>Ga0181343_1000958_pt1 | contig 11842 bp, 4 predicted proteins | sample Su13VDMLBSD_FD_130110 | JGI IMG/M metagenome (GOLD analysis project Ga0181343, IMG submission 130110) | Freshwater viral communities from Lake Michigan, USA - Su13.VD.MLB.S.D | ecosystem: Environmental > Aquatic > Freshwater > Lake | place: USA: Michigan | collected 2013-07-15 | reverse complement strand
TGATAGGTCTTGGTGCCAGCCTAGTCTTGCAAGGCGTTATGGGACTTCTTTTCCCACCACCTAAACCAGATTTTAACCAAGAAGTTCAAGCTGGCGGTAAGTCGTATCTTTTTGGTAGCAAACCAAACAACGCATCTCAGGGACAAGCTGTGCCGGTTGGTTATGGAAGATTGAAAATTGGTGGCTCGCAAATTAGTGCCGGAACGACCCATCATTCGATGAACTTAGACATAAAGCAGTTGATGGCTCCTGTGAACAAGCCTGTTGACGATTATACTAGCCTTGAATTCGAAAACGAAGCTCCAGATTCAACTGATGGGGTGATTCTAGATTCATTTTCAACTAATCAGGCTGTAGATATGAACGATACAGTATCGTTCGCTTCTGCGAATATTGTTAATTCATATATCGACATCTTATCGAAGAATGCTTATAAAGTTACATCTAGTCCGGTAGAAGTTGTTGTCAAGCGTAATGGCGAAGTTGTATCGAATATTGATTTAGATACCTACGACGAAGATATAGAATATGAATGGTCTTTGCTAAATCAAGATTCAACAAAGAATCAAATATCTATTGAATACCCGTATTCTTTTCAAAACGGACTTGTTTATCGGTCTTATCATCCTGCTGATTATAAATTAGTATCAGAATACAAGAACATAACAAGCTCGGACGCTAATTATTTTGCTGAATATGCGGCTGGAGATTTGGTAAAATATGGGCCAACTCAATTTGCAAAATTAGCAATTTCAGATTGGGATTCAACTTACTCTTACAACAATGGTGAAATTGTAAATTATCCAACAGGAACCGAGCAAAATACATATTTTCAAGCTATTACATCATTTAGCGGGACTGGTGCAAGTCCGACAGGAGCAGGCGGCGCCGTTCAAACGGATTATTGGAGAAAAATTTTAGCTCCAACTGAGGAAAGAATTTACAAAGCTCTTTCGGCATTTACAACTAATTTGCCATCTACCGGCACAAATACCGGCAATGCTCCATTCTGGACCGGCCTTTCTTCTCCAACTGGTAAAGTAGAATTTGATCAGCTTATTAGTGGATTGCCAGCCTTCAAAACCGAAGGTGTTTACGAAGGTATTGTTGAAGCGACAAATGAGCAAAGTGTTCGCGGTAATACGACCAGCGTTGATAATTATGCAATGGAAATGATGGGTTATTTATATATCCCATTAGTAAACAATCTAAAGAAACAAGTTCCAGATACTACCGCAGGAGTGATGTATGAAATTATTAAAGTTGGCAACACAGGCCAATGGGCGGCGATAGGTCTAACTGGTGTTGGTGGAGCAGCTATTCCACCGAAACTTGGGTTAACATTTGTTAAAAATTCCTATCAGAGCGATGGCGACGGTATTTGCTATCCTGTAGTTAAGTATAATTTTAAAATAGACTCTGATGATGCGGCTGATCTATATATTGATGGTCAAGCTGCTAGCGTTTGGTATAGTGGGCACGGTTTTGCCAACCCAACAGACAGTGCCTCTATCGCCGCAATGCCATCGAGCAGCGGAGAAATTTTATTAACTGCTGGGTACCATCACTTGTATGCAAGATTCCAAGATGGTTTGGGCTCAGAAGGTATTAGTTTTTATTACCAATACGATACTAATTGGGATGGCGGATATTCTGATTTTAAAGTAATTCCAGCAGATAAATTAAAATATAGACAAATTTCTGATATTAATTTACCAGAAAGTGGTAAATTTATGCCAAGATCTTGGGGTGTTCCATTGGATCAGATGGTAAGCGGCAGGCAGTATAAGATTATTAATTTGGGCAATACCACAAATTGGGGCAGTATTGGTGCTAGTTCTCCAAGAATAGGCACTGTCTTTACAAAGACAAACGGCACTGCGGCTAATGGTACTGGGCTCGTTTTCGAAGATGTTTATAATTACGCCGAATCAAGATCGTCAGAAGGTAATAGGGTTGTACAATTCTCAGCCAAAAGACCATTAAAAAACGAAGTGATTGATAACGGTTATTCTTACTTTGAATCGAAGTATAATTGCAAAGTAAGTTTGGATGGAGTGACTCTAACAACATCGCCAGTTAGAGTAAAAGTTAGATTCTTAGATTCTAAACTTTCACTTAAAGGAGTAAAAGACACATCTATACCTGTAAATAACTATACTACATAATGAAAATATTAAATAAATATAGATTCATTAGAGGAGCTAAAGGAGGCGACGCACCGATTCCCGCCCTTGTGCCGCCTCCAAAGAACCAAGATTTGTTGAAATCTATATCTATTTATCAGGGCATAGACGCTCTTTGCGAAGGCCCGATTTATGGACTTGTTGATCAGTTTGGTAAGAAAATTTATGGATTAGATATGTTAAAGGGAATTTATTTAAATAAAGTTCCAGCAATGAATTTTGCTGGAGAGTATAATTTTAGAAATATTTTGATGGAAATAAATTTAGGAACTGAAAATCAAAAACCTTTGGCGAATTTTAATAAGGTTTATATTTATAAACCAGCAAATTTTAAGTTACTTGGCAAAATAGATCCAAACGAGCAAGATATAAGACCCAATGGCACTCTACTTTCCAATCCAAGAGTAGAAAGAAGAAACTTTTCTGATTGGGCTATGGGGGCGGGTTGGCCATCGCAACCACAAGATCCATTCGTGTATGTTCATCACATTAGAAATAAAGACGTAAAAAAAATACAAGTTGCATTTGTTATAGAACAGTTGTCAGATACAGTTTCAGAAGGAGAAGATAAAGGCAAAGCTGGTAAAATGGGCATGAACAAAAGGACTAAAATGGAGCTTATGATAAGATATGGAATAGAGGGCTCCAAAACATTTTCGTCTAAAAGAGTAATTATTGACGGTCTGGTTCTAAGCCCATATTCTTATATGGTTGGCGAAGAAACATCTACAGTTGATGGCACGGCGGGATCTTTTGGTAATCCAGCTACTCTTGGCGGCTCAGTGTTCAATACTGCTGCAACTCCAAGCGTAAACACATCTAAAGACTCCAGACTTCTTAACGCATTATCTAGCGAAGAAGTATTAAGAAGAATGATGTATCAGGAGGCTCAATAATGCCGCTACCTAAAACACGCGAAGAGGATTTAGCCTCAAAATTAAATCCGAGAAATTATTCAAATATCTTGCCCATCATTTACCAGTTAAGAAGAAGGCAGGATGACGAATATATTCCAACTGCTTTTGATAGAATAGTTTATGCGTCTTTAGCTGTGGGAGAAAATTCAGCCTCTGCGGTATTTAATACTTTGTCTGGATCAAGTTTTGCAAGGGGTTCAACAATAACGTTATCGGGCACCGCAACATATAAATTAATGAATGGCGCCACACTTTTATCACTGAAGCCCGCTATCAAAGTAACGGCTCAAATTGATATTGGTCGCAGTGGCCCACCTGATAGCTTGCCCGCCTACCAAGTTGAATGCAAGGCTACAGAGATAAACGATAGTGGAGTCTTTAGTTTTGTTATTCCGGCAGAGATAACGCAAAAGCTTTCGCTAGGTCTTCATTACGTATACATAGACGCCCATTCTCCAGATAATGCTCCTATCAGATTAACTGCTTCTGGTACCACTGATAATAGAAGAAGCTTTACAATTACAGCTTAAATTTTAATATAATAAAATGGACGAACCACCATACGGCGAAGGCGAAAATGGCAATAACGGAACAGTTGATAGTAACCTTATTTATCAGTCAGAAATGGCTAATAATAAAGGAGAAATCGTATTGCCTCCAGCCATTGATGGAAAAGATAGATATGTAACTATTGAAAAGATAAGCGCTGAAACTGTAAGTCCACTGATAAAGAGGGATGTAAGCGTAGACGGAATTTATGAACTTATTGATCGTAATTTCTCTTATCCATTAACAGCGCACGTTGGTTTAAAGTTTGACTCTAGAACGTTCTCCAATGTTCCAAATAGAGAGTACGATGTAAAAATGAAGAAGGTTAAAGTGCCTTCTAATTATTTCCCACTTGGCGGTAATGGATTGGATAGGAGATACGTATATGCAAATCCAAATTACCCAGCAAACCCAACTACACTTGATGTTATTTTTATGGTTGACCAGAATATGGGCGCTGGAACCAGAAGCTTGCTCAGAAGAAATCTGGCCCAATTTTTAAGTAAATTAATTTCTGGTTACACCAATGTAAGAGCCTCTATCTGGCAAACAAAAAATGGCGTTGACACGGTAATTAATGAGTCAACTGGCGACGTTATCAATGGTTTTACCTATTATCAAACTGATTTATTTTTTGAATTAGAGGTTCCAGATTCTGCTGGCAACAATCAAACTAATCTTTACAAACGTCTATTCGATGCTCTTGCGGACAATTTACAGAACAGCCCAATCACAGATCCAGCGGAAACAACGATTGCAAATTTCTTTTTAAGAAAAAGTCAGTTTAGCATCACAGATCAAGTTGGCAAAAGTTCAGAGGACTCCGTTTTAGAGGCAGTATGGTCAAATACTGTTAGAAAAGTTGTTTATTTCTCGGGCTCTACCCCAGAAACGATGTCTCCTTCAACATACCAAATCTTGCTTAATCACGCTAGAGAAAATTGTATACAGTTATATTATTTTTATGTAGATGCACAATTCTCTGGCACAAGAACACTTAGAGAGCTTGGTAATGATAGTGGCGGCAGCGCTTTTAATATGCAGCACGACTCTGATAGTAAGCTGCAACAATTCTGTGACAACAATTTTTACGACAGCAATAAAATCTATTATGGCGACTGGGATGGCACTTTTAAAATCGCGTGGACCGATAATCCTGCTTGGGTGCTGTATGATATTATTACTGATGTTAATTATGGGTTAGGAAACTTTATCGATTCTCCTTCCATTGATAAATGGACTCTTTATGATATCGGTAGATACTGCGACGCTGTTGATGACGATGGAAAATTCAGAGGTGTGCTAGATGGAAAAGGTGGTCTGGAGCCAAGATATACCTGTAATATAATCTTTTTTAATAAAGATGAAGCATACAAGGTAATCCAAGATATCGCGGCAATATTTAAAGGGATTGTTTACTGGAACACCGAAGGCTTTTCCTTCTTCGCTGATCGTCCCAAAGAGCCTGTTCTTTATTTTGGAAATGCAAATGTTAAAGACGGTTTATTTAATTACAGTGAAACCGCAAGAAATAAAAGATATACTACTGTAGAAGTAGTATACAATGATAGATATGACAACTTCAAAACAAAAATGGAGTTGATCGAAGATGTTGAAGGGATTAGAAAATATGGCATTAATCCATTTAAAGTAAACGCGGCAGGCTGTACTTCCAGATCCGAAGCCCGAAGAATTGGCCGCTACGTTCTTTGCAGTTCGATGTTTGAGGCTGATACTGTGAGTTTTATTGGTGGGTTAGAAGCTGTTTATCTGCAACCTGGTGATATTTTTGCCGTAAGCGATGAAGTCAGAAATGTCGGCAGAACATTTGGTAGGATCTTAGAAGTTGACTCTTCTACAAATATTTTAAAAATTGACGGAGAGTTCCAGAGTGGGCTTGCATCAGGCATTTATATCCACGTTCCATCTGGTAATTATGCTGTTTCTGATTTAAATTATCTAACTGGAAGCGACGGCAGCTTCACTGGAACTCTTGAGCAAATCCGAGCCAGAAGACAAAAACAAGTAAGAAAGTTTAATATTCATACTGTTCAAGACGATTCTTACGGTGCGAGCATCACTGTAACTGGAGACTTTCTTCTTCAGTCGGTGAAGACAGAGGTCTACCCAATCGAGGGAAGAATTTCGGGTGCCGGAGTTATTACTGGAGAAACTGTACTGACCGGCGTTGTTTATACGTTCCCAGATCATACCGTTTTGAACGGCAACCCAAGATGGGATACTGTAAGCTATGAAAATGTTACAGGCGTCTTTTCTCAAAACAATATAGACATCACTATTTCTGGATCTGGTAATACTACGGGTCAGCTAGTTTCTGGCGTAGCCAGCGTTCCTAATTGGACTGGAGAAATTAATTTTAACGCCGCTACAAGCAGCACCCTAGTTATTAATAATACTACAGTTGGAACTTCTAGCTCTAATGAGATTAGAATGTTCAGAATCTCAACTGCTGGTGTTGTTGAGGCTTCTGGTGCAATAACTGATTTGAATGATTTCTGGACAAACTCGGTTTATACCGCAGCTGATGCTGACGAGGTTGTGCTGGTTTATACAAGAGGAAATCAGATCAGCAATACTTTCTCGCCAAATACTACTTGGGCTACCGGAGCCGCTGCTACAGAAATCTTCAGAATAGGCGACGATATTGCATCTAGCTCATCTACTTTCGGCTATGCGGGTGTTTTTGTTAAGGGTGGCTATAGGGTTCTTGAAAGAGCTTCTAAAGGCAGTTCCGAAACTGGCAAAATAAAATTTACTTACAGAGACTTACTTGCATTCTCAAGACTACGCCCGTTTTACACTATTGTTCAAGCTGACGTTGGTAATAGACAAGAGTCCGTATTTGCTGAATGGCAGTCTGGTAGAGCTTATTCGGTTGGTAATAAAGTCAAAGTGACCACCGCAGGCGTATCTGTACCATATGTTTGCACAAGATCTCACGAAAGATCATCTGATCTTTTTACTAGTGATTATGATTCTGGTAACGCTACCAGATCTAAATGGGCAATTGGCAATAATTTAGGATACTCTACAATCGGATTTCCCAAAGACTTCTATGGGTCTAGCAAGGTTTATCTAAATACAACTTTAACTTCGTCTCATATTGATTCCGCGTTTGATGCTCTTGGAATTGATATTTATGTTGGGGGCGGAACTCTTGGTCAATCAGACATCGCTAATCTGGCAGAAAGCAATGGACTTGGCTACAGCGGGCTAGTTATCGGTACGGGATATCCAAGAGGTTTCTATGATCTAAGTGTCAATACTCTACCAAGAGACCTAAATAACGTCGCAGAAGGCAGCTTATATGTGCTGAGTGGCTCTGGAGTTGAGCCAAAACTTTATAAAACAATTGGCGTCAAGGAAGAAGAGGCTAATCTGTATTCAGTTGTTGGCATGGAGTACTTAAAGGATAAACAGGACTACATCGAAAAAGATGTCTTAGACACCTCGCCTTCTGTTTATGTTCAGTCTCCATATGATATTGTAATTAAGCCACAAGCGCCAGCAACAATAACATCAACTGGAGTTACCTTGAGTGGCTCTGTTCCAACTGGTCTGAACATATCTTGGCAAGCTAGTACAAGTCCAATTACCGGATATAAAGTTTATGTTAGCAGGCCAGACTACTCCACAACCTTAGTAGAAAATGATGTTATAATTGAGCCTTATTTTCTACCTTCTGGCACGACTTCGCTAACTATTCCAATTCGTGAAACTTGGGGCCAATTTGATATAAATGTTTATGCTCAAGGTGTATTATATAAATTTTTATCTGATGGTGCAGCATCTACTGGCGTAATAGTTCTTCCTCAAGCTACAATTACTGGAGCAGGCGGATACACAATCACTTCTACCATTCCAAGTGGAATGACAATCGATACCGCTGATACCAATAGCTTAGATTATTCTATCTACAATATTGGCGGTGGTGTTATGGCAGGATTGGGAAGAGGTAATTTTACATCTAAAGACCTGACATTTAAATGGAAGTACATAGATCCAACTGGCGGCATCATTGATTCAGTTGAAAAAATGCTTGAAAATCCATTTGTTGATCTTCCTCCAGATATTTATATCCAAGTACTGGATGAAGCTGGTCAAGCATTGACTGAACCCATTAGATCATATGATAAGTTCTCTTACACAGTCACAAGAGAACAAAATATAAGGCTTACAAATAGAGAGCTTACTGACTATACAAATATAGAACCAACAAGAAATCTTGGTCTAAGAGTAGTAGTTACCGACAATACAAAATTATCTAAGACTGGTAATTTTTACGCCTATAATGTAAAACCGCACTATTCAACAATAGATGTAATCGATTCTTATCAAGACTCTCCTTATTATATCTTGTCAGGCTTCTTTGGTAACAGAAACTTTACCGGACTTGCCTTCTGGGGAAGCGGCGCAAATGGAATTCTTGGATCTGGACTCAGGAATTACGTTACAAATCAGCTTCTGAGAAGCGAAGATGAAGAACGCGAAATTTTATTCCAAGATATTTCTGGGGCATTTAAAAGCGCAACTGGCCTAAATGGTACTGGCGTAGCCTCTGTTCTGACATATAATGGTGTTAATATTAATTACAAAGGCTCTGGAGAAAAAGATTTCAAAGCTTATGTTTACGCTTATGATGACTTAGATAAATATTATAACGCAAATGTAGATAAGTCAATCTCAAGAGAAGTTTGGGGATCTGGACACTATGTCGAGTATGGATCTGGGGAAGGTCGCGAAATTCCAAGAACTCTAAACAACCCTCTTGGACTATCTAATCTTTCTGAAATAACTGATACCACAAAGACAGGATTTTCTGGAATTAGTTTTACTGTCCTGACTGAACAGGTTTCAAAGGGTGAGCTAATTTTTAATTGCTATTCGTCAACATCTAATAAAGATGTTTGGTCTGTTGATGTTTATACTGGAGACGCTTCTGATTTTGAGCCTGATATTCTTGGCAACACTAATCGTCACAAAGAAGTCGGTCTTTACAGGACAAGAAGTTATCTAAACGAAATAAGACTTTCAAATGGCTTGCAAACTGGGGTTTGGTATTACTTTAAGTTTGTGCCTTGGGATGACTTTGGCGCGGGTCAAATTTCTGACGTAGTTAGTGGATATCTTGAGTCTTTGCCAGTTGAAAGAGTGTCTAGCCCAGTTCAAAGAATGACGGTAAATGGCGGTAGAAATGAAGATGTTGAATTTGCGCCAACAACCACTTCTCTGGTTAGAGGATTTAGATATCAAATAATTACAGTTGGCACTATCAACTGGACAGCTATCGGGGCTTCAACTAACCCAGCAGTTGGTGTTGAATTTGATTATAATGGAGTTGCTGTCTCTGGCACTGGTGGCAAAGTAAAGCGTGTAGAAGTTCCGGTCACTCTTAGAGAGGAACAGCTAAATCAAGTTATTGTCGCAGATCCAGCTACGGATTCGACATTCGTTCTACCTTCTGATATAACAGAAGGCGCCTCTGTCTCTATCCTTAACAGGGGAGACAAAGATATTTACATTGCAAATTCAGACGGGCAACCAATTTCAGTTATCCGCCCTGGTGAGAGGGGCGATATCGTCAGAGCGGATAACGAATGGTATGATCCAAGAGGTAGCAGCCTGTATCTTGAATAATTAGAGTTTGATATCAAATACTGACTCGTCAATCTTGCTATCAACTCCCTTAACGTAAGAGGAGATTTCGGTCTCTTGGGGCGCAACTTGGATCTTTTTGCTGTCGTAGAAGCTGTCAAGCCAGCCAGCAAGTGGATTAGACTTCGTATTATAAATTCTTTTATAACCCATTGATGTCAGTCGATTATCGGCAAGCCACTCTACATAATGCTTGAGTGAATCAGAGGTAAGACCCACAAGGTTCCCCTTGGAGAAGAGGTAATCAGCCCAATCCTTTTCTGACTCAACTGCCATCTTGTAAGCCTCGTAGATACGATCTTCGTTCTTCTTAACGATATCTTGGAAGCCTTCCTTTGGCTGATCGCGCAGAATCTTTAGGATATTATGGCTGATAGCAACGTGAAGATTCTCGTCTCTGGAGATAAGATTGATGATCTTAGCGTTACCTTCCATCTTGCCGCGATAACCAAAGTAGAATGAGCAGGCAAATGACACGTAGAATGTGACGCCTTCTGTGATCTGAGTAGCGAGTAGTGCCTCAAAGATCTGCTGGCGAGGATCTTCGCTCTTGGTGTTGAGCAAAGCGTCGTAACGATTTGAAATAGCCTGTGCCCGCTTAACTATCTCCTTGTCCTCTAAGATCGAATCAAAGAACTTGGTGGCATCTGGATGGACGTTTTGTAGAATATATGTATAGCTATTGCTATGAACGGTCTCAAAGAACGACCAGACATTCATACAAATCTCAAGTTCTGGATTGCTTACGTATTTAGACAGAGAGTTGATGCTTCGACTAAGCATCGAATCGGTCATCGTCTGGAAGCGTAGATTGCTATCAAAGACGAACTTCTCTTCAGGAGAGAGTGTCTTGTAGTCTGCCGCATCTTTGGTAAGATTCACCTCCTGTGGACGCCAGAAGAAGTTAATCTGCTGATCATACAGTTCGTAAAACTTGGGGTATTTCAGTCGGTCGTACCGCTGAATCGCCAAGTCTTCGCCAAGGAAGAGAGGCTGTTTAAGGGAATCGAGGTTGACTGTGTTAAGTACGGTTTTCATTTTTATAGAGTGCAAGCTCCACCAGCACAGCCCTGAGAGTCATCTTGAGCTTCTTCTGGTTGAGTTTCTTGCTTGGGTTCTTGTTTAGTGGTATTCAGTGCGGTCTGAGTGTCGCCGTCAAACGTATTTGTATAATAAAGATTTTTAATACCATACTTGTAGGCGAGCATTAAGTCGCCAACAAGCTCTCCTTGGCTTGGAATTTTATTGGTATAACGGGTAGTATTGTAGTAAAGGTTGGTCGAAATGCTCATATCGACAAACTTCTGAAGAGCAGCGACAACCTTGAGATAGCCAGCATTGTTGGGCATTTCAAAAGCAAGAGTATATCTGTCCTTGTTCTTCTTCATATGAGGAACAACAACTGGAATCACGCCAGCCTTTGAACGCTTGTAGGAGATCAGAGAGCGAGGAGGCTCGATGCCATTAGTAGAAGATTGGATAACAGAACTGCTCTCGACAGGCATAAGTGCGGTCAAAGTGCTGTGACGCATTCCATGCTTCTTGATATCCTTGCGGAGACCTTCCCAATCACAATGTAGCTTCTCGGTCACAAACTCATCGATATTCTTGCAGTAAGTATCGATTGGCAGAACTCCATCAGCGAACTTAGTTTCCGAGAACAGCTTGCAGGGGCCAAACTCCTCTGCCATTTTAACAGAAGCCTTGATCAGATTGAAGCTTACAAGCTCCATAATCTTTGCAGCTTCATTAGCAGCATTCTTGTCGCTGTACTTTACACCAAGGTCAGCAAGATAACCAGCAAGGTTAGTGACCCCTACGCCAAGACTGCGGCGATTCTTAGCGAAGTTAGCTGCGGCAGGAACAAAGTAGTTCTGATGATCAATCAGAGAGTCTAACATTCGCACGATGATCTCACATACTGGCTCCATCTCGTCGCCATCTACTTCAAGAAGATTAACCGCAGAGAGAATGCACACGCCGATCTCGCCATTAGGGTCGTTGAGATCTTTGATCGCCTTCAGCGGATGATTAACCTCAAGGCAAAGATTGCTGGTGTCAACTTGAGCCTTCCAAGAACCGTGAGAGTTTGCATGATCGACGTTCATCAAGTAAATGCGACCAGTCTCGACTCTCTCCTTGGAGAAGAGGTAGAAAAGCTCACGCGCATTCATTGTCTTTTTGAACTTCAGATCCTTGTTCTTTTCAGCAGCCTCATAAAGCTCCTTGAACTCTGGCATTCCGAAACTGTTCCAAAGCTCTGGAACTTCGTGATATGAAAACAAAGTGACGGTCTCATTCTTGATTAGACGATCATAAAATACACGATCAAATCCAATGCAGTAGTCGAGCTTGCGAACACGATTATCGTCTGTACCAGCATTATTCTTCAGAACAAGAATATCATCAATATTATGGTGGAACCAAGCGACATTAACGGTAGCAGAGCCACCGCGAATGCCGTTCTGATGGCAAGACTTTACGGTTGACTCAAACATCTTCAAGAAAGGAATG
>Ga0181343_1000957_pt1 | contig 11843 bp, 18 predicted proteins | sample Su13VDMLBSD_FD_130110 | JGI IMG/M metagenome (GOLD analysis project Ga0181343, IMG submission 130110) | Freshwater viral communities from Lake Michigan, USA - Su13.VD.MLB.S.D | ecosystem: Environmental > Aquatic > Freshwater > Lake | place: USA: Michigan | collected 2013-07-15 | reverse complement strand
TGGAGCTAATCCATCAATGTAAGCTAATTTCCAAGAAAGTGGACAACGTTCATACATTGACCACTGCGAATAAGATATTTTTCTTGGAACTGTCGTTGCATCTCGTTGAGATAAACGATATATTGGTGAAAGATAGTTTCCGGATTTCATACTATTAATATATGAAAAATATCACTATATACCAACCGGATAGTAAAAAAGTGCCAACATTTCTGCTAGCACTTTGTAAATTTAGATTATTAGTTTTTATATTTAAAAACCAAAAGGATTAATAACACGTTCAAAATAATCTTGACCTAGACATTTTACAACGCGTTCTACTTCAGAAAGTATTTTCTCCTTTTCTATTGCAGATAGTGCTTTATATGCTTTTCCCCAAACCCATTTAGTAATCGGCAATGTTTTTGGTTCCCATTGTAATGACATAAAAGCTGGTGACATCATTGCATATTCTGTAGCTGGAAAGAAGGAGAATATTATGCCATAAATCGTTAAAGCTTCTCCTGCAGCAAATCTAATTAAATTTGGGCAGTTTTTCTGTGTTATACATTTTTTCCCGTATGATTCGTGTTCTTCTACCGCTCTGTCTATTATTGCCTGTGCATCGATGCTTTCGCGTAAATTCTTAGTACCAAATCTACGCATATTTTCTGCTAATGTATTTTTTTTCATATTTTACTTATTTTTAAATAAATATCAGCAAAAAAAAAAATCAATTACTAGATTCCAACCTTTCTAATTCTTTTAAAGCACGTTGCATATAAAGAATATCATCTAATTTTTCTTCAATACTATGTTGCAACCATTCTTTAAGTGAAAGGTCTGTGCGATCCATATCGGTTCCGTATTTTGCTTTTCCAATTACGGAACGTTGTATGAATCGATCTATAATTGAATCTACAATTGTATCTGTTACTGGTATGATTCGAGTTTCAACAGTTTGTGTCATTTTATTCCTTTCAATAATTTCTTTTTTTCTCCTTCACTATAACCATACATTGATAAAATTCTATCACATTGAGTCTTATCCATTAAATCGATATAGTCAGTAGCTTCTGATTTGGATACTTGATAATGTTCGGCAATTTGTGCAACTAAATCCTTTTCATACTTATCTTCTGATTTGCCTTTTATATATTTTGCAAATCCTTTAGTTGCAGGAAGAAATTCATAGTATAATCTATACGTTTCTTGCGGACGCAATAAGCCAATTGTATAGGTTTGAAACTCATTAACAATTTCTGTTAATTCCATACGCATTGACAACCAACGATTAACAATAAATGGAGTAAATTTCTTTTGATCTGTTTCAGACCATTTAGACCATTCTTTTTTCTTGTCAGTTACGCCATTAATGAAATCAAAAATTGTTGCACCCTTTTTTTCTTCTGCCATTTATTATAGTTTATATTTGTTACGATATTGTTGTTCCAATTGTTTACCTATTCCTAATTCAATTATCACCGCATTATCTGGAACTCCGATAATACGTTTTGCATCTAAAATGTCATCTATCGTTTTATTGCGAAACGTTTTCATTTTAGTTTTAGCATTGCTTCTGTTCGATGTTTTAAACACAATGCTAACCGTGCTTTTGTGATATTGTACTGACATTACTTAAGTTTCGTTTTAATTGGTTGAAACTCGTCTGGAATAGCTCCGCAATCATCACATCTAAATACTGGTATTGGAACCATTGTGTCTTTATCAGAACCCGTTAATAGTTTTGATACTTTATTAATTGCCATAACTTGACGAAAATACATTCCGTCACATTCCCTACAGATAATTGGTTGCATATCTGTTGGCTTAATTCCTGGTGCGGTTAATTTACTCATATTTCTCCTAATAAATTGACAAACATTGCCATTATGTTAATTTCTTTATCTACTACACTAGCATCTTTAAATTGTGATTCTGCTATAATCAAAATGCAAGGTGCAATATGTCCATGTGCAAATTCATCTAAATTGTCATATAAAAATGTATACAATGGAGTAAAGTCTCTAACTTTGCTATCTGCAATGCATTGACAAATTTTTGTGAATGTTGCCTTTTTATCTTTTGCATTCTTGAGCATTTCAAGTATTTCGGTCATGTAATTAGCTTGAATTGCAGAAGCTTTATCCAATTGCAATTTGCCATTAACTACTGATGCTTGTGCCGCATTAATTGCTCGACGAATATCTGGATAAGATGCATTGATAATTGCAGCAATATCCTTAATATCGTAAGTTACGCCCTTTTCATCTAATACCGTAACTAAACGTTGTGCTACTTCTTTTTTATTTGGTGGAGTAATAGCAAATGTCTGACAACGTGATTGAATTGGGTCAATAATCTTTTCAACATAGTTACATGTTAAGATAAAGCGTGTTGTTTTGCTATAAGTCTCCATTAGATTGCGAAGAGCTGCTTGAGCATTAGGTGTTAAGTAATCTGCCTCATCTAAGATGATAATTTTCCATCTGCGAAATCCTACCGTTGATGCATAACGCTTAATCTTATCTCGCACCGCATCTACTGAGTTTTCATCTGATGCATTTATATACATTAAATCAGCATCTACCGATCCGGCGATTATTTTCGCCAACGTCGTCTTACCCGTTCCAGCTGATCCATAAAATAGGAGATGTGGAACATCGCCATTATCAATAAAAATTTTAACTTTCTCGATAATATGCTCATTGCCTATGTATCCTTCTAATGTGTCAGGTCGAAATGATTCAACCCAAAGTGTGTTTTCTTGTTGTCCAAACATATTTTTTATTTACCTGTTGATCCAAATCCGCCTTTTCCTCGTTCTGAATCAGACAATTCGGTTGCTTCTACTAATTCAATGGCAGGATATGGTAATATCATTAATTGTCCTATTCTATCGCCTACTGCATAAACTTTTGCATTAAGTAATGTGTCTTTTGGACGATATTTAAACATAATCTCTCCTCGATACCCAGAATCAATAACACCTACATGATTTGTTAAGTATAAATCTGTTTTGCTATTTGATGATCTAGGAAAAATCAATCCAACATATCCTTCGGGAATTTCAATTGCCAACCCCGTTCCATAAACAACATTTCCATAATCATCTCTAGTTGCAGAAATTGCTGTTAAATCTAATCCAGCGTCGCCCGGCTTTGAATATGCCGGGATCGTTGCTTCTTCATGTAGTCGTTTTACTCGTACTTGCATTCTTCTCCTTAGTTTTGTAACATTACTAACCAATAAGTTGAATCAAAATCAGAACCCGTAAAATTAATTCTAGATAATCCATCTGGCGATACTTTTAATTGACCTGAATCTCCTCTATTTGCAACAAGTACTTCTTTTAATTTATCTGCAGAGAAACAAACTGGTTCCATATCTGCACTTGTAGTTGTTCCTACTTCAAATGTAATGTTATCTGCATTAACCGTTGTATAATTAATAATAAACTTAATTGTGCCGTCTTTTACTTGCACTGCAAAGTTTTTAGCATCTGGCAAGGCATTCTTAGCTTTGATAAATTTGCTTATGAATTCTTCATTTACCGGAATTTCAATAACATAGTCAGGTTCTGCATTGATTGACGGTACTGCTGGAATAACTGTCGTGTCAGCCAACATGAATGTTGCCTTAGTGCTACCTTCAGCAATTTCCATTGCATAATTCTTACCTGCTGCATTTTTTACATTGATATTGATATTTTCGCCTAATGCTCCTAGCATTTTGTTTAATGCACCGGTATGATTGATACCCAATTCGCCATTCATGAATGGTGTTGTCTTCCATTGTATTTTACCTACAATTGTTTGGTCCATATCGATCAATTCGCAACCAACACCTTCTTCGTTTTGATTTAATTTAACCGCCTCGCAATTACCTGCTAAATAATAACGATTAATAAATGATTGTAACTTACTTTTTTCCATTGTTTATCCTGATTAAAATTTAAAGAATTTATTAAAGTTTTCTGCATCGGTTGTGGAAATACTACTTCCGCCGAATTTTTTATATGTTTTGATGTATTTTTCATATACTTGCGGTGCACCATCTGGATCTGCAAACATTTCATGTAATGAAAGAACTACATCATATAAGTCTCTTGGTATCATTGTTTCTAGCAACTCAACGTGACTGTCAACTAATTGATTTATTTCATTTGCTGCTTGTACATACAAATGCGTATTGTGAACAACCATTCTAGGCATAGCTTCTTGAGAATATCGGTCTAATCCTTCTGGAGTCTTTCCTCCTAGCAAATCATATGTAAAATCTTTACAAGCTGGACAGCCTAATGAACAAGGAACATGTTGAGTTAAATCAATTGGAACTTCGCCCGTCTTACCTTGTTTAATATGTGTCTTTCTGCGGTATTCTGCATTCTTAGGAAAATACAATTCAGAAAATGATTGTGACTTGTAATTTGTTGAATGCAGGTATGTTCCAAATACTGGATATTGACCCGGAGAAGATGAATCCGTTGTAATGTAAATTCGGTTACCGGTATGCTGATTCATTAACTTTTGCAAGGTTGCTAATATAAAGAAATCTGATATTTTAGAAATACCTAATAAATGGACATATTCTAATCGCTTATTTTCAAACTCTCTATTCTTTAACATCAATGCTACTGCAAACATAAAGTCTACTAACTTTTGTGGACCTCCAATTGCCCAACCTTGAAAATCAAAATGCTTAAATTTGTGATACCACCATGTATACTCTTCGGAATTTGATCCTTGCAACATGTTTAAGAATTTTGTCTTACCTGATTGATGTTTTTCAAACCAAGCAAAGTTATCAAAACTAATATCAGCACATAGAGCAAATTGATTCTTATACTTTGTCTTAGGTGGAATATCTAAATTTGCTGCAACATCACTATTAGCTTCTAACCAATGAAATATCTTTTCACGCAATTCATTACTATAAGGCAAAGCTCCAGTTGCTATCTGATAACCTCCTGAATCTCCAAATACTAATACATCATCTTCTAAGCCCATTTGCTTTCTAAAGTCCATTTTTTTGTAATGATGTCCTGCAGTGACTAGGAAATATGGATGTCTCCAATCTGCTGGATATCTAGAATCAAAAAATTTGACAGGGTTACCATCTTCAAATTTCATATCCTTTTTGAAAGCAGATACCATGGAACCTGCGGACAATGATGGAAAGTATATGAATCTTTTATTTTCGCTCATTTTTTTCGTATCCTTTTAAATAATTGATTAATTGTTTTGCTGAAAAAAAGTTATTATGTAATTTTGCAACTAATTGCCCAATTGCTTCGGACATTTCTTGCTGTTCATATTCTAGTATTGCTTTTGCTGCTTCGGCAACCGAGTCAGCTCGTTTAAACATTGGATCATACATTTCCGTATATGATAAACGATTTGGAACTATTGGACAAGCTCCGGCACACGCTGATTCATACATGGAAATGCCTAAAGTTTCTTGATCTGCAAATGAAACTGCAAAGCGTGCACGTTGAAGCAATTCATGATATTCCGCTTTGGTTAAATTCATTTGCATTGCAACGCAAAATTGATAATGTTTCAAATCCGGATGCTTTGCTAACCGCTGAAATAAATCTAAACGCTTTTCTGGTGCAATGCGATGTGGAAATACAATGATATTTTCTTTCTTTGACCACATTTTAGGAGCAATCATCGTTTTTGTATATTCCATAGGCCAACCCGTTCTATCAAATGTCGAATTATGAAATATGTCATATGTTTTACACATTAAATTAAAATGTGCTGCAGTTGCTAACCAATTATGGTCAAATGCTCCAATAAAGGCTTGTTCAGCGTGACGAATCCATGGTTTATCTCCAACGAGACGACCTAAAAAGTCATTTGGGTCATATGAACCCGCGTGCCAAAGTCCGTGCGTTACAACAGGAATATTTAGGAGTTCACTCATGTACTTAACATTGATAATACCTGGATGCCAAGCATCAGTGAATATGATTTGATCTCCTGACTTAATATCACCACGTGTAAATAATTCTGCTAAACGATGTGTTTGCGTAGCCTTATACATATTAGTGCCGCCGAAGTTTAAAAAGGCACCTGGCGTAACAGCTTCTGGAATATCTAAGTCACCTTCGATAACTTCTACATCAAAGCCATTATCTCTAAGCAATTGCGGCACGTGCCATTTCCATTCGCAAGTATAACGAGTTGGAACAGATTCTAAATCTACTAAAAATATTTTCATATTATCTTTCAATGATTGCACCATTTTCCCAATCTTCCCAAACTTCAACTTTATATAAAATAAGAAATTCATGTAGTAACCATTCGCCAATCCTTTCACAAGACATTGAACCAAATTCTAATACATTTGTTTCAGATCTAGTAAATCCTATACGAAGAGCTTTTTGTATTTTTCTATTCAATAAAATAAACTCTTCATCTCTATCAGTATGCGTTACCATTGCATAACAACGAAATCCAAACATATGACGATGTCTATCTGATAAGAATGCTACTTCTGGAAAAACATCTTTAGCATCAGGCCAATTATGAAATCCTTCAATGCTAAATGTTACTACTACACTATACTTCATGGCGGTCGAATTTATAATCATCTGGGTTTACTGATTGCATATTATGGACGGTTGTGCAATACAATTTATAATCTCCATAAACTACTTTGATACTATCCGTTTGCTTTAACAACGCAGCATCTTTGCAATCTAACATTAATAAGATATGCGCTCGAATTCTAATCATCGGAGGAATATGTTCTAACATACCAGGTGTTGCTTCAATTGAAACAAATTGTGTGTCTGATATCATGTTAAAAACATTCTGCCAATTAAAGTCTTTACTTTTGCTGTCATTAATCAATTGCTCAGTCGCTGGAGAGCAAATATAAATGTGCGGCATAGGTTTCATTCGTTGTGTACCATAAACTAATGGCGTAAAGTCTGCAATGAAACATGTTTCGATATCCGTAAAGCGTCCTTCAACTTCTTTACCATACCATATACTTTTATAACCAATCATACTATAATATAATGAATTAATTCTTATTTTCCAAATGAAAAGAACTTGGCAACTGAATTATTTTCCGGGAAGGCGCCCCAATTCATTGCTGCATAGAAATCATCAAGTTTATTTTTCAATTCCTTTTCAAAGATTTTATTTCGATCTATGTATTGTTCTACAAAGTCTGTTATAACTTTTGGATCTTGGTAACCTCGAAGTGCCATTGTGTCAAAACCAAAAGGATTATCTGATAAGTATGCCCATTTAACCTTTTCGCCATCTGTTATAGGTTCAATGTCTCGAATGTCATTTGAAGTTAATAAATCATTGAAATTAATTGCTGACTTAACGTGTGCTGGAGTTCCTAGTAAATATCCTGTAAATGGTTTTCTTTTCTTGGTATATTTCGATATTTCCTTTACTCCGGAATTCTTCATCACATTAAGTACCGGCGAATTCTTTAATCCAGATTTAAATGTGTGAATCATATCAGTTGTTTCTGTTTTGTTTTTTTCCTTAAGAATATTCCAAAGTGTTTCTTTCATTATCTTTTTGAAATCTTCCGGGAAACTAGATCTAACAACATCTAATCCTTTGATATCTAATTTATCCGTAGGTTTACCCTCTTTGAATATAACCCATTGTGCATATCGCTTTTTAGCAATCCATAAACCTGATTTTGCAACATATTCTTGTTTAATTTGGAATCGATGCGTTTTGGTATTGTGAAATACTTCCGAATATCGGTCATACATTTGATTTACAAGACGTTGAACTTCTGATGCAATTGCATTGGTTTGTTCAATCATGAACTTTTCATCTGTTTCATCAAATCCAGGAAATCGTTTTGCAATTAAAGGCAATGAACTAACAAAGGTTGAATCTGTATCCGTATAAAATGCAAATTCTGCTTTGCTATTGGTTGCATTGATAAAATGATCTTGTCCTACTTCTTTTGCATAATGATTATTAATAACCTTTGCAGAAAATTTGATTACACTTTGACCTGTTGCCGTAATAGCACCTGCATTATCTAAATCGTGGAATCGGAATGTCTTAAGTCCTAATACTCCATAAAATGAATTGAGCAATACTTTTTGTGTTAATTGCAATGCATCATAAAACTTATATTCTTCCGTTCCAACTGCATATTCATCGCGTTTGTCTTTGTATTCAACACGTTCATCGAACCATTTTTCTAGAATCGTTGGTAAGAATCCTCTAATGTCTGTTCGATAAACGGCACCATTACTTGCAACGGTATATGCATTGTCTTGTAGCCATGTTTTAACATTTTGAGCATACGTGCCATTAGTAAATGTAACTTGTTGTGCTTCCGGTTTTAATAAGCATTCTTCATTCCAATTTTGTATTACTCCTACTTTAGTTTCCGGAGAAATATTCAAACTCATGATGATGCTAGGATATAGTGACGTTAAATCTAAGTCATATATCCATTTGTATAATCCTGGTATAGGATCTTTTACATATGCTCCTGCTAATGCATCAGATTCTGTTTCTTCTTCAACAAATCGGAATTGTTTGTTAGGTGCAACTAATCCATTGCGTTTCAAATCAACTATTGCAGCACCATCCAGGTATTTAGATGCATAATATACATCTTCATACGGAACATGACCTTTATGACATATGGTTCGAGCAAGATTTAATAACTGTGTCTTTTCATCTAACTCATAAACCAAGTTAACGTCAACCATGTTATATTCAACAAATTTGCGAATATCAGTTGCAAACAATTGATTCAAGTCTCCTTCATATTCAACTTTACCTTTACCTAATTCTGTCTTTGCTACTGTATCTAAACGATAATTTGGTAATTCTGTATAAGTAAACTTTTTATATAGTGTCAGGTAATCTAAACTAGATACTCCGAAGATTTTGTATCTTTCGCGATTCTTATTCCAATCTACAATACCTGCAGGAGAAAGCTTTTTAACTGCTTGTGCACCTAATACCTTTTTAATACGATTAACAAGATATGGAACGTCATAATTGTCAATGTTCCAACCTGTAATTACGGTAGGTTTAGCTGCAGCAAAAATATTTATGAATCTAGTCAACATATCCGCTTCTGTGCGAAATATCTCTACTTCATATTCAGCTTCTTTAAACCCTTTTGTTGTAACTCGATGTTCTTCATCTAATACCAATACTTTGCGGTCATTTGCTGCTTTATCATAATATGCAATGGATGTAATTCGCAAACGTGCATCTTGCGGTGTTGAATAACCATTTTCATCACGTTCTGACTCAATATCAAAAAAGAAATCTCTATGTCCTTTTGATGGCTCATCTGATTCATAATATAAATCAATCAATGTGCGCATTTCTTCGTTTAGATCTGATTCATACGCAGTTCTATTGTCTTTGTGATTGCCTGGGACTTGTGATAGTCGCGTTCCATCTAATGAAACGTGTGCACCATTATCATCTGGCAAATATGCATATGGTTGAAAAGAAAACTTTTGGTGTCCCAATTCATCATCCCATACGTGCATGATGTTATTTTTTTTGTCGTAACCTATTCCTTGAAACATTAATTAACCTTGTATAAATCCTCTAAATTTCTTCCTACCCCGTTGTTGTCAAGCCCATATCCAGCAATCCATTCATCGCCTAAAACAAAACCACAAAAATTTGTTAAATCAACACCGCCACCTCTTCTTGTTAATGTAACAACTTTTACTTGAGCAGGCAGGTGACTATTAACCATGAACAATGCTTCTAATATAGTTGTACCCGTATCACAAATATCATCTACAATATAAACATTGCGACCTTTAAGATCTACTTCTAAACCTTTAAGGATTTGAATTCCTCCGGAATTATCTTGACCTTGATATGATTTCATTCTAACAAAATCAGATTGTACATCTACCGGCATATTACGGAGCAAATCCGTATAAAACATGTATGCACCGTTCAAAATGCAAATCATTACTGGTGGCAATGCATTACCTGTATTTATATGGTCATTTGCAATGTCTAATGCCAATTGTTTTACTCTTAATTGGATTTCTTTTTTGCTGATAATAAGTTCCATATTCCGTATAAATTTATAATAATAATAACTAAGCTTAATACCAAATGGCTGAAATTATCAATGAAAAAATCATATGTAATCCAACCAATATCGCCAACGATCCAGGCATACATTGCATAACGTGTAAATTGCCGTGCATTTAAAATGTAACCTACCAATACCAATGTGGTACTAGCCCATCCTAATGCTTCTATCATTGTGCTGCGTTTACAAGTCCAATTTCAGATTCTCGAAGCAACATATAATCTTCATCATCTAAAACTATACTTTTGTTTTCACCCAAATTTGATTTGTATATGTATACAGTATCTCCAGGTTTAACTGTCATCGGAATTCTATCACCTGTTTGTGTAAACAAACCATCTCCAACAGCAACAATTGTTCCTGCCTTAAAGTTCATGTCTCTATCTACCAAAATAATTCCACTTTTTGTTTTTTCGGTAGTTTTCTCTACTTTGATCAATACTTGATCACCTAACGGTTTCCATTCCATAACTTTTCCTTTTAACGATTATATAAATTAATAACTGATTGTTTTGTTACATTTGTTCCTACTATTCTACCTAACGCAACGCCTGATTGATCGATTAAGATTACGCATGGTATATTTTTTACATTGTATTTTTCTGTGGTGGCTGAATTAGTATCAACATCGATAAATGTAATAGGAAGTTGACTACTTAGTTCTTGCATCTGTGGCTTTACATATGTACATGGGCCACACCATTCTGCCGTAAAATATAATAGCTTTTTCATTTTATCTCGTAATTTATTTTAACGTCTCCAAACGTTGTTGTTATTGTCCAATTCATTATACTCCTCTTTTAGTATCATATGCAATAATATGATCTCTACCTGACATGTTGTATCCATGCTCTGCACACATTTCAAATACTACGGGATACATTTTAATTAATTCTTCTCGGGTATCGCCTGCTGGCATAATGTATGTTTTTTCCTTTGGAATATCTAGGAATATGCGAGCTTCTTCAATTTCTCGCAAATTTTCTTCTGTACCATCCCATACTGGCTTATAATGATAATCTGTATGATATTTAATCATTTCATTGATTGCTGTGTAATTCAATCTAAACTTGTTATGTTGGGATACCATTTTTGAATCCGTGATAGTGCCCTGCGGCGTAGCAACGCCCACAACGGGTACACTATTATTAAACTTAGGGCTAATAGATAATAAGCCGATAGGATAATCAGTAGCAATAAAATGTGAGCCTTCAGTTTCAATAGTGATGAGAATGTCTCTTTCATGTGCAAAGTGTGTCAATTCATTTACCAATGCCGGATGCATTGTCGGAGAACCTCCAGTTAACATCATTTCTTTGATATGCGGATTTTCGTCATATATCTTTATGATGTCATTGAAAGTAAATGTGCCTTTCTCCGGGTGAATACTAGTATACCAAGAATCGCACCAACCACCTTCACCAAAATAGCATCGATGAGTGCAACCTGTAGTTCTAACTGCAATAGTAGGTCTGCCAAAGCGACTTCCTTCTGATTGTACACATCTATACAATTCTACTATGGGCAATGTTTTGTTGTAATCTGTAATTCTTTTAGAATGGGAGGTCATAGTCATCTTCTAATTTGGTTGTTGGTACATCTAATTTTTTAATTACGGCGTCAAATTTAGCCTCAAGATCTTGTAATCGTTGTTGCAATTTAAGCAATTCGGAACGACGTACTAATGGTGTTCGATCTATTTCAGGGTTAGTATTATTAGAAAAATATGAATCCAAGAATGATATCGGATATAGTTGTACTTGAGTATATTC
>Ga0181343_1000956_pt1 | contig 11848 bp, 26 predicted proteins | sample Su13VDMLBSD_FD_130110 | JGI IMG/M metagenome (GOLD analysis project Ga0181343, IMG submission 130110) | Freshwater viral communities from Lake Michigan, USA - Su13.VD.MLB.S.D | ecosystem: Environmental > Aquatic > Freshwater > Lake | place: USA: Michigan | collected 2013-07-15 | reverse complement strand
GGAGGCCATGCTCTGACCAAAGTCGCGCGCCCTCGATGCCCCATGCGAGGATGGCGTCGGCTTCGGCCTCGAGCTTCTTCCCGAGGTCACGGTCCTTCTCCTCATCGCGGATCGTCTCGAGGAACGGGACGAGCCGGATGCGCCGCCAGATCCCGTGGTCCGTGCCACGGATGACGGGACGGTGGTTGGTGGCGAGGAGGACCTTGAACGTCGGCGTGAAGGTAAAGAACTCCTGACGCATGAAGCGCGCGGAGATCGCGGCGTCGCCGGTCATCTCCTTGATGAGACTCTCGTCCAGCTGCGCGCCTTGCTCGGGCTCCGAGGACGTCACGAGACGCGCCCCGCGCAGGGCCGCGACGTCGTTGGGGATGCCCCCTGACTTGCGGTCCTTCATGAACGTCTCGGCGCGGGAGTGCTGCGCGTAGTCACCGAAGACGGCACGCACCGTGTCGAGGAACGTGCTCTTACCGTTGCTCCCGTTGCCGTACAGGATGAAGAGGCACTGCTCACGTGTCGACCCTGTCAGGCAGTAGCCGACGACGCGCTGGATGAACGCGACCATGTCCGCGTCCCCACCCATGATGCGCGTCAGGAAGGCCAGCCACACAGGGCATGCGCTATCGCCGACGCCTGCACCCGTGACCTTCGTGTGGAGGTCCTCGCGCGCGTGGGGGCGTGCGGTCCCAGTGCGAAGGTCAACGATGCCCGTGCGCGTGTTCAGCGACCACGGGTCCGCGTCGAGGGCCTCTTGCGCGATGGCGACATCGACGCGTGCAGTGGTCAGAGACGCGCGCAGATGCGCGACCATCTCCGAGTCTTTTGCCCACTTCTTCCACGTCTTCACCTCCTCGCGGAGGGCGTTCAGCGCGGCTTGCTGCGATGGCGTGGGCTTGCCCCCCGTTGCCTGCGCCGCGGCCCGCATGCGCGTCTCCATGTCGAGGGCGTAGTCGACCACGTCGCGGGCGACCTCACGCGTCATGTGGTCGACCCGGCGCATGGTGTCCGGTGCCCATCGAACGCCATCCCAAACGAGGAAGCCGTCGCCCTGGGCGCTGCCACACCAGCGCACGTCGCCGCCGAAGCGGTCTACAAGCCGTGCCGCGTTGCCCACGTCCGTCGGTCTGTAGCTCGTCGGCGGGATGGTCATCGGGGAGTCCGACGGCCTGCGCGGAGACTGCGCGCCACGGTCCAGCCCATCGCGCACGGTGCGCCTGACCTCCGTGTCGGGCTTGCCTGTCGCGAGGCCCGCCGACACCAGCTCAAACTCCGCAGCGTCCCGCGCGATGCAGCCTCCACCGACCAACTGCCCCACGCGCGCGGCCTGTCGGTAGATCTCGTCGTGCCGACTGCCCTGACAGGTCCGGATGGATTCACAGGCGTGCTCAAGCACCTCGGAGGCAGTCGCCGTGTCGTCGTCGGTGACGGGCGCGACCGCGACCGATGCCGCGGCCTTCGTCGCGGCTGGCTTCGGTGTTTCCTTCTTGATGAGGTCAACCAGCCACGCAGGCGCGTCGGCAATCTCGCGTGTGCCTGGTTCCCACATGTAGACGCCACCGTTCGGGTGGATGCTCGGAGGGGCGACCACGTAGCCACCGTCAGCGCGGATATCGAGGCCCGTGCGCTGGCCTCGGACATTGATGCGAGCCTTGTTCTTGAGCTCCACGCCGGCAGGCATGCGGAAGTAGTAGTGCGCGCCGCTTCCGGTTCGCACGGTCATTGTGGCCGGAAGCTCGCCGTGCTCCGCTACCAGCTCGGAGAGGGCATCGGGTCCGGTCAGCCCGCCGTCCTTCGGTGGCGCACTGTCCACGTCGAAGACGAAGATGCCCGACACTGTGCCCGTGGCAACGCCGATGTTGTACGGCTTGTCTCCCCACATGGCTCTAACCGTGGCCTCGTCCGTCGAGGCATCCTTGCAGCCGTGCACGGTTGCGGGCTTCTTCTCCCGCGGCAGTAGCGCGTGAACCGCCCATCCGTGGCGTGCGTACTTCAGGGCGTAGTCGCCCAGACTATCGAACATGCGTGTCTCCGTGGAACCGCCGTGGGAAGGGGGGGAGGGGGTAACCCCCCTCCCCCGTACGGGGGATCAACCCGTGTCCACGGCGGACATCCACCTACTAGCCCAGCTGGCAAGCTTCGCGCCAATCGCTTGAAGTTATCGATCTGCGCGAACCTGTAAGAAACGCTTACACGTTCGCCGGCGCGAGACCGTGAGACGTGGCCCGGAGAAGACCCTAAGAAAGGCGCCACGTCTCACGGCAAACCTCACGCGCGGGCTCTGCGCTTCCTGTCGGCTTCGCGCTTCTTCCGGATCTTCTCGAAGTTCACGAAGCGCATCACGCAAGCGTGTGGCGACCTGCCCATGAGCTTCCCGATCTCGGGGTACGTCTTCCCCTCCCGTCGCAGCTTGTAAAGCCGCCGCGTCTCCGCATCCGTCCACGGCTTCTTCACCGCCAGGTGGATGCCGAGGACCTTGCGGACCGTGGTCACTGCGCGGTCCAGCTGGCTCGCGATGTCGATGTCGCGGACGCCCGCGGCATAGAGCTGCTCGATCTCTGCGCGCTCTTCCGGCGACACCTTCACGTAGAACCGCAAGCCGAGGGTGCCGCGCAGGGTGCGGATGGCCTCGGGCGTCCTGTCGAGGGCCACGGCGATCTGCCGTGCCGTCTGTCCTTCATTGTGCAGGCGCCGGAGCTCAAGCAGCTGGGAACGTGTCCACGGTCTACCGGGCATGCATGCCCCGCGTGCGCTTGTACGTCGAAATGACGTACCAATGCCTGCCCACGTGCTCGCCGATGGCGCGGACACCGAGGCCCTCGTTCAGCTTCGCGTCGACCAGCTTCCGCTCATGCTCTGTGAGCGCGGCGTAGCGAGCGTTGCGGCGCCCGGTGACCTCGACCATCGCGGCCTCCTTGTTCGCCGTGCCGACGTACTGCGCGACGGCGTCGGGTTGGCGCCCAAGGGCCGCCCCGATCTCTGGCCACGTCGCGCCCTGCGCGCGCATGTCTCGCGCCTTCGCGAGCTCGCTGGGACGCCAGTGCCGGTAGGTGTACTTGGGCGGGACGGCGAGCGGCACTGCGACCTCTACTAGGTCACGCGCGGACCAGTCGGCATCCTTGAGGACGGCGACCATCGAATGCATCGCCGACTCGGACCGCCCGAGGCGCTCTCCCACCTCGCGCCAGGAGAGGCCCTCCTCGCGTAGCTGGCGTGCGCGCTCAAACTCCGACGGACGCCACGGGGTGTTTGTGCGGGTCATGGTGCGTCCTCGAGGGCGAAGACGAGGGCCTCGGCTTCGGTGTCGCCCTCAGACACGTTGACGCTGCGGTCCTCTTCACGCACGCACACGGTCCACCCGCCGTCCTCGTCGTGCCACGGGATCGCGTAGGCCTCGTCGTCGCCCCATGCCTCCCGCACCAGCGCGAGCAGGCAGCCCAGCGTGGCGGGGTCGGTGAGGTCGGGCAGATCTTTGGGTCCGGTGCGGCGGTTCAGCCACTCGATGCCGTTCGCACACCACGTCGGCGCGGCTAGTTCGCGTTCGTCTTCATCGACCCAAGTGCATCGGAAGCCGTCACCGCGGAGCATCCCAGCCATCCATCGCCAGCCCTTGCACGCGACGGCGCGGCGCCCGAGCGCGATCTGTTCCTCGGTCATGCCCCCTCCCCCGCCCGGTGCAACCTGAGCTCAATCGCTTCCACCAGCTTCTTCCCATCAAACCCGCAGTCATCGCAGTCCCACCATGCGGCACGCCGCAGGTACGCCACCACGGCGGCGCGCTCGCGCTCGACTTCGCCGCGCAGCCGTGCCACCTCGCGGAGCAGGTCGTTTCGGTCGGTCAGCGCGTACTGCAAGGTCGTGCCGATGCCGTCGGTATTGCACTCCATCCCGTACTCCGTGTCGTCGCGCGTCTTGATGGCGTCGATGTCGATGCTCACTTGTCCTCCTCGCGGCGGTGCCAGCCGCGCTGAATGTTGGTCGCGAGCAGCCGCAAGTGGTCGCCGCTACCACGCGGCCCGAACGTGTCGCCGCCCTGCGCGCACTCACTCAAGTACGCCACCGTTGCGTTGCGCTCCTCGCGGACGGCCTTCTCGATGGCCTCGGTTATCTCTTCGGCCAACTGCTCCCGTGCGCTCGCGAGGGCGAGGCGGACGGCGTCTTCCGAAATCTGGCTCACGTTTCCTCCCGCGCGGCAGCGAGGGCAGCGAGGGCAGCGACTTCGGCAGCAGATGGCCCACCGTAGGTTTCGCATCCACCATCGCACGGTGCCCACTTGCACACGGCGCATAGTTCCGCTGAATGGTAGCACCGCTCGGTCGTGTCGTGTTCCGCGTCTACGGGGCCACCGCACGCTTCGCACTCGTACGACGGTGTCTTTTTGTACCCGTTAGGGTCGCAGCACACGTCCTGTTCCTCGTTCATGCCCCCTCCTCGCGGCGGTGCTCGCCGCGTTCAATCGCGTCCGCTTCCCAGCATGTCTTCGGGAGCGTGCTGGCCTCACGGTTCGCGCGCAGCCACGCCACCACGGCGGCGCGCTCTCGCCCGACTTCGGCGCGAAGCCGCTCAACCTCGCTTTGAAGTTGCTCGACCTGTTCCGTCATCTGCTGCATGCAGTTCTGCTCGTCGTACAGGGCTTGCATGTGCGCCTCGTAGGCGGCTTTCTCCGCTTCCTCTTGTTCCTGTCGGGTCATGCCCCCTCCTCGCGGCGGTGCTCGCCGAGTTCGATGAGACGCGTGACCCGTGCAAGCACAGTGCGCTCGCCACATTCCATGTCTGCGTCACCCAGCCACGCCACCACGGCGGCGCGCTCGCGCCTCTCGCCTGCTGCGAGGCCCAGGTCGAACGACCGTGCGAAGTCTTCGTTGCTCAGGATGCGCTGCGCCAGAAGGCGCTCCACCTCCGTGACCAGCGCGTCGAAGTCCTCTGCGCGCACGACACGGTACGCGCCCTGCGACACCGATACGGCTCGCTCGCGAATCTCGTCTAGGGCGATGCTCACTTCTCCTCCTCGCGGCGGTGCTCGCCGCGTTCGATCATTTGGGCTGCATACCCGTTGCCACAAGCCACGCCCTGCCAGAAGACGTCAGTTCGACTAGCCGCGTCCGCGAGGATCTTTAGGTACGCCACCACGGCGGCGCGCTCCTGGGCGACTGCGTCTGCGACGATCTCCGCCGTCTCGTCGTACTCGTTGTCATTCACGGCCACCTCCCGAAGCGACGCACAAGCGCCGCGATGATGTCTACGACCTTCATACGACCTGCCTCGCGCGCCACGCGCGGTATGCCTTCTCAGCGACATGCTTTGCGCTGGCGTCCGTCGGCTGCATGCCCCGCGCGTCGTCGTCGGCGTGGAACGCGCTGAGCTCCCACGAATACCCGCCGCCGCGATGGGCGCGGTTGACCAAGAGGACAACGCCCGCCTCCATGTCCGCGCGCCAGCCGAGGCCGGTCTCAAGCCACCGGATGGTCATTACCAGCCCCACATGACGAACATGAGGACGAAGACGGCGGTCCCGCCGACGATGTCGTCCCCGTGAAGGTCCCACACGTAGCGGGGGTCGTAGTACAGGCAGCGAAGGGTGTCGTAGAAGCTCACTGGGTCCTCCTGTCGTCGGGTGACGACATCCTAGGAATACCCATATCGTGTGAAGCGCGCAAGGGGACGCGTGAACTTTCTAGACGGGGCTCACCCAAACGTCGATGCGGCCTACATCGGGCACGGCTTGCTTGCCGATGTGGAGCTGAACCACGAAGCGATCGTCTTCTAGGATGCCCGCCTCGACCAGGGCGTCGAGCACGATCTTCGAGACGTTGTCAGCGTCTGGCTTCGTGGCGTACGGGATGCCCAGCGTCTCCTGCCGGCGTTTCCACCGCTCACGGTCGCACCATGCGGGACGCGCCTTCGGCATCGGCCATATGGCCACGATCTCGACGGTCACGGGGCCGGCGATGGCCTCCCCCTGGCGCTGCTCGCGCAGCATGGTCACGGCGGCGTCCATCCACGCACGATGCTCGGGCGGCATGTAGACGCGTCCACCTCCGCGAGCTGCCCGAGGACGTGAGGCCCCGCGGGGGACTAGGCCGATGGTGTAGTCGGCGGTCATTCGCCGTACCCCGGCAGCGGCTTCGCCTTCTGGTTCCACATGCGAACCATGGCCCCCGCCCACAAGAGCGCAAGCAACGTCCCGACCACGCCCCACACCAAACCCGGCGCGTCGAAGTGCTCGAGCAACAGGTAGACGACGGCGGTTGTTTGCACGGGGAGCTGCGCGGGGAGCGCGTCCCAAGGAATGACGGTGCGGCTCATTGCGCATCCACTGCGGCGGCACTCATAAGCTCCACCGGGTCGACGTCGAGGGCCTTACCCAAGGCAAGCATCGCCGAGAGCGACGGCTTGTGATCGCCCGCTTCCCAGCGCGTGAGCTGCGACGGGTGGACGCCCACCTGACGGGCCAGCTCCGCGCGCGACATCTCGAGGTTCTCCCGGTGGAGTCGGATTAGGGTGCCGAGGGTGTGGTACTGCATGAGCCTGCACTATAGTGCAGTTGCGCGTATCGCAAGGCTTGCTAGTTATGGGGCATGACACACCACGCACTCCCCTTGGCAAACCTCCTCACGTTCCTGCTCCAGCACCACGCCGAAGACATCGCCTACGTCGCCTACAATGAGGGCCGCGCGAGCGTCACGCTCAACCGCGCGCCCAAGGGGGCGACGATGCTGGGGTGGGAATGGAACCCGTCTCCCTCCCTCCGCGGGACCATTGTCCACACGACGCCCTCGGGCATCACCGTCATCGCACCGGAGTTCACTCGATGATCCTCTCTCAGTCTCCCGAGCTTGACCAGCTCGCTACCGCCCTCGCCATCGCGCAGGGCTCCATCCAGGGCGCGGTCAAGGACCGCACCAACCCCGCGTTCAAATCGTCCTACGCTGACCTCGCGAGCGTGTGGGATGCGTGCCGCGCCGCCCTGTCGGCGAATGGTCTGAGCGTCTCCCAGCATCCCGGTCGCCTCGAGGACGGGAGCGCCACCGTCACGACGATCCTGCTGCACAAGTCGGGCCAGCACATCGCCTCGGTCTGCGCGGCTCTCCCGCGCGACCAGAGTCCTGCCGCCGTGGGGTCTGTCGTGACGTACCTGCGCCGCTACGCGCTTGCCGCCGCGGTCGGGGTCGCCCCGGAGGACGACGATGGGCAGGCGGCGCACCATGCGGCCCCGCTGGCTCAGCCCCAGCGCCCGCAAGCACAGGCCCAGCGTGTCGCCGACGCCTTCGGTGGGCGTGTCGAGAGTGTCGAGCGCATCGCGCCGGCATCGTCGGGGATCGATCCGTCCTGCCCCACCTGTAGCGGGCAGATGTGGGACAACCGCGAGAAGAAGACGAACCCGAAGGCGCCCGATTTCAAGTGTCGCGACAAGAGCTGCCAGGGCGTGATCTGGAAGTACGGGGAGAAGCCCCGCGGGCCTGTCCCGCAGACGCGCGGCCCCCTCCTCGACGCGCCGCCGCCCCCCACTGACGATGACATGCCTTTCTAGGAGTAGACATGACGACGACGTACGACCTCATGCGCGGCGCTGCCCGCGTCCAGATGGAGATCGAAGAGAACTCGGGCCTCCGGAGCGAGGAGACTGCCGCGTTCCTCTCGACGTGGATCGAGGAGTCGGAGGACAAGGTCCTCGCCTGCATGCACCTGGTGAGGCGCATGGAAGCGGAAGCGGAGCTACTCGAGGCGGAAGAGAAGCGCCTCCGTCAGAAGCGGAAGACGTGCGAGAACCTCTCCGAGCACGTGAAGGCGCTCGCCACCGGCCTCCTCGTTGCTCGCGAGAGCATGGGAGAAGAGCCGAAGGTGAAGGGCCCCACCTATTCGGCATGGCTTGCCGAAACTCAATCCATCGTCGGCCCTGAGGACGTGTCCGCATGGCCCGAGACGTGGCGTAGGGTCAAGGTAGAGCCCGACCGCGCCGCCGCCCTGAAGGCCGCGAAGGCGGGACAGGAGCTCCCCGAAGGGTTCGCTTTGGAGAGCAAACGGGGTGTCCGGTGGCGCTGATTCCATCCGGCGCCCTGCGCCAGCGCCTTGAGGCCCTCCGCCAGAAGTACGCGCAGGACCGCCGGATCGCTCACGTGCAAGCCATCGTCGCGGCGATGGTCCAGCTGGATGAGGTCGAAGCGTACGCCGAGGAGCAGGAGGCCGCGCTCCTGCATGACCGCGCTCAGCTCGCGACCTTCGCGGACAAGCTCTAGTTAGCGGGCTTCGAAGTCGTGAGAAGAAACTCGACGGTAACGGCGTTGTGGGAGAGCGAGAAGACGAAGAACTTCGTCACGCTGGCCAGCCCATTCGCGCCGTTGCCGTTGACGTTGTACGCCAGGTATTGATCGATGGTCCATGCGCCGGCGGCGGGGGCGGGGCCTCCGTCCGTCAGGGTCTGATCGAAGGACACCATCGCGTTCTTCGTATCGTTGTCGCGGTTGTGGATGTTGAGCTGCAGGTGACGCAAGGTCGGAAGGTTTACCTGCGTGACGATGCCCGACGTGCCAGTAGTGGCGACCTGCACGTAGGGGAGGTGAGTAGGCGCAAGGGTGACGGCCACTAGTCGAGCCCATCCCGGCCGAGGACGTACGCGAGGTGGAGCGCGGCCTTGACGATGCGCCTCCGCTCTGCGCGCGTGACCTTGGTACCGCCGTCGCCACCTGCACGGGTAGCGGAGCGGATCTCGGCGATGACGGCGAGGACTTCGGCGGGCAGCTCGATGAGCTCAGCGGGATCGTAGGGCATGGAACCTCCTCGGGTGCACGTACCCCATAGCGAGACGACGCGCCGCCCCTGCACCATGCAGAGGGAGCGCGCCGCCTTTCTGGGGTAGGGTTCCCCCAGCGCCTACTAGCTCAGTACTTGAGCGCCTTGTAGGTCTTGCCGTCGAAGAAGAGGCTCTCGCCGCACTTCGCAGCGGGGCGCCACGGAGCGCCCAGGGAGATGTGTACCCACGCACGACCCGGCGGCTTTTCGAGGATGCACTGCCCGAAGCGCAGACCGCTCTCCGTGACGATCCATTTGTGGAGCGTCTCGACGTCGCAGCTGGCGCACGTGATGTCCGCGGCCTCTCCCTTAGAATGTTGCGACGAGGCACTGCCTCCCACGGCGGCGTTGACGGCAGGCCCCCTGAACCCGCTCGACACGCGGACAGGCCCGAAGCGCGACCGGATGACCTCCAGCATCTCAGCCACGGCCTTCAGGCGCTCGACGTAGGGGAGGGCCTCCTGTCGGTTGGCGTCCTGGAGGGCGCTCTGCCCCGTCCGGGTGAGCTCCTCGAAACTGAAGTGCTCAGTTAGCGTCATTCGTGCCCCCCGTGCTGGTTTTCGTCCCGAAGAAGTACGCGAAGGTCATAAGGCAAATATCCTCAATGAACGACACGATTGAAGACCGCTCGCCATCGCGCAGGAGCAACACGTCCGGCCCGGCGATGAGCAGGTCGCACAGGTAGACCGCCACTAGGACCGACACCATCGCCGTCGCGAAGAAGGTAAGCGCGTCGACCATGGTCTTCGCGCCGGCGAAGATGCGCGTAACCAGGAGCTGGATGACCACGACGACCGTCATGCCGAAGGCGATAGCGGTAATCGTCCCGCCCTGCGTGTCGTACAGAGACGAGAAAGCCTCGACAGTAGGCGCGTCCGTGGCGGCGATCTCCTCGAGGAGCTCCGCGTCGTCGGTCACCAGCTGGATGACCTCGCTGCTAGTGTCGAGGTCCACTCAGCGCCCACGCTGGATAGCGTCAACGTCGGCCCTGAGCGTGTTCACGTCCCGGCGCAGGCTCACGAGCTCGGAGCGGAGGGCCGCGCCCTCGCGTTCCATCCCCTCGAGACGGCCATCGATGCGCGCGAGGATGCTCTTCATGTCGGACAGGTCCTCTGCGGCGATAGCCGGCGCGGCCTTGGCCTCGCTCAGGTAGCCGCCCGCGATGCCCGTTCCGCCGACGGTCGCAGCGCCGATAAGAAGCAGCGTCCATACAGGCACAGAGACTAAGCGGTCACTCCATCGCGCTGGGGTTGTCTCGGGCATGTGACCTCTCCACAGAGGCGCACTAACCGACGAGACGGAACCTCGCGATGTCCGCGCCGTTGGCGTCCTCGAGCTCGCAGAACTCCTCTGTCCAAACGTGCACCACGACGTGCGGAAACGCGGGCAACGCCACCACGCCACACGACTCGGGAAGCCGCGCCGTCTCCGTCTCTGGGTAGGCGGCGACGTAGCCCTCGATCTGCTCGGTATAGGTCATCTCAGTACCTCAAGAACAGGGCATCGCCCGTCGCCGACGTTGTGCTCCAACCCATGCCGTACGCGCCGATGACGCCCGGCGTGGTCTCGACGCGGGAGTGGTAGAGCATCGACCGTGCGAGGTACATCTCGCGAATGCGCCCGACCCATGCCGAGGAGGCCGCGATGTACAGGGGCATCCCCGGGAACTGTCCCGCGAGGTCGGTGTAGTTGGCGACGGTCTGGGTGCCCAGCGATGTCCAGTTACGTACTGCCACATCGACAGTGGTCACGCCGGGACGCCACACGTAGGTGTGTCCGTTCCCGGCGCTGGTCGAGTGCACCCACATCGTGCCGTTTGCGGTCGCACCAAGCGAGTTCGACACTAGCGCGCCGCCGCACACCATGACGCCATAGCGGCGACCGTCCGTCTCACCCGTTGCCGCTGCCGTCGTCTCAGGGTCATAGATGGCCCCAGCGAGAGCGAGCTGGATGCCTGTCCCGTTCGTCAGGATCTCGACGATGATCGTCTCTTGCGTCTCGTAGACGCAGCACGCTAGCGTCGTGAAGGTAGTCACCGCCGCCGTCGCCCGCGTGTAGCCCATGAAGCGCGAGTTCGTGAACGGCGTAGCGGAGTTCCACGTGGTGAACGCGCCTGCGCTCAACTGGTGCGAGATGAGCAAGCTCGACGCGAGGAACGAGTCCGGCGCGATCATTGTGGGCGACGGGGCGGGAGCTGCAGACCTACCTGCGAGGACGACACGCTGGTCCATCGACCCACCGGGCGGCGTGGCGTAAAGGGCCTCCGTCGTCCCGCCGACCTGGACACGCGTCCACGTCCAGCCCGTGGCGCCAGCGCCGGAGAAGCTGCGCGTGCTGCCGTCCGAGTACGTGGTGACTGTAGGCCCGACGACGGCCCAAAGCGCGTCAAGCACTGCGGGGATCGTGTTGCCCACCGACGAGACGGTAGCGAGGCGGCGATGCGTCAGTGCAGTCAGGCTCACAGTATGGTCCCCGAGAAGACAAATGCGTGGTTGTTCGGGATGATGACCCCGTCTAGAATGAGGTCGCCGCCACGGATGAACAGGACGCCAGCGATGAGCGGGACCCACTGCAAGGTACCCGCACGCCGCACCAGCATCGTCTCGTCGGCAGTCGCCTGCACGACGGCAGCGGCTCCCCCACCATTCCACGCGGCGACCGCAGTGGAGCTCCCGGTATGTCCTGCCGATGTCCACGCGAGCGAGCTGAGCGCCGTGTGCGCGGGCACGGGAGGCGTGCCGTGCGAGTGATCCCCTCGCGCGTAGTCCGTCGAGGTACCGACGACCGGCGACTGTCCCGGCGAGGTCTCCGACACGACCGTCGTTGCGGGCGTTCCGCCGCCGCCGCCGCCGCCGGATGCAGCGATGGTCACCTCGAGGACGCCGCCGACCTCTGTGTCCGTGATCGTGACGTTCGTCCCCGCTTTCAGCGTCGCCGCTACCTTCGCTGAGGTCGCGTCTCGATAGAGCGGGATGCGCGCCATGTCAGGCTACCGGGGCCCAGTTGACGACGTTGCCGTCGTCGCCCTCGGTGACCACGCACGGGAGGGTCCAGCCCTGCTCCT
>Ga0181343_1000954_pt1 | contig 11876 bp, 26 predicted proteins | sample Su13VDMLBSD_FD_130110 | JGI IMG/M metagenome (GOLD analysis project Ga0181343, IMG submission 130110) | Freshwater viral communities from Lake Michigan, USA - Su13.VD.MLB.S.D | ecosystem: Environmental > Aquatic > Freshwater > Lake | place: USA: Michigan | collected 2013-07-15 | reverse complement strand
CTTCGCCCGAAGCCAAGCTCGAGCTCCTCAAGACTCTAGTCGAGGAACTGAAGATGCTCGACCCTCAACCCCTTGCGTCCTTCTTGGGCACCCAGATTTCGTGGGCCATCGCCAACCTTCCTCCTGAGGATGAGGACCTTATACTCGCCTACGGGGTTGACTTTGCAGCGGCCCCTCCTGGTCTTCTTTCTGAAAATCACCAGCTTCGTATACGCCTCCGCCAGTCCTCGATCGCATACGAGGTTGGCGATGCAATTATGACGACGAGCAATCCTAACCAAATATTCATCTGCACTCACTCCGGCGTTTCAGCTCTTCAACAGCCTTTGAGCTATGGTAGCGCCCAGAGTGGCAACTTTCTGGTAGATGGATCTGCCACATTTCGTGTCGTGAGCTATGACACCAGCAGAGTAAATCCTCTACCTCCTTTGAGCTTTGGCACCACAGTTTCTGCCCCTGAAGATATGCCCATCAAGTCTCCTATCGCCCCGAGACTTAAGTTCAATCTGACAGACAAAATAATGGAGGGCTTCGACGAGTTCGCTGCCAACACGGACAAGATCAAGAAAGACCTCTTCAACCAGATCTTGGCCACAACCGACTCAATCACCGGCCAGCCTGGTGATGAATTCTCTCGTGTCCAGGACCCAGACACTCTCGAAATCCGCATCTATCGGCACCGCAATGGGAAGACCGAGCTTGTTCACACCCAACCCGCTGTCCATGGCTCTGAGAATGGTGTGTTTCACCCTGTTCTCAACCAAGCCACCGGCGAAGTCCGAATATACTTCTGCCAAGATGGCTCAATCTCTACCCAGATGCCCTCGATGGTCCCCTCGCCCACTCAACCCAACTTCTCCACTGGCCCACTCTCCATCACCGAAGACGGCACCGAACTCCCAAAGTTCCCCGCCGGCCTTCCCAAGAAGGAGATCTCTGACAAGCTCCTCAATGAGCTCATCAAAGACGTCCTAGAGGCTGAATCGCGCAAACCCTCCCCTCCAAAGCGCTCTCTTCAAGAGGACGATTGGGTATGAATACTCCTCTGGACGTGACCGACCCTTTGGGTATGATTGACCCTCGAGAACCTCTCGCCCGCCCTCACTACATCTTCAAGGAACCCCCACCCATGTCTCATGAAGTCATCAAGTTCGGTGCCGTCGGCGTCTTCATCCTCGCCCTTGTGGCGGTCGTGGCCGACCCTCACCTCGGGATGCAGGTCGGTGATAAGCTGACGCACCTCTTCGACGTCTGTTCGGCATTCTTTCATCAATAGCGGAGCAATCTAGCTCCCATTCCCCACCCTCGTCGACCTCCTACCCGTCATTTCGCATTGAAACTCCCGCTCCTGTCTCTACTCAAATGGCAAGAGCGGGAGTATCATTTAACAATCAAGCGAGGGGATTGAAGATATGAAACCACCTCGTTTAGATCTTCCCTCCTCTAAATCCATGAGGATCCCGGTTCCAAGGGCATTCTTTCCTAATCTCGACTCAAATGGGCGAGATATCCCTCTTCTGATCCCTGGAACTTCAATTCCCGTCCCGGACATTCTGCTACTCGCCACCAACGGGGCAGAATTCTCTCTGCTTGCGGTCTTGGCGAGCTCTCAGATCAGAATAGCTGGCTTTTGCCCCTATGTGCCCTCACAGCCCCGCTTCTCTCTGTCTCACTTTATCCCTCCTTACGGCAGTCGCGCAAGCTCCTCTCGCCAGATCTTGTCTTCTTCCTCTCAATCCACCCCATTTCTCCGCCGCGAGCTAATTCGTTCCTCGGATGCCGTGGTGTGCTTCTCGAGACTGAATACCTCCTGCTATAAAAAGCTGGCTGTTCTTGTCAAAGAGATTGAAGCTCAAGAGATGAAAGAGCAGTCTCGTCTGCGTAGAAAGATGAAGCGTAATCCGAATATTGAGAAGTCTGTCAAGCAACTTGAAAAAGGAGGACTACTGAAGCTCGGTAACATGAAAGAACATAGCTCAAAGACTTCAAACTGTAGCTCTAGTCAACTCAATGAGAGCTCTCTCAATCAATCTTATGAGTCTGAGGAGCTCGGCTCGAGTGTGGTTATCTCAAACAACAGGGAATTCCTTGCACTAAACCCCCTGGTTCCAACCCAAGAGGCAACCCTTCGCCTGCGACATTTCGCCTCGCGTCGTGGTCTGCGTCGAACCATCTTCATTGCGGTTGAAGAGGAATCGAAGCATCCCGGCACCGCCCTCTTCGCACTCAACGTCCTGTTCGGGGCATTCGGGATCGAGCTCCCCTTAATCAACAAATGAAGTCGCACGAGCCAAGTCAATTCAAGCTCGGGACTATCATTTTGGGTAGGGCTTATGATGATTTGGAGTTGCCCGGAATTCAAGCTCAATCTTGCAAGATTATTGCCGCCCCTGTATGAGTGGGCATGAGCGAAACCCAGCCCCTGATTTACGGAAACCCGGCGAGCGAAGACGTAATGCCTCGCCGTGTCCGACTTCGGCTGATCCAATTCATGCCCAAGCAAGAGCCGCCCCCGATCGTGGCCGAGTTCAAGCGGATCCAGCCGTCAATGGGCATCACCCTCATCGTCAACGTCCACACGCTCAACCTCATCGAAGTCATTGACGAGTTCAACCAAGTTCGAGCAACGCTCTTGCTCGAAGAGACTGAAGAGTTTCTGCGCAATCAGAAGTTCGTGCTCGTGGACAAGCGCACCGGAACCTATGCCAGATGAACTCGCACTTTGAAACCTACAATCGGATAGCCATTCCCCGAAAGGGCACCACTTGGCGGCACGCCGAAGGCCGGCAATATGTGGTCACTGCCGTCACCAATCTCGCCTCGACCATCCCCGGCATCGACGCCAAGAAGGCAGCCAAGTTCCCCGTCACGGTGTCCTACCGGACCGTCGGAGCAGACCCCAACGACCCTCTCGAGAACTTCTCGACGACGCTTTGGCGATGGGGCCACCGCTTCACCCCCGCCTGAAGCATACCTGCTTTGCAAAATGCGCATTTGACACCGCCCTCCCTGCATGCTATAATAGGACATCAAGCAGGAGAGACTCAGATGCCCCGGATCGCAGCCACCCCCGCCGAAGTCGCCGCCGACCTCAAGTCCATCCTGGATGCGCAGTGGTCCCGTGCCCTCGAGCGCAAGATGGATGTCTACGCCAACGGGCAGGGCCTCACCCGCAGCCACGCGATCTTCTGCCTGCGAGACGGCCAGGGCGCGAGCGGCAAGCGTTGGTCCATTCCCTCTCTTCGAGAGGATGATCTGTTGAAGCTCGCGGGCTACCAGGAGATCCCGGCGACCACCAAGGGAGGCCGGTCCGCCCGCTACGTGCTGATCAACATCGAGTGGGACAACGACCAGAAGCGCCGGCTCCGGGCTCAGGGCGTGGAGGCTGCGTGATGCCCCGTATCACTAAGAGGCAGCTTGAGCTCTATGAGGGCCACCCTCTCTATCGGCCCTATATCAACCAACGCGACCAGATCAGGCAGCTGGCCGCCGCCCTCGACCTGTCGGAGCAGCGTGAGCGTGCCGCCGCGGTCGAGATCGCCAGCCTGAAGCGCCAAATCGAGCAGCTCAGGGCTGAGGTCTTCAACGCCACCGCCCCTTCATACATGCGGAGGTAACCAGTATTGGAAGAAGCAGACAATCCCGCCTACGAGGTCCTGGTCCTCTGCACGGCCCGTAAGGGTCCGGAATGCGACACCGAGGACTTCCCCGCCCGCTTCGCCGGCACCACTAAGCTCAAATCCGGCATCATCGGCGTTGTGACACGCCTGGAAAATGAGGCGCATAAAGCTGGCTGGCGCCGTATCAGAGGGAAGTGGACATGCCCAAGCTGCCTGTCGTTGTGATCAAGCTGCCCGAGCCGGATTTACACGTCAAGAAGGCGATGGAGATCTTCGGCGTGCCGGCGGACCAGGTGACTCCGGAGATGCGCAACATCGCAAAGCTCCGGAACCATGCCGAGCTCTACAGCCACACCTACTCGCCCCGGAAGCATACCTGACCTGCAAACTGTGCATTTGACATCCAGTCGCAGGTAGGGTATAATAACAGCAGCAGAAAGGAGAACGCCGATGCGGAATTAGATCGAGCCCCGAAGCCTCCAGTGAGGGGCTTCCTGCCCAACCAAGGCAGTAAAAGTGAGCGGGCCTGGGGCACCCGCAATGGATCGAACAAAAGGGGATGTTGCCGTGGCTGTTCTTGTAAGATGGGAAGACTATCCCGACCTCCAGCCGGACCCGAGCAACCCGGCAGCCCCGCCGCCCAGGTTCCGGCAGCGTGCATTCACGCTCTTCTGTGCTCAATACCAGAAGATCCTGGATGCGGGCAAGAACCCCTGGAAGAATCGGGAAGGGATTTCGATCTCCGACTTCCGGGAACTGGCACGGAAGCTTGGCGTCAATGAGGCCACCCTCGAGACGACTCTACCCTACATTGGGTTGGAGAAGGAAAACGCACTCACTGCTTCTTGGGTCACGAAGTCCAAGCCAGTCGTGATCGTGCCTTTTGATCGTCTGCGCGCTTCATTCACAACCGCCTATCGTCGGGGCCTTCTCTACAACGGCGAGGAACTGATCCTTGATCGAGCTCTTGAGGACCTGTTTCGGAGAACCAGCTGAGGTTGTATAGCTAGGAATAGAACGAGCCGGAGGGACCTTAGCCCGATCTCCGGCCCGTCGGACCAGTCTCCCTCTCCTCCCCAGGAAGATGGCTGGTCCCCGGACGGGGCGTGTCGAGCGAGCCTCCGCGCCCCGTCCACAGTTTCCCCCCACGCAGTCGATAAACTTGATAGAACGGACTTGCGTAGTCGATAAACTTGATCGAACGGCTGTCTATCCAAGTCAATTTACTTCTGGTTCTACCTAGAAACGTGTGTCCACATGGATAGAAATTCTCGCCGATCGCCCGGCCCCCTCTCTTTTCGCCGGGACAATTTACTTCTGGGTAGGTGGACAGAAAGATTTGCCCCCTTGCTCGGGCCGGCCCCTCTTCGCCGACACCGCGTGCGCGGGGACAATTTACTTCAAGAGAGATCGTTCTAGGTGGATAAATTTCCGGGCGTTGATCTGCGTGTAGCGCATGCCTTCTGGCCAAACCTGCGTCTGCCGCATAGCTGCTGGATGCATATCTCCTACTTTGGCCTGCACTGGGAACATTGCTCTGGATGCATACCTCCTCGTCTGGCCTGTTCTCTGTGCATACCTGCAGTAGGTGCATACCTCAAGACCTCACCTGCAGGCCGTGCATAGCTGCTGAGTGCATAGCTCCCGCTCAGTCTTGCACCCAGAGTATAACTCCTACCGCATAGCTCGAGCCCAGACTTGCACTCAGAGTATGGATTCTAGCGCATGGCAGACCTGCAAAATATGCATTTGACACCGCGGTCCGGATCGGTTAAAATTCATTATCGAAACCGAGAATGGAAACTCAAAATGCCCCCGAAAACCGCCTCCTACCGCGTGATCGATTTCAACGGTCGCGAAATCGTCCGCTTCCGCTCTGAGTCGACCGGGGTGGCCGCCATCTCGCGGGTGGAGACGAAAATCATACCGGACGGAAATCCGAACGTCCAGCTGGAATTCCGCCAGGATGGATTTTGGTGGGCCCAATCTCGCTGGGTGGGCGGCGAGCGGGTCCGGATCCCCGTCTGAGCCCGCGAGAGCCGGATCGGGATAGCCCCGGTCCGGCCTGGACTTGCGCCTGGAGTATGGCTCGAGCCTGAGCCTGCACCCAGAGTATAGCTTTTGGCGCATGGCAGACCTGCAAAATATGCATTTGACAGGAAGCCTGAAATTCGTTATAATGGTCACAGAGACGAGATGAACTCGTTTCGTAATCGGAGACTAGAAATGACCCAAATCCGCACGATCGACGCCGCCATCGCCGCGATCGAAACCTTTTTCGCCGAGTTCGGCGCCACCCAGGGTTCCATTCTCCCCTGCCGAGACACGGATTCCCACCACGACTCCATTTTCCATTTTCTCACCACGGACGACGCCGATCTGGTCGCGAGCTTCGAAAAGGCCGCCGAGACCTGGATCTTCGGCCTGGACGTGAAATCCGACCTGATCGCCTGGACGGGCTCCGAGATCGAAATCTGCTCCCTGTTCGCTGACCCAGAGTAGGGCCGAGGATCGCTGGGCGGGCATCAACCCCGCCCAGTGCATGCCTCCCTACTGAGCATGCGCCCAGAGTATGGCTGATCGCGTCGCTGGACTTCAACCCAGAGTTGGGGCGAGGTCTCGCTGGATGAGATTTGCGCCGATGCGATGTGGCCAGACATGCACCCAGGGTATAGCAGACCTGCAAAATACGCATTTGACTCCGGCCCGGAAATAGGCTAAAATAGTCATAGAGACGAGATGAACTCGCCTCTCAAATCTGGAGACTAAAATGCCCCGTATCCCCACCACCGAGACGATCGCCACCCAGCTGACCCAGGACGAGCAGATCGCTCTGGCGAAGAACCTCTGGGCTCGGATCCAGTCTCACAGCCTGGAATTGCGCTGCCTGAACGGCCCGGACTTCATGACCGGCAAAAACCTCTCGGCTTCGTTGAAAGAAGTCGCCCTGGAAGGCGAAGACCAGCAGTCGGTCGACGGACCTCTCCAGGACGAGATCGTCTACTCCCACGATTGGAATGACACCGGCGAGATCTTCCCGATCGACGAGGCCGAGTTCGTCCAATCGCATCTCGATCACGAGTTCAAGATGTTCTCGCTGGACGAGGAACTGCTCGGAATGTCTCACCCCAAGTTGCTGTCCTGGCTGGTGGACAATTACGCCGACCACCTCGGCTGAGGTCAAAGGCCACCAGGCGGGCGACAACCCCGCCTGGTGCATACCTGTTCTGCAAAACGCACAGTTGACGCCGGGAGTTGGGCGTGTTAAAATAGTCTCATCAACAAGGAGACTCCCGATGAACACCGCCCTCGAAACCCGCACCGTCTACGTCAACTCCGCCGACAACGCCCGCCTCGTCGGCTGGGACTCGGACGCCGTCGCCGACTACGTCTCCGGACCGCGCAGCGCTCCCTACGTCCTCCACGACCATCGTCGCGGCTTCTTCCTCTACACCAGCGAGACGCTCGGTCTCCCCGTCGAGGACCCCGCTCGTCGGGTCTGAGGGTTCAAGGAGCGTGCCAACCAGCACGCTCCAATCCCCGCCTGGTGCATGTCTGTTCTGCAAAACGCACAGTTGACGCCGGTTCGCTCCTGTGCTAAAATAGGACATCAGCAAGGAGACTACCGAGATGGCCCGCCGAGCCCAAGTCTACCGCACCTTCGAGAAGAACCCGCGGTTCACGATCACCGCGATCCCTGCGCACCTCGCCCAGGTGATGGAAGATCGCCGCGACGCCGAGATGGCAGACGCGATGGAAGCCCTCCTCGAGTGCGGTGGCCCCGCAGTCTACACCGACGCACAGTGCTAGGAGCAAGACAAATGCCCGTCCCCCTGAACCTCGACGTCGTCGCCCGTTCCTGGCACCTGCCTCCGACCAGGAGACACGCGGTCCGGATCGAGATCGTAACCGTGGCCCAGAAGTCCTACGTGGTGAGCCAGAACCCGAACACGGGAAAGTGGGCCTGCTCTTGTCTCGGGCACATCCACTACAAGCGGTGCAAGCACCTGGTCGCCGCCTAGCGCATAGCAGACCTGCAAAACGCGCACTTGTCAGTTCCTCGGAAAACTGTTATAATAGTCACAGAGACGAGATGGACTCGCCTCTCAAGGAGACTACCGAGATGAAAACTTCCTCGCCGACCGTCCTCGCTACCTTCGTCAAGCCCTCGGGCAAGACCTTCGGCACCCGGATCCCGCGGCCCCGCCCGGACCAGGACGCCGACCTCGCGATCCGGCGCTACGCCGCCCAGACTTTCCCGGGCTGGACCCGAGTGATCGTCCCCTCCCTCCGCGTCGACACCTACGTCCACTGATCTCAACCGGGGCGGGGAAACCCGCCCCTCAGGAGACTTCCCGATGGATCTCAAGCCCATCTCCGAGATGCTCAGCGCTCTCGAACAGTATCGCCTCGCCTACGAGTTGCACACGAACGTGGCGGTCATGCACCAGTCCTACGTCACCCAGGATGGCAAGTTGATGAGCGGTTGGGCTCTCAACAGCCTCGGGTTCAAGGACACGGACGGCAAGCCCTTCGTGACCAACTGTGCCTACGAGGTCGTCCGCGGCGTGCCCAGGCTGCTGCTGATCCACGACTTCATCATTCTGATGCTCGCGCGGGAATTTCGCATCCGCGCTGCTCGGTGGGGCTCCTGGCGCCTGCTCGCCACGAACTACGAGAGCCTCGAACTGCACGAAGTCTGACCCTCGCCCAGCGCATGGCAGATCTGCAAATTGCGCACTTGACCATCCGCCTAGCATCTGTTATAATAGCTACATCGAGAGGGGATGGCTCCTCCCGATCCCAGGACCCAGGAAATAGGAAGACTTTGATGACCCGCACCACCAACACCACCGCCGGCCTGAAGATCGAGATCGTCCGCGGCCGCCGCACCTACCGCCGCATCTTCATCAGGGCGGGCAAGACCACCGCCCTCCAGGGTGCCACGGTGAAGCGCCAGATCTCGACCACGGTCGGCGAGAAGACCAAGACGGTCGACGAATTCCGCTTCGTGCCCCACGGTGGCGTCGGCAAGACGCTGCGGGCGGACACCCACGCCGATCTGCTGGCCAAGATCAAGGCTCGCTTCACCCGGCTCGGCCGCTTCACCAGCGTCGAACTCGCCGAGATGGACCGGGTCGGCCTCGCCGAGAAGCTGGCCGCCGAGCGCGCCGCCTCCGCCTCCGACGAGGAGGGTGTGAACCCGCTCGACGACTTCCAGCGCGAGGCGCTGTCGGAACTGGCCAACGCCACCGACGTCGTCCTCGACTCCGACGAGCCGGCCTCGTCCGACGTCGAACTGGCCTGATTTCAACCGGGGGCGGAGCGATCCGCCCCCTCCTTCCGGAGTGAAGAACGTGTCCGATCGAACCAACCCCCGCCGCGCTATGCCCTACCACCGCGTCAGCGGCGAGGTCGCCAAGGTGGACCCCCGCTGCCGTCGCCCGCGTCCCCGTCCCAGCGTGGACCAGGACCAGAACGCCACCGCCCGTCGCCTCGCCTCGGATGCGATGATGAAGGGTCACCGGCAGCAATAGCGCCCAGAGCATGGCTGCTCTGCAAAACCTGCAGTTGACAGCCGTGCTCTGACGTGTTATAATAGGCCGTCAGCAAGGAGACTACCGATGCAGATCCTACCCGCGGTCAAGAAGGCTCTTTACGGCTGGTCCGCAGCCGATGTCTGGACTCGTCGAGCCCAGGTCAGCCGGGCCCGGGACCTTCTCGCCGCCGCTGAAGGAGCCTCCGACCTCGTCTCTGCTCAAGCCGAGATCGACGCTGTAACCGCCCACTGCGGCTTCGACGAGGAGTGAGTCGGATGGCCAAGTCCACAGCCCCCGTCATCTACCTCTTCTCCGATCCGCCGGCGCCCTGGACCCTCGAGTCCTTCTCAAGAGCCCTGACTGCGGCTCACGGCTTCCGCGTCGTGCTCAACCAGTCCGAGGTCAAGCGCCCGGACCTGATGCTCATCGACGCCGAAGACGACAAGCCCTGGCCGACGGATCTCCCTGTCTCGTCCTACACCACCTTTATGAAGCAGTATCCGATCGAGCCGGTGGAAGAGGCGACGACGCCAGCCCCAGCAGCCTCGGCTACGCCAAAGGGTTTGCATCGCAACGGTCCGTGGCTCAGCAGCCTGCCGATTCCGCCCGAGTCTGTGCCTTACAACCCTCCGGGTTCGACCAGGACCCCATTCGACGCCTTCCTCTACGCTGCAGGCCTCATCGCCATCGTATTCCTCATCATGCTCGGGAAGATGTTGCCCTGAGCATAGCTGACCTGCAGAATGCGCACTTGTCACTTGATTGCTGGTGTGCTAAAATAGGACATCAGCAAGGAGACTACTGAGATGGCCCGCACCACTCGCCACATCCCCGCCCGCTACCAGTCCAAGACTCGTCTGGCCTACTTCGCTCAGGCCTACGACACCAATCGCGGCATTCCTGGCTATCTTCGCCGGATCATCGCCGGCTATGACGGCCACCGCGGCGGGAAGGGCTCTCACTGCCCTCATTCGGCGACTCCTCAGGGCTACGACACCTGGGAGACCGTCTCGCCGACCAAGTCGCACGCTGCCAAACAGGATGTTGCGCGGCTGAACCGACGCCGCGTCCGTCATGACCTGCGCCGTCAGCATGGCGGAGTTGACGAATAAGCATTGGACATTCGTCCTTCCGCATGCTATAATAGTGCATCAGACAGGAGCACTTTGATGAGCCCGGAATTCACAGACCTCTTCGAGACCATTCGCCAAATGGCAGCTAGCCCCTTCCTCTACGGGCTGAAGCACTCCGAGATGGCACGCCTCGCCATCCCCGGTTGGATGGGTCCGGCACTCTGGCTCCTCGTCGGCATCCTGGCCGTCAAGTCCTTCGGCCCGCTCGCGGGCCTCATCATGAGGAAGCGCTCATCATGAGCAAGCCTAAAGAGTTCTTCACCGACAAGGTCGTGAAAGACATCGCGGCCGGAGCCATGGCCGACTTCCGCACCAAGCACGGCATCCAGACCAACCTGCCGGACCCCTCCGGCACCGACTGGCCGAAGGACAAGGCCCTCTGGCCTGCTCACCTGAAGGGCCTGCTGAAGAAGTATCACAACGACCCGGAACTGCAGGCCCGTCTGATCCAGACCTACGGCCCCTTCACCTTCGGCCAGCGTGTCTCCTTCACGATCAGCGCGCTCCGCACCTGCGGTGCTGAGCTCATCCGCATCTGGAAGAAGCAGCGCTGATGGCACCCACCCCTCGTCCGACTGAGCAGCGACCGCTGGCCACCCACTTCCGACCCATCGGCGTGAATGAGGATCTGGTCCTGACCCAGCTCCTCAGCCTGAAGGCCTCGGGCTGGTTGATCAAGCCGCGGTCAATGCGGGACTTGGCACTCACCCTGCCCGAGGTGCTCAACTCCACCCGCCTCACCGTCAACATGCTGTCCCACCTCCTTGCAGGCCTGCGCACCAAAGGCATGATCTCAGCTGATTGGGTCGGCGACAATCATTCTTGGGTGATCAAGGACGTGCACCTTCCAGCACCTGCTGAAGCGAGGTGGATGCCTCTGAACGTCAAGCCTCAGCGCTCGATCGCCACACTCGTGTCCATCAACGGCAACGTTCAGCATGGGCATTTCGATCTCAACACCTCGTCGTGGACCAGGCACTTCACCTACCTCCAGGGGCAGGGATGGTGGTTGGAAGTGTCGCGGCCGGCCTTGCACCCAACCGAGACCCAGGAGGGCTGAAAACCTAGCTCAAGGCGCTAGAAAAGCTAAACTAACCCGGGGGTCCCTGTTGGACCACGGAGGCGGTTAGACCCATCCACATGCACTCCAATTTTCCCAGTCTTCCCCCTCCATGGTTTTCTCCCCCAATTTTCTGTATTATGAAGGGTGAGGAACGCCACACTTCCGCCTAGGAACTCTGGCCCGCCCACCGAACTTACATCGCTCTAGCCCCGCCGCCCTCCGATACTCCTCAGCCTCCCCCTCAGATGCACATGGACATGCAGATCAGGATGGACGTTGACAATGGACATACCCTTGGACCTTGACCTTTAATGGACTATTGTTGGACCTGGACAATGACTTCGACTCCCCTCGTTTAGATATACCTCCCCATATCGCGTGCCATTCGGAGAGGTCACCTACTTTGTTGTAGATCTACCTGGTGCGGCTTGACACTTTGTGACAAAAGAAGGAATGTGATCCCAGATGCCACCCGAGTCCGCTCCCGTCGTCTGTCCTAAATGTGGGTCCGAGAGCGGAG
>Ga0181343_1000953_pt1 | contig 11883 bp, 35 predicted proteins | sample Su13VDMLBSD_FD_130110 | JGI IMG/M metagenome (GOLD analysis project Ga0181343, IMG submission 130110) | Freshwater viral communities from Lake Michigan, USA - Su13.VD.MLB.S.D | ecosystem: Environmental > Aquatic > Freshwater > Lake | place: USA: Michigan | collected 2013-07-15 | reverse complement strand
CCCCCTCGACATCATCAACGACATCCTCCGCCTCGACCTGGTCCAGACGGTCCGCGGAGACGAGCACAAGGGGCGTTGTCCGGACAGCGAATCCGGAGGCACCGCCACCCTGTACCTCAACCGTGCCGAGTGTGAGGTTCTCGCCAAGGCCTTTGCCCGGGCCGCGGAGGTCCTGTCCCACGGCCGAAAGTTGTACTGAGCTGTGCAAAGTTCCCAGCAGAAAGGGTATACTAGGACCATGAACAACGCCAAGTCGCTCTACGCAGAGAAGCTCATGATCCTCGGCCGCATGAGCCTGCGGGTCGAACGCCTCCGTGCCGACCTTACTCGCCTCACGGCCATCGAGGAGAAGTTCCCGGTCCCCGACCACGGCGAGCTGTACGGGCTCAACGTGGCCCTCGACGAGTTCGAGGCCCAGCTCGACAACCTCGGCACGGCGGTCGATCCCCTCGCGAAATAGCTCGCGGGGCAGTGCAAAGTCCCACCAGGAAAGGATATACTAGGACCATGAGCAACGGATACGCTGTCAACACCAAGATCGTCCTCGACTCCAACCTCCGCAGCGCGGAGAACCGCGGCGGACCCGCCATCTACGTCAAGGTCCTTCGCAAGACGGCCAGCATGCCGTGCCGACTCGCGGCCTTCGTCTGCAACGACAAGGAGCCCGTCTTGGTGGCCCGGGTCGACGCGTCGCGACTGCCGTCGTTCGCCCAGTTCGCCTCGTTGGCCAAGCAGGCAGCCTACAAGGCCGGCTTCGAGAACGGCTACCTCGTCCAGAGCGGGACCCCTGGTATCACCGTCCTGGCCGAAAAGTACACGGCCGCGATGCACCCCGGCTATCGGTTCCGCTTCGTCACGACCGACAACCTCATCCCGGTCTGACTCATTCCGTGCAAAGTTCCTCGCGGAAAGGATATACTAGGACCATGGACAAGCCCAACGTCATCACGTCCGAAGTCGTCAACCGTGTCCACTCCTCCAAGGTCACCTGGGGCAAGCCCTTCGCCACGACGTCGCTCCCGCAGCTCGGTTACCGCAAGCGGGGCGCCTGGCCGGCGGCCTTCGAGGTCACGTCGGCTCGGACCGGCAAGACGGCCAAGTTCGAGCTGCGTCAACTGGCTGCGTGTCCTGCACCTGAGATCGTCTACGGTGGCGAGAAGGTGGGCTACTACACCTCCGATGAGGTGCCGGGTACCTTGATCCGCGTCTACCACCACTGATCGGTGCGGCATGACTCTGGAAGACTTCCTCCGCAAGGCCTTAGAACCTAAGCAGGCCACACGGCCAGGACAGAACTTCATCAACCTCCTGAACCACGTGAAGCCTGCACTGGCCTACAGGCTAAAGAGGGTCGACCTCGATCCGTACTACGTGGACCGGCTGCTCCCCGCGGCAATCCAGTATACCGTCGACAACTGGAATATGTATCCCCTCGGACACGAGGACGACTTCATCGGAGTGGACGAATGACCGACCAGCTGAGAAAGATCCGCAAACAGATCGCAGCCCTCAATGCCGGCATCGTGCCCTTCGGTTCATGGGGCGAGGAAGGTGTACCCCACCACGACTTCACCCGAATCCTCGCCAAGATGGACCCTGAAGAGGCTCGTCGTAGCCGACGGAAGTTCAGGAAGCTGTGGCGAAAGATCGCCAAGGAGAGTGCGGCGTCTACGAAGCGCTTCGGCCGACGAGCCGCGCGGGACATGGGCCTGCACAAGGTCACCCCCAACCGGCAGGAGAAGAACATCCGGAAGCTCTTGGTTGACTTCAGGTTGGCCAGCGAAGACAAGTGACGTGACCAGTGCAAAGTCGTTTCAGGACGGGTTAGGATCTACATATGGACCTCATCGAACTCTTGGAGAGCACCCCCGACCTCGAGAAGCCCTTCTCGCCGCCGACCGACGACATCGCGGCCGGACCCATCCTGGAAGTCCAGGCCAACGCGAACTGGGTCGAGACGAGTGAGGACGTGTTTCGGGCCTGGACCGGTGGTCGACGCATCAATGGGGAAGAACACCACGGACCGGTCTACGCATTCGGCACGGACAAGGTCTATAACGGAGGTCGGGTCTGCGGGTGTCGCACCTGCCAGGCCACCGTCGCGCCTCAACATCGTAAGAACTGAACGCGGCTCAGTGCAAAGTTCCACCGAGAAAGGGTACACTAAGGCCATGGCACACTTCTTCACGTTCCTCAGTGACCAAGACACCTACAGCGGCTTCGACGGCTCTCTCGTCGTCGTGGCCTCCTCCACGGAGGCTGATGAGATCGCCGGAGGCCACAACCCCGGCACCGTCGTGGAACGCATTCCACCAAGCCGTGTCTTCCGTCTCGACGATCCTGCTGATCTCCGTCGGCTCGCCAACCTGATCGAGGCGGGCTGAAAAATCTCGACCCAGTGCAAAGTTCCACTTCGATAGGATAGTATCTAACCATGTCCACCCGCTCTTTCATCGGCAAGCTCCTCCCCGGCGGTTCCATCACCGGCATCTACTGCCACCACGACGGCTATCCCAAGGGGGTCGGCGTCATCCTCCGGGACCACTACACGGATCCGGCCAAGGTGGACGCCCTCCTCGCCCTCGGCTCCATCTCGTCCCTCGGGGCGGAGATCGGGGAGAAGCACGAGTTCGCCACTCGATGCGAGGAGGTCGAGGACGTGGTGGATGCCTACCACCGTGACCGCGGGGACGACCTCGATCCTCCGACGGTCTACCGGGACATCTCCGACCTCCGCGCCAACGTCTCCAGCGACATGGGGGCAGAGTACGCCTACGTCTTCACCCGGGGCGAGTGGGTCGTCCTGAAGCTCGATGGCATGACCGGCGAATTCGTCACCCTAGGTGACGTGTGATCCTCGGCCTCAAGCTGATCTGCTGCTTCTTCGTCAGCGTTCTGTTCCCCATGGGACTTGCTGCCTTGGTCGAAGACTTCTCGAACGACGCGTGAAAGGAAAACATGGACAAGAACTACATCGTGGACCTCATCGATCGTCTCCGCCAGTCATCCACCCCGCCCAACCTGCGTGAAGAGGTGATCCGGGTGATCAACCACCAGAACAACATGCTCCAGGACGTCCACGACGCGGCAAGGGGTGGGTCCCTACCGGCCGCAGAGTTCATTAGCGGGGTGGCCTTGGGCAAGCCAGGGTACGTGCCAGGTGACGTTGGTTTCTGAACTCAGTGCAAAGTCTGATCCAGGCGTGGTAGTATAAGACCATGAACGACGACATCATCCTCCCTCCTCCGGTGGAAGCCCCCGAGTACGAGTCGATCTCTTCGATCCTCGACAACGAGGCGAAGGAACGAGCCCGGCTCGCCCAGAAGCCAATCATCGACCACCTCGAGGACGCCATCGAGGCCGACGAGGACGGTGTGCCGGTGTTCACGATCCCTCCCGGCGAGAAGGTGATCATCGAACGATTCCGCAGTGTCCTTCCCGGGAATGCGTGGCTCGACACGAAGGTATACACGGTGGAAACCATCGACGGCGTCACCGGGAACCTGATGCTCTGGGACGACGACGGAAAGTGCCACGCCATGTCGAACTACCTCACGGCACCGAAACGTGGGTACCGCTTCAAGGTTCCCCCGGCCAAGGGTGGTCTCGTGATCCAAGGCCGCAAGCGTGGCCGCCCTCGGAAGCTCGTGCCCCTCGGACAAGAGAAACCGGTCGAACCCGTCCAGCTCGATGAGAACGGACAACCGATCAAGAAGAAGCGTGGTCGGCCGGCCGGCGTCAAGAATCGCCCGAAGGACGTGGTGGCCGCCGAGAGGCGGGCCAAGGCACAGCTCAAGGCCGAGAAGAAAGTGAAGAAGAAATGAAGTACGAAGACCTGATTGCTGCTGCGAGGCTGGCTCGGAGCTACGCAGCGGCGATCGACAACGTGTTATACCGCAACATGGGAGTCAAAACGGCGGAAGCAGAAATCCGTGAGGCCGAGAGGATCGCAGAACTCCTCGAGGAAGAAGCAGCCAAAGAAGAGACCGACGTACGACCCACGATCTAGATCCCACGCCCTCGTAGCTCAGATGGACAGAGCAGCTCATTCCTAACGAGCAGGCCACAGGTTCGAGTCCTGTCGGGGGTGCAAATCACTGTATGAAAAGTGTAGGATGGTAGCCATGGACCAGAACATCACGTCAGCAGCAAGGGTCATCGCATCAGCCAACGCCTTCGTCATCACCGCCGGGGCAGGCATGAGCGTGGACAGCGGATTGCCCGACTTCAGGGGTGACGAGGGCTTCTGGAAGGCCTACCCACCCTTTCGCAAGCTTGGCCTGTCGTTCTCGGCCTTGGCCAACCCCAGGTGGTTCGAGGAAGATCCGGCCTTGGCCTGGGGATTCTATGGTCATCGACTCAACCTGTACCGGTCGACCCGACCCCACGACGGATTCAACGTCCTGCGTCGCTTCACAGAGGCCGCAGAGCACGGGTCTTTCGTCTTCACGTCCAACGTCGATGGATCCTTTCAGAAGGCTTCGTTCGACCCCGAGAGGATCGTCGAGTGCCATGGGTCGATCCACCACGCTCAGTGTTCGCAGGGCTGCAGGTCCGGCGTCTTTCAGATGTTGGCTGACGACATCGACGTGGATGAGACGACGTTCCGGGCGAGGGGCAACCTACCGAAGTGCAGGTCGTGTGGTGCCGTACTTCGGCCCAACATCCTCATGTTCAACGACGTGTACTGGAATGACTCCAGGACTGCTGATCAGCACGTCGCTTTCAAGGATTGGATGACCAACGTGACGACCCGCGGAGGTCGAGTGGCCATCATCGAGTTGGGTGCTGGCACTGCGATCCCGACCGTCAGGGCGACCAGCGAGTCCCTGGTACGAAAGACCGGTGGCACCCTCATCCGCATCAACCCTCGAGAAGACCAAGGGCCAAGTGGTACCATTCAGCTGCGGTTCGGGGCTCGGGCAGCTCTGGAGGCTCTGGGGGATGCCCTAAAAAATCTTTGAAAGCTGTGCAAAGTGTCACAGCAGTGTGATATTCTAGAATCAATCTTCGACCGGAGAATCCCAAGAATGAACGAGATCAAGACCAGCACGTGTGACGATTGCAAGGCCCACGCTCCCGGGGTCGAACACAACCTCAACGGGACGTCCGTCATGTTCCTCTGCAAGCACTGCAACCCCAAGGGTTTCGAGGCACAGGCGCGGCGGGACATCGACGTATGGATCAATGGAGGTACCTTGGGAGGCGCTGAGTGACCTGGAACTACCGTGTCCTACGACGAGGCGACTCGTACGGAATCCACGAGGTCTACTACGATGACAACGGTGTACCGACTTCGTGTACCGACGACCCTGTCGGTCCTCATGGTGACACCCCCGACGAGTTGGCCAAAGACCTGGACCTTATGTCCAAGGCCTTGGCGAAGCCGATTCTCGATCACGACTTTTTCGTTGCAAAGTCAACCCCAGACCTGATAGGTTAGAACCATGAAGAACTCCTCTCCCAAGGGTAAGGTCCTCAACATCCTCGAGACGACGCAGGACACCCGCGACTTCGAGGTCCGGGGCGCCCGCGTCAAGGGCCGCCTCGGCGGTGAGTACCTCACCGAGGCGGTTGTCCATGGTCGCGTCGTCGCCCGGGCTCGCCACCGCGATTGGCGCAAGTCCTACAAGATGTTGGAGCTCGAGGTGTCTCGAGTCTGCGTCTTCTGAGTGCAAAGTTCCACCGAGAAAGGGTATATTAGGACCATGAAGAACAAACGCCGCCAGAACCCCCTTGCCGTGGCCCTTCGCCTCCGCCACGCGATGACGACGACCCAGATGCGCGACCGCCGGGACCGCCGACCCAAGGACGCCCGCCGGGAACGACAGTGGCTGGGTGATTGCAACTAGTTGCATCGCCCGTACGGGAAATCCATGAAGAACTACCTCGAAGAAAAGTCCGCACTCCTCACAGTCCTCCTCGGCCAACTCGACGTCGCCGAGGCCACCTTCGAAAGGATCCATGCACTCGAGACCGCGAACGCACCGGCACCGGACCACGACACCCTCGCCCTTCAGGAACTCCTTGCCGACGTCTACGACGCCGCTGAGTCGCTGCGACAATCTGTCGACGCCAAGGTGGCAGGGGGTCGACCATGAGGGTCCAACCTGTTCCACCCGTCTACCAAATCGTGCCCGACCCCCTCCGGCGGCAGGCGGAACTGCTGGTCGAGAGGATTCGGAGGTCAGGCATCACCCCACAGGGGCAGGACCTCGTGGCCTTCGAGGCCGCGGTGGCCGGAAATCCGCAGGCCATCGACCTTGAGAGGCTGAGGGACCTGCTGGTCCGGGCTGGACGATGAGACCGGCTCACGGGAAGGCCCGAGCCACCGTGGATGAGGTTCGGGCGGCGATCCAAAGGTCCAACCACCACCTCACCGGTGAGTCACTGGAGGGTCTCCTGGAGGCCTTGGGGTGGACGAAGAGCGAGTACGTCCACGCCTTGGTCACCGAGGCGGCAGAAAAAATTGGCTGAGCAGTGCAAAGTCAACCGCGGAGGTGGTATACTGGGGGCATGAAGACGACCAAGCGAACCTGGGTGTACGTCGACTCCGGCGAGTGTGTCGAGGCCCGGACGGTCGAGGGGGCGATCGAGCTGCTGCGGCCCTTCTACCGTGGGTACGAGCTGACCCCGGCCAACGTCGTGACCGAGGCGGAGGCCATGGAGCTCATCCGCCGGGAGCAGGCCTGAGAAAAGTTCTCTCAGCAGTGCAAAGTTCCACCGAGAAAGGGTATACTAGGACCATGAAGAACACCGACATCAAGCCCGGCGACCTCGTCACCCTCGGCACCCTCAACGGCCTCGGCCGCGGGGTCTTCAAGGTGATCGAGGTCTACCCGAACGACCCCATCCACGGTCTCCTCGTCGAGGGCATGAACGGCAACCTGTGGCCGGCCCGCCGCGAGCAGGCGGTGAAGGTGGGCTGAGAAAAGCCCACGGTTGCGGTGCAAAGTTCAACCTCGAAAGTGTACACTGGTCTCATGAAGAGCTCCAAGCCCCTCTCGCAGAACGTCCGCTTCGTCCTCGTCGGCCTCGTCGCCGTGGCCTTGCTGGCCATTAACGGCCTGATGACCTACTCGGCCACCGGGGACGCTCGGTGCCTCGTGGTGAAGTGCGTCGTCGTCAAGTGAGCAGTGCAAAGTTCGATCCGGAAGAGGTATACTGAAGCCATGCCGATCATCAAGACCAGCCACAAGACCAACGCCCCCGAGCTCCTCCTCCGCGGCCGAGTCCTCAAGGTGGAGCGCACCACCGAGACCCGCAACTGGTCCGACACGTTGGACTACTCCGACTACCGCTCCACCCAGTGCACCTGGGCCTTGGTCTACATCGGGACCCACGGCGTGGCTCCCCACGCCCGCGACGGTCGGGTCATCACCTGGCTGCAGCACGGCTCCTGGGAGACGCCCCGGGACCTGACGGTCGGCGAGCGGTTCGCCTGGGTCGACTGCACCAACCTCTTCTCCGACCGCTGCGGCTACACGATCGCACCCGAGGTCGACACGGTCGGCGACCTGCTGATCGCCGGCGGTGCAGAGGACATCTACGATCAGCTGGCCGCGTGGGAGGCCCACCACCGGGCCGCCGTCGAAGCCCGCGCTGCGGAGTTCGAGGCCAAGGAAGCCGTGCGCCGCAGCGCGGAGAAGGCCGCAGCAGAGAAGAAAGCCGCCCGTGCTGCCAAGGCTGCCGAGAAGGACGCCGTCCTCAAGGCCGCCGCGGAGGGCCACCTCGCCCGGATCCCGACCAAGGGCACCCAGGTCACGGTGGACGGGTTCACGGGGAGGGTCTTCTGGGTCGGGGTCGCCAAGTACCGCGGGTCCTGGTCGGCCCGAGCCGGCATCAAGGACTCCAGGGGCAACGTGCAGTGGGTTCCGGCGGACCGGTTCTCCTGACCCAGGTTGGCCCAGGAGAGGCTTCCACAAATCCGGGAGGGGTATCCAAGGCCCGACTCCCCAAAGCCTCTCCTGGGCCAACCTCGAGGCCTCGAAAAAAGCTTGCGGGGCAGTGTAAAGTTCGACCGGGAAGTGGTAGGGTAGAACCATGAAGAACGTCCACTCTTCGCAGATCGACTGGCCGGCGCCCGTGTTTCTCGGCGAGCGGCGCATCGCCAACACCAACCTCACGCGGATGGGACTCGACCACAAGGGCCCGCTGCCGGAGACCTTCCAGGTCACCTCGGCCCGGACGGGCAAGGTGGCCACGTTCAAGCTCCGCTTCAGGGGCGACGTCCGCGTGCTCGGCTGGCGGTACGGTCGACAGAAGGTGGGCTACTACGCCTCCCCCGACGTCGCCGGGCTCCTCCTCCGCGTGGGCATCTGCTGAGCAGTGCAAAGTCACTCTCGGATGGGGTATACTAGGACCATGGACAAGCACACCGCCGCAGACGTCCTCGGAGCCATCGTCACCTTCGCGAGCATGGCGTTCGCGGGCTACTGGCTCATGGCCCTCTGACAGGAGAAAGCAGATGAAGTTCGTCACTCGCATCTCTGACCGCATGCCGTACCTCCTCCAGGACTCGCCGCTCGACCCGGCCCTGTGGCTCTTCGTGCTCCCGTTCGTCGGCACCGCTGCTGCCGTCATTGGCATCGCCAACCTCTTCTGAGAGTTATACCATGGACCGCACACCCATCACTTCGGCACTCGTCACGGCCAAGGCCATCGTCACGGCCCATGGCATCTCGAACTACCTTGCGCAACACATGCGTGCCGTCGCGGCCAGACCGGTGGAGCCGACCGATTCCGCGTTCCGCCTCGACTACGTGCTCGACCCGTCGAAGTCGGTGTGGCAGGACAACCCGGGGTGCTCCATCCACGTCGGATACGTGCCTTCGGGGAAGGGACAACGGACGACTGAAGAGGGCGGCGTGGTGCATGACTACCTCCTCAGCATCTCGGTGCGTGCCTCCACCGACGACATGTCGCTCGCGAGGTTCAAGGAACGTGAGGCCATGATCTCTAAGCTGGCCATGCTGTGCGAGATGTTGGAGGTCTCGCTTCCTCCCACCGTGACGCTCGTCGTCATGACGCCGGAGCAGCTGAAGGACAAGACGCAGACGCAGCTGGAGCAGACGACCGGCGCCCTCATTCACGAGAGCCTCGGCCGGGACGCCTTCAAGGGGTTGAGGAAGGGTGGTAGGCCTCGGCTCTTCCACAACCCTTCCAATTCCAACTTCCCCACTGGAAGTTACCGCTACACCCAGGTCCGCCGGATGAACTCCCGAGGTTGCGTCGTCGATTCGGCCAAGTACATCATCACGATCCGGGGCGAGTCGTTGCTCGTCCGGCGGACTGAGTGACCCTCAGTGCAAAGTTCAACTTCGATAGGATAGGGTAGAACCATGAACATCGTCGAGTACGTCTCCGGTCCCCGCAAGTACCGTGTCACCCTCGTCCCCGGTGCCCACGTGATCGTGGAACACTTCCGTGACGACCAGTTCATCTCCATGCGCCGGTTCGGCGTGGGCGATGAGGTGGAGTACGACTCCTTCAACCTGAGCTACACCGGTCCCATCCTGGCCATCGGCAAGAAGACCGTCACGGTGGAGTCCTCCTTCAAGGGGAAGAAGCGCCTCAAGGCCGAGGAGTTCGGCTGGCGGAACTGGAACTTCAACGCCGGTGAGACAGCACGGCGGAACGCTGAGATTTCTCAGTCGATCTGAGTTGGGTGCAAAGCTCTGCCGGGAAAGGATAGACTGGGTCCATGAAAGAAGAGCTCTTCGACGAGATCGATCTCAACCACATCCTCGCCGCCGTGACCCATCACAAGGTCCAGGTCATGAAGATGGAGGTCAACGTCGGTGGTGACGGGGAGTTCCGGAAGGAGTACATCCGCCGCCTCACCGCCATCGAGGGGAAGATCCTCAGCTCCTTGGACGACATCTGATGAAACGCAAGCTCGCAGGGACCATGTGGCAGGTGAAGCCCATTTCCAGGTCGCAGGGATCGTTCTTCTCGGGTACCAACTGCCCTGTGGTTCCTCAACCCATCGAGCCCTATCGCCTGGAGAACCCACACGCGGTCTTCCTCGAGGGAGACACCATCCTCGTCACCGGCGAACCGGTCCCCACGATCGACACCAACCCCAATAAGAAGCACCACCGCTTCGTCCCCGTCATGGGACGTGATCGCTACGGCGACACCCACATCGGATACATGAATGAGACGTACTTCGTCTATGGGTCGATCTGGATGGAGAAGTTGGCGTGAGACGAGCTGACACCGAGATGCTGATGATGGCCGCGGGTGCAGGCCTGCGGAAGACAGACCTTCGTGCCTTCCGGCTCGGCGCCGTGGGTGTGAGGAACGACGGAACCCTCGTCTCAGCATCGAACGGCCCGGCACCGTATCCCCACCCGGACGCCCACGCCGAGGCGCGGCTCTGCATGAAGCTGACGCCGGGCTCTGAGGTCTGGGTCGCCAGGGTTCGCAAGGACGGGACGTTGGGCATCGCCCGTCCGTGTCCGAGGTGTATGGTCCGGCTCCGCTCGGCCGGGGTCCAGAGGATCGCCTACACCATCTCCGATGCCGAACACGGCGTCATCCACCTCGATCGAGACAGTGAAGTCCACCGACCCATGCGGGCCGCACGAGGATGACCCAGGAAGGATCTTGAATACTCCGAAGGGGTAACCTAGGCCGGCTTTCCAAGAGGCCCACCTGGGTCATCCTGGGGGTCCGAAAAAAAATGCGAGGGGCGGTGCAAAGTCGACTGCGAATGGGGTATACTGGGACCATGGAAACGGTCTTCGCCAAGGTCCCCCAGCACCTCTACCTCTTCCGGTCCGCCTGCGGGACCAAGTTCATCGACCGTGACGGCTGGAAGGGGTGGAAGCTCTTCACTCCGGCCCTCGGGAAGTGGACCTACTTCCCCACCTTCAAGGCCGCCGTAGCCGCGGCCTGAAGGGCCACGGAGGCGGTGCAAAGTCAACCCTCGACGAGGTACACTAAGGCCATGAACTGGAAGCTCAGCGACGTCGTGCGGCGGAAGGACGGATCCGAGGGCCTCTACATCATCGAGGAGGTAGGCCAGGAGTTCGTTCGTTTCCGGTGCCTCCGGACGAACGAGGAGACCTTCAAAGACAAGGCCATCTTCACCCTCAGGTACTGCACCCTCGCGGACTACGAAGCCCTGTGGAAGGTGGCCTGAAAAAGCCGCCGAGGGCAGTGCAAAGCTTTCAGCAGAAAAGGTATACTGGGACCATGAAAAAGATCGAGCTGCTCTTCTCGGACGTCTCTTTCGGCACCCACGAGTTCGGCTTCCTGCCCCGGAAGCTCGGGCCCGGGGACGCGGAAGACGCCGCCGATTCGGAGGACGCCCGCTACCGGAAGCACTTGGTCGGAATGGGTATCGAGGCTCAGGTGGTCGGGGGTGTGGTGCGCATCCCGACCTGAAGGCAGTGCAAAGTTCGTCTGAGAAAGAGTATACTGAGACCATGAACACCGCCAAGATCTACGTCGTGCAGCAGGGCGCCCACTCCTACTCGAACGTCGACCCCGCGACCTTCGTCTTCCTCGACGAGCCCACGGCCCGGGTCAAGTTCGAGGAGCTCCGCGGTGTGGTCGTCTACGGTGGTGGTGACTCCGACGACGTCGTCTGGACCGAGCTCCATGCGGTCACCCCTGGCGAGGAGGTGGACCACCGGACTCGCATCGACTCGCACTGAGTGGTGCAAAGTTCAACCGGGAAGTGATAGGGTAGAACCATGGAAAACGAGTGGATCACCAGCAATACCGGTACCCGAACTTTCCGCCACGCGGGTTGGGAGTTGACCGTCTTCGCTCACTGTCCCCATCAGATCACTGTCACCGCTCCGAACTCGGAGGTGGATGTGGAGGTGACCCCGGACGGCATCGAGTGCTTCGGTGAGAGCTCGAGCGGCT
>Ga0181343_1000952_pt1 | contig 11890 bp, 12 predicted proteins | sample Su13VDMLBSD_FD_130110 | JGI IMG/M metagenome (GOLD analysis project Ga0181343, IMG submission 130110) | Freshwater viral communities from Lake Michigan, USA - Su13.VD.MLB.S.D | ecosystem: Environmental > Aquatic > Freshwater > Lake | place: USA: Michigan | collected 2013-07-15 | reverse complement strand
GTCAATCACATAGCCGTCACTCACATAAATGGGTTCAAGCAGGCGGGAAGCCTGTTTGCCGTAGTTGTCCGGATCTTGCTGTGCAGCAACGAGAGTAGCGTACATGGCTGCAACCTTGGAGCCGAGCAGTTCGCCCTGAATGGGCTTTAGTGCGGTGGCATCAACCTCTTCTTCCTTGATTTCGTATCCCGCCGCCTCAAGTGCCTCGCGGTACGCCTTCTCCATGTTAACTTCCGTCTTCAGGTCTTCCGGTGTCACCTGATCGGGAGAAGTGTATCCTTTTCCTGCCATGAGCGTCTTGAACGCTGCGGAGTCCGTCTTGCTTGGATCAACCTGTGACGAGAACTGCGGCATCTCCTTGCGGACAATGCCCTTCGTGGTTTTCTTGCCGCTCTTGTCGTAGCAGAATCCTACTTGCGAGAACACCTTTGCACACAACTCAAAGTCAATGACTTTTTGTCCGCGCAGGGCGGCGAGTGCGGCATGGTTCATCTCGTCAGCAAACTGTCGTTCCGTGGCAGCGTCACCAAACACAGAGTCCTTGTCCTGCTGAGGGCCAGCAAAAGCCTTGGTCTTGATTGCCTTCGTCAGAACATTTGCCTTGCGGATGTCGGTCTTGGGTTTCTGCTTTGGATCTTCCGCAAACCCGGAATCGAATTGGGTCTGTGGATCCTCGGACGCTACCTCTGGGGATTCTTCTTCGGGCTGCGGCTCTTGAGGCTTTTCTGCTTTAGTTGCACCCGCTTTGCCACCTTGCGGTTGTGCTTGATGCTGCGTATCAGCGGGTGCCGCTTGCGCTTTGGGGGCTGATTGTCCGGATCCTGCTGTGGGCTGTGCTGCGGGTTTTCCTGCATTCGGCTGAACGGCTCCCTTCTGTGCGGGTTTCTGATCTGCTGCCTTGTCTTTTGCGAATCCATCCTGATCTAAATCAACAGGACGAGAACTGTCTACTTTGCTGTAGTCCACGCTGCCGCCGCGCCCCTGACCCTTGGAGTAAGCCTTGGCGCGTTCTTCGTCTTCAAAGTAATCGGTTGTTCCTGCGGGGTTACGGGCACCGTAGTGACCGCTTGCAGTCTTCCACACCTCTCCCTTTTTGCGCTCCTCTTTGGGAGCCGCAGAATACGAGTTTTTCTGCGCTGGTTTGGCAGCAGGCTTTGGAGCCACTGCTCCCTGCACTTCAAAGATTACCGTTCTAAGGCTTTTGTATTCTTCGCTCATACTCCGAAACTCCGTGTAATTGCCGTGATCTTGTCAATCTGTGACTGAAGCCGTTCAGTGCGATTGGGCCAGTGAATGTATTCTTTCTGCGGGTTCTTCATCAGATTAGTTAGGAGAGGAAGAATCAGCCGTTCCACCTCTCCCATCTTTACCTTGCATTCCTCGCGCATGGCAGTGGTGCGCTCTTCCACCTCATCAAGCACGGATGACAGGCTTTCTCCCTGACTCTGCAATGCCGCATTCATCTCATGCAGTTCCAAGTTCAGAACTTTGTCGATCTTTTCCTCCACCCGCGACAATTGGGACGATGACGCTGGTTTTATTGCCGCAATCTTTCCGTCTAGTTCGATCAATCTAGCCGTGATGGACGCAAGCACATCCGATGAAATAGACGGAGGCTGCTGCACGGGAACGGCAGTAGACTGGAGTTCTTCCTCGTCTACTGCCGTGAACCCGAAATCAAAATCAGTGTCCGTCATGTGTGGAAACTATCAGACTGGATTTGGTGATATTGGAGGAGTGTAGCGTAGAGCGCGTTTCATCAACAACTCACTCACATAAGCATAACCTCCCGTATATCCTAGTGGATAAGACGCGCTCAAATGCGCCGGGAAGTCTCCCGGCAATGCACCAACTTGCTGATAAAAATTCTTAAATCCGTTCGAAGCATTTCCTAGGCTCAAGCCACCATGAGTTGTGCCCAGAAGACCCGTTCCCAATTCATTGATGTCAATAAATGTGACATTTGAATAGATGTCTATTGTCTTTGACGGATCCAACAGCGATGGTGCTACTGCTTTGTTTGTCACAAAGTTTTTTCCAACAACACGCAAAGAATCTTGATTTGTGTCATTCAACAGCGTTGGGTGTGTAACGGAAACCATGAAAGCCAAGTCATTTTCCGGATAACCCAAATCTTCCCACACCGTTTTATACATCTTGAGCATTCTCTGCAACTGTATTGGGTAATCTGTTGCTGCTAGCGATTCTCCGTAGCCAACATCGTTGATTCCCGTATTCAACCAGATGATGATGTTTCCACCACCACCTGCTTCCACCTGTCGTTCTCTTGCTTCTTGCAGTATGGTTTTAAGGGCACTGTTCATCAATCCGCCCCGTAGAGAACCCGAAGAATAGGTTCTTCCCATGTTGTATAGTTCATTCACCACTCCTTGAGTAGTAAAACCAGACAATTGAATGAGCGGAGTGACTGCCCAACCCTTTGAGTTGTTGTGTGCCGACTCCAGATAGATTGCTACCGGTCCTTTTGTGTGATATCGGAACGGAGCAGTAGTGTCTCCAAAAAGGACACCCGGCTGTGAAATAAAGAATGTTGCCGTTACACCTACACGATTGGGATCTGCCGGCCAAGTCAACTTGCTTACCGTTTTTGCAGTAACACCGTCCAAGCCTGACCATGCGCTGAAGGTTGCCCCTCTGTTGTTGATTCCGGTGCTGGGAGGATACGATGTAGCACCAACCTGTCCGGGATTTCCGGCGGGAGTCCCCCAAATATACGGGTGAACTCCCGTGGTTCCCGTGTATCCTGGGCCAGACGAAAGACCTCCCCAATACATGACCAATTGCGATGCCGATGCTCCGTTTGCCGGAAGAAGTGAGTGTACTACTCTAAGAGTCAAAGCCTTTCTGGTGTCTAGTCCGGTTGCTTCGTGGTCAATGCTTGCAGGATTGTATGGTGCGATTCCGGGAGTTCTGTTCATTTGATGTGTTCCACCGGGAACCACCGGATTGATCCATTGTGCTGATGTCTTGTAGGTTCCTGTTGGACTACCTGTATCAAAACCAAATCCGGGATCGACTCCGTTCATATCAAAGAACGAACGAACATCGGCTGGAGCAAGTCTAATATCACTTATGACAGTACTAAGACCATCCACATTAACTCTAGGAGATGCGCCTCCCGATCTATAGCCTACAGGGTATATTTGCACAGATGCACATATTCCGTTTGGAAAAATTGGAGTGGCGTACATGGGCGCACAGCAACCACGAATAAGACCTCTCGCAAGACCAAGCAAGTACCCCTGCCCTCCCGGAGAGTTTGTGTTCGAATCTCCCGTCACCATGATGTCAACGCTGTCTGTGCCTGCTTTTAGTTTTGCAAGCATGACGAGTGCTGTGGGAGAACCGTAAAACCCAACAGGCATGGCTGAAGGAAGATAGGTCTGTGCAATCAGATTTTCTCCCGAGGTCAATCCTGTCATGTCGTCAATCAAAGAAAAACTCAGGGCACTTGCGTCTTCGGAACCCAAATTATCAAGTACAATGTTTTTCGATCCAACTCGTTTCACAAGCACATCAACAGGAATACCGCCAGTGGAACCACCTTCACGGTACAGATTGTTCCCGAACTTCATTGCCATGCGAGTGGCAATACGGGTCAAACGATCCTGAAGTCCTCTGCGCTTATCGGGTAATGACATGTTTTTTCCTTTTAGAAGTTTGTGCTGTATCTGAGACAGCGAGTGATTAATTGCTCTGCCAAGTATGCGTATCCACCCGTGACTCCTTCACGAATACCCTGAAGATGAAGAGTGTCGGTTGGAGTGTTGTAGAACGATCTGTTGCCATTGAAAGAGTTCCCGGCAGAAAGCCCACCGAATGTTATGCCGTATTGACCCAATTCTTTGATGTTTGCAAACAGTACATTTTGACTTTCGAATGAAATTCCATCAAACACTTTACCCACGGGCAAATACCGTTCATCCAAATACTGATCCTGTACATTTGCTGTGTTTGCAGCATCATCTACCGGATGCGTGAGAGTAATAATGAATGCCAAATCATTTTCGGGATAGTCAAGCGAATCCCAAGTTGCTCTGACGGAGTTTACTATATTTCTTGCCGACTGCTGATATGTATCACCGCTAACATTGGCGGTAGAATCATTGATGCCGCTGTTGAGCCAAACGATTACATTCCCGCTGCCGCCAGCCTCTATCTGCCTGAGTCTGGTTTCTCTCAATATTGTTCTGAGTGCTGACTCGTTTTTCGTTCCGCTGTCCGTATCAACTGATGTTATGACATCAGACAAATTAGATGTTTTTGCTCCACCGATTGCAGTCAAATTGTTGACCGCAAATCCTTTGGAATTACAGTGAACAGAATCAAGATATACTGCAATTGGGCCTCTAGCCCATGTGTTTCCCTCAAATCCGCTTGGATCTCCGGGGCTTCCTCCCATTCCGTACCAACCCCATCCAATGGTGATGCCGTATCTTGCAGAGTCTGCTGCCCAAGTGTGAGTCGAAACTGTTATGCCTGTTGCTCCTGCCACAGACACTCGCTTGAAACCGTTTGCAAAATTGCTCGGCTGTCCAGTAACAGGTGCCATTGCCGCATTGTATCCTGCCGGGCCTGGAACTTTTCCAGTCAGCCATGTGGATGTCGGTGAAGCAACAGTGTATCCCCAAAGATGCATCGGAAAACTTCCGGGAGAATTCAAACCCATTAGAGCGTGTACCACTCTGTATGTCAGTGCTTTTCGTGTGTCTATCCCACTGCCTTTTACCGCATCTCCGGGATGAAATTCTGCAATGTTGTTTTGCGGAGAATATGTTGATGCGTCTGTTGCTGTCTCTGTTCGTCTGGTAAAACACAAACCGCTTGCTGATATGTACGCAAAATCAACGGTTGCGCCGATTGCGGAGTTTGCACCACTGGAATAGTTCATGGTAAATCGACTGTTGCCTATGTCAAAAAACTGTTTTATGCTTTGCGGAGCATAAGAATTTCCGCTCTGCATTGTGGCTCCGAGTCCGGTGTAGTTTCCCTCACTTGTTGCACCGTCCCACATAGAACCTTGGGAAGACCTATAAAACGCAGTAGTGGCGTTTCCGGTTGGTGGTGTTCCTGTTATGTTGAAATGCGTGTGTGAAGACGGGTGGATGAGTGTTGGGAAAAGTGGTGTTGCATAAAGTGCTGCACAGCACCCACGAATCAGTCCTCTGACAAGTCCTGTGTTCCACCCTCCAGCAGCATTTCCCCCGTAAGCGTTGGAATCTCCAATCACCAAAAAATCAACGCTGTCCGATCCCGACTTCAGTTTTGCAAGCATGACCAACGGAGTTGCAGATCCGTATAGTCCAGTCGGAAATTGAGAACGAATGTATGTTGTGGCAATCAAACTGTCTTCCGTGGTAACGCCCCTCACCCTGTCGTATACCGCAAAACTTAGGGCACTGGGATTTTCGTTTCCAACTGTCTCCAAAGCAATCTCTTTACTACCAATCCGCCCCCGCTTAACAAGCACATCAACAGGAATGCCACCAGTAGAACCACCTTCACGGTACAGATTGTTCCCGAACTTCATTGCCATGCGAGTGGCAATACGGGTCAGGCGATCCTGAAGTGCTTTGCGTTCGTTAGATAGTCCCACATCGACTCCCTACTGATATCAGTTGACGGAGAAAGTCACGCCAGCCGTTGTTCCGGTCGCGGAACCGCTGAAGTAAACCGTTGCAGTGAAGCCCCAGTTCACGGCGTTTCGTTCGGCAAATCCACCAAATGTTTTTCCTGCAACTGCTGCCGCAGCATTGTTCGGAACAGTAGTGTCTGCACCGTCACGGATGAACTTCGGCATATAGATGCCTACTGTGCGTCCGGTTCCGAAATCTGCAACCGTTACTCCATTGGGTTGGGTTAGCCCTGCTGGATTTTGCAGAACACCAGTAATTGAACCAAACACGCTCACTCGGTTTCCGGCAAGCCCTGCGCTGCCAAAAGGAGGGAACCCACCTCCGGTGGTTATGCCAGTGACTCCAAACCCAAGTTCTCGCGCTTTGCGTTCAATGAATTGCGCTCCTGTTATACCGGACATGGAAGCCGATCCAAAACGAATAAACATTTCACTGAGAAGGTTTCCGAGTTTTTGTGCTTTTGCTAATTCCGGTGTGCCTGCGGTAAATGCCATCTGGTGGTTCCTTTCGGGGTGGAGCGGGTTGTCCCTTTATTTATTCATTTGCAGAGTGCTGCAAATACTGTATTTTTTACTAATCCCGTTCAATGCCACGCAAGGGATTATTTGGATCTTTCCATCTGTATCCCGGTGGAGGGTAATTCTTGTTTGCTGCTTCCACTTTTTCCCACGACAGCGGATTGCGTTTCAACACAAATATTGTTCCTCGCGCACCGCGATCCGCCACATCAACAAGCGCGTATCCCAATTTCGATGCGTATCGGGAAATCATCGACTTGTATAATTTGATCCGCGATCCCTTCGATACAGACGAGTCTGATGCCCGTACTTCGTATTTTGCTGCACTGAAGGACAAGTATTTAGGCTTGCGTTCCGTGATGAATCTCTTTATTGCGTCAAGAACCGATGCAAAAACCCGTGGAGCATCGCCCCTGCCCGTGATGGCGGTAGAGCCGCCCCGCGTAAAGTCTACTTCCCATTCTTCGTTTCCGGGATCAGACTGCAAAATGGAAAAGTTCACCACCACAAGATTCTGTCGTTCCGGATCGTCCTCGCCAGAGATGCTGTATGTGTATGACGCGGACACGGAATCGTAGTCTTTAGCCTTTAGTTTGAAAGGACGCTCAAACAATTCATTCAGATACGAGCGAAAATCGTTCAAGACGCACTCTCCAATCTTGCGGTTGTCACAGTGCGTTGGAATTCGCGTGGAGCAAAACGATTGCTGACTTCCGTGCCACTGATCTTGTAGCCGTACTCTTTGCCGAATCGCCGCATCATGGCACTGTACACCGCATCACGCTTGCCTTCGCTTGTCTTAGACACCATGTCAAATCGTTTGGGCAATTCGTCCCATGTTTCCATGTGCCACTTCAGGAATTGCTTTACGGCTTCCACCACCGTAGCCAGTATGCGGTACGGTTTGCCTGCGTGGGTGAGTTCAAGCGAGTCATCCAACATGAAATTGATTTCCCACCCCTGATTGATCTTAGTGATATCAATTATCAGGTTCTTCCCACCGTCAACAACGGCATGATACCGTATTTCTATGGTGGTCATGCCAAAACCAATGCGCCGTGTTTCACTCACGGGAAACGGACGATCAAAAAGTTCGATCAGATATGAGCGGAAGTCAATCATTTTGGCTCTCCCTGATACAACTCACCAAACTTGTGCTGCTTGTCCAACCAAATAATGGTGGGTGCTGCCATGCCTTCACGCGCAAAGTCCAACTCATGCACCGTCCCGCCCACTGCTCCTGCTGCTTTACGCGCAAGTGCCTTGTAGATGCGACCACGCGCAGGATTGGCACTGGTCTTGGTTCCAATGATGATTCCGCGAACCGGATGGTTGTTCTTCACGAATTCGCGGGAAGCGTCCACCACCGCGCCAAGTACGGAAGCAGCACCGCCTGTACTCAACCAATTCAAGTCTTCGTCTGTGCCCTCATCATATGCCCAATAGAATGCGCTGATGTCCTTGGGCTTCGTGCCCACGGGATACGGACGCGGCGGCATACGCTCAAGAGATGTGGAGCGGCGAGAAAACGACAACTCATAGATGCCGTCAGGCTCCAAGCCGTAGAACAGCAAAAATTCAGGGTATTCGTTTCGGATGTGTACGAGAGGAGTAAACTCTACCGAATACACATACACGCCTGCTTTTCTCGCGTAGAACGACTGCTTGTGGTCTTCGTGATTCTCTCGCGTGACTCCCAATTCCTTTTCCACCCATTGCGTTAGTTTTTGTCCACGCTCAGGAACCGGGGTCAAACGACCGCCCTTCTCCTGTACATAAAAAATGAATTGGTTGTACCCCATGCCGTGCAGGGGAAACTTTGTGTCGAATAGTTCGGTGAGATAGGAGCGGAAGTCCATCATACGGATTTACGCTTCACCTTCCCGTGGAGTTGACGCGAGAACTTCGCAGAACGGTAGTCCACCTCTTTGTCCACCGTCTGACTGTATCCGCCCTTGATGAACGGATCAGAGTAGGTTACTTCGTTTCCACCTGTGCGGACGGACAAAATGAGATTCGTGACTTCGACTGTATCACCCAAGCGAATGGGCGGCAGAGATTCCTTCGTCTTCGTGCTGCCGATGTAGCCCATGAGCATCCAACCTTCGTCTGTCTGAATGCGAACGCGCCATCGCCACACGCTCATCTTTGCATCATACGCTTTTTGACCGGGAGAAGCCTCTCCGACTCGGTATCCGTCACGATCACCGATGGAAGCGCGTATTCTGCGATAACTCTTTGTCTTCACTGGCACATCGTACACAGGATACAACTGCACGATCTTGCCGCTGATGCTGAACGGTCGCTTGAAGTACTCGGGCTTGGGCTTGTCGCCATGTTCAAGCCCTTCGCGGAGATATGAACCAAATCCTTTCATATCGCTCCCTCCACATCCATGTCCACGATTGTGTAGCCGGGGAACATACGCGCAAGATTGTTTGCCACGCGATTCTTGCCGCGCAGGAGCGCACGATCACGCAGAGGATTCTCGCCTGTGGCAGCAGAGATGATCGAAACAGTCTTGCGGAAACGATCCACGCGACCCTGATAGTCGGTCATGCCGTTGTTGCGCGTCTTTTTGGCAGCAGCAATGTATTCTGGCAATTCGCCGTGTACCACGCCAAGCGCATCTGCATCCTTCGGAATCTCGTACACCACGATCTTTCCCGCATCCCACCACCACAGGAGCGGAAGGTAGCCACGCAGAGTCTTCAGGTCGGTTGTGGGCGGCAGTCCCCACTTCTGTAGCCAGAACTCCGTTGGATTGTCGTGACCCGTTGAATCGTATGCCACATAGTTCTTGCCGTCATAGGTTGTCTCGCCGCGCAAACGCTCAAGAGTCTTGGCAGCAGTTTTTGCGTAACCGCGTGGCTTCCGTGCGCCTTTCACGGCTCGGGTCTTGGAGATCACGGCTTCGCGGAGATGGTCGCGGAAAGACTTCAAGCGGTCTGCCAGTCCCGTGGACGAGTCCACTTGTACACTTCGGTGTTGCGAGTCAAGCCCACGCGGATCACCTCCACCATGCCGTCCGCACTGTTCAGCGTGGCAGGAACGCGGCTGATCTCGCGGAGTGCTGCACGGATGGAGGCGGTGTTCATGCCTTCAAGCGTGGGTGATCCTCCCCACTTGCCGCCGCTGTACACCTTCAGCCAGCCTTTCATGTACGCCACGCGCTGCACCTCGTATGCCAAGTCGATGCTGCCGTTCAGGATGGCGGCGCGTGTAAAGTCCTCGTCATACGGATACGCGGTGCCTTCGCTGTCGTAGTACTTTCGGTTCAGCGAGTTCAGGTACGCTGCCTCCGCAGCCAATCCGCGATTGAGTTCGGCGGTGGAGATTCCGAATGCCTTCGGGTTCTTCACGATCTGCGTGACATGGAACTGCGGTTGCAGACCGTCCGAATGGGAGAAGGTGAACCACTGCCGCTGCGGATGCCACCATCCCGCAGTATGCTGTTCACCCAGCCACGGAAACGCCTTGCGACCGCTCTTGCGCTGTGCCGCCGCCAATGCCGTTGCCGCTGCCCGAGCCATGATCGCACCGTACTTCTTCTGCTGTCGGCGGTCGAACGCAGCCTGTGCAGCACGACTGGCGGCACTCATGTCGGGTGTCCACATGGCAGGCGTGTACGCATTGGGGTTGTCCTCAATGGCAAGCCGCTCGTTCAGGGCTTCGTGCAGTTCCCGTACAAACGCAAAATAGTCTTTCATTCCGTTTCCTTTCCCGTGGTACAGTATTTAGCCGGATTTCATGTTCGCTGCAACGCCTAAATACAGCACGGGAGATCCACCGCCATGCCCAAGTCTGCCGCAGTATCCAAAGAAAAATTCATCAGTGCCTTGTCCAAGAAGTATCCCAAGCAGGATGTGGTGGACATGGGGCGCACGGTGCGTCTTGAGATTCCCACGCGGGACAAAACCGAGCGAGAGGCGGTGGCAAGCCTGTGGGCAAAGCAGTTTCGCGGAAAAGTAAAAACCAAGCGCACCGAGGTGCAGTACTCCGGATACTCACTGGTCGTGAAGCCCAAGGGCGCAGGCGGCACGAAAAAGAACGAGTCCAAGGGGCGCGTGTACTACGGGCTGTTGGGCAAACTGAACCTTGACGGGCTTGATGTGTCTGCGCTGCGTGAGGTGGACGCAGGGTTCGCGTCCACCAAGCGGTTGCCCAAGGTGCTGAAGGAAGTCTCGGACATGCAGGGCATCTCCGACTTCAACACCAAACTTGAGGCGGTCGCCAAGGGCGTGAACGGTGTCCACCTGAAGATCGGTAAGTTCCGGGTGGAGAACGCCGTGGGAGTCATGGCGGTGGTGGGCAAGGAACCCAAGACGGACTATGTGATCGTGAGCAAGGACGGCAAGCGGCTGTACCCGTCATTCTTCATTTCGTACAAGATGGGCACCTCCGCAAAGGATTTCCAGAACTACTCCGGAATATCCGAAAAGACCGCGCAGTACATATGGACGCACCGGGAAACCAAGCGGTTCTTCAAGGTGTTGCAGATGATGGCAGAGAACCGTGTGCTGGAGGAACACAAAGAGGAGATCAACGACCGAAAAATCGTACAGTACTCCATGTACGGGCAGGACTTCGGCAAGGCGTTCGGCTTGGACAATGTAAACATTCTTGCACAGGGCGACATGAGCATTTCCGCCACGGGCGTGGTCACCTACTCCCACATGATTCCCAACGGCACCGTGCCCCCGCGCACCAGCCCGTACCATCCCGTGTTTGGTGCCCGTCTTGCCACCGGACGCGGTGCCCGGACTCCGGACGGCGGAACGGTGACAGGCTTCCGCATCGGCATCTTCCCACGGGCGTACCGGAGCAAGTGGATGATGGTGGGATAAAAAAAACCCCCTTGCGGGGGTTCGGGATCACTTGCCCCGGAGTACTTTTCCTATGGTCTTGTGGAGCCGCTTGTGCGCGGCTCGCCCTGCCGCACCGGGCTTGTCCTTCAGGTCTTCGGCGTTTGCTGCCTTCAGACGCGCCATGTTCGCATTCACCCGTGCGCCAACCACATCGCGGTTCGTCCTGAAGCCTTTGCCCTGTATAAAGTTTTTTACCCCTTGCAGCAGGTCTTGCCCACCCACCATGCGCGATTCGCTCATGTCACCGTGGAAGGTGTCCCAGTTGTCGATCACGATCTGTGCCGACGAGCCGCCCAGTACCATGCCGGGAACGCCGTTGCGCTTCAGGATTGCACCCACCTTCGCACGGAGGGTTGCGCCACGAATGGACGAGTCACCCATGATCGGGCGCAGTGCGCTCACCGCTTTTGCAGGAAGCCCTTCCATGAAATCGTGCAGTGCAGCCTTTACGCCGCCTTCGTGGAGTACCGCTTCGTCCACCACGCTTCCCGCGCCCTTGCTCCGCAGGATGCCACGAATGTCGGCTAGTTCACGGGCGGCGTCCTTGTCGCCCCGCAGCACCAACCCCTCATACTTCTTTTTTAGTTCACGCAGACGGGTGGTACTCAACTTTTCCAGTTGGGCACGGGTGTGGGATTCGGCTACAGGCTTACTCTCGTACTTGTCGCCCTTGGGATCCGGCTTCTTGGCGGCAGGCTTCTCGCCCTTCGGCTTCGGAGCCACAATCTCGGAAATGGTGCGGGTCAGATCCGGAAAACGGTCGGCAGAGAACGGGTTGGTGATGGGCATGGAGACTCCTTTTGTTTTATTTAGAACAGGTGTGCGGTCAGGGGTAAAGCACCCACCG
>Ga0181343_1000950_pt1 | contig 11899 bp, 26 predicted proteins | sample Su13VDMLBSD_FD_130110 | JGI IMG/M metagenome (GOLD analysis project Ga0181343, IMG submission 130110) | Freshwater viral communities from Lake Michigan, USA - Su13.VD.MLB.S.D | ecosystem: Environmental > Aquatic > Freshwater > Lake | place: USA: Michigan | collected 2013-07-15 | reverse complement strand
ATACAACACTCAAGATGAATTAAATTTCTTATTTAAGGAAGAGGGAAATTATGAATTCTCAAAGATCATTGTAAACAAATGTTTAGAAATGATTGATACTGACTTTGATGAACTTACAATAATTGAAATAACAGTAAAAGATACTGACACTATATATGATATTGCTTTGATGAAAAGTGATATTAAAGAAACATTAGAAGTAAATTTACCTATCCTCATTGCTGAAGAGGATTATGAATTATGTTCTAAGGTACAACACGCAATTAACAATTTGTTTAACTAAAACGTAAATTATGATTTATAAATTTGACAAGAACACTTTAGAATTTAAAAGAATTAAATTATTCAGTTTAGGAACTAAAATAGTAATTAGTTTTGTAACTCTTATAGCAATCCTTAGCTTTGTTAGCTTAGATGAAAGTAAACTAAATAAAAGCGATGCAGAAAAGGAAATGGTTGTTATTTTTAATAAAAAGAATGAATTTAGTAGAGATAAATTAGTTATCGCTCTAAAACGATTAAATGTAAAATTTCCTTATATTGTTTATGCTCAAGCGGAATTAGAAACTGGAGGATTTACATCCAAAGTATTTAGAGAAAATAATAATCTCTTTGGAATGAAAGAAGCAAAATCTAGAATTAATACAGCATCTGGTACTCAATATAACCATGCTTATTATGAAACATGGATGGAATCAGTTTATGATTATGCTTTTTATTCATCTTCATATTTAAGAAAAATTCAAAACGAGGCTGATTATTTTGAATATTTATCTCAAAGTTATGCTGAGGATGCTAATTATGTTGCTGTTTTAAAGCGAATAATTAAAGAAAAAGATTTAAAATCTAAATTTTAAGAATATGAGAAAGGTTATAAAATGGGTTAAAAGTATATTACACCCTGAACACAAAATGAATGAAAAAGAACAGTTAATCTATGATATCATAGAAGGACTGTGTTTACAGGAAGATACTGATATTAAAATGGCACCTATTAGTGGGAGATATTATATCACTAATAAACGTTTAGAATATTGGGTTAAAATATGGGAAGATGGTACTACCATTACAAACCATAAATTTTCATTAAGTAATAATGCATTACAAAAATACCAATCAATACTTATTGGTGTAGTAGAAAAGACAATCGAAAAAAACAGAGAAGATTTCGATTCTACAATATTCAGAAATGAAATTGAGTTGTTAGAGAATATTAGAGTGAATATAAATAGTAAATAACTATTTAGTACTGTAAGGTGGTGAAACTGGCAGACACGCTATCCTGTCTCGATAGTGGTAATAGTAATGTTATCTTGGGGGTTCGAATCCTTCCCTTACAGCCTATTTTTACTTAGAGTACCCATATTTATGATAAAAATAATATATCATAAAAATGGCAAAAGCACAAACCTCTGTTGTTAAAAAAGAAAAAAAGAAAATTAGTAGACCTGGAGTTCAGGCAAAGACAAAAACTTCAAATATTAAAACATCTAAACTTTATAAAAAAAAGTATAAAGGACAAGGTAGGTAATTAAACCAAAGGTTATGAAAAAGAATACACAAAATATAAAAATTGAATCTGTGGTGTTTACACGACAGGAGATATATGATGCACTTCGCGTCCCTCCACCTTACCGTGACAGGAAAAAATATTATAAAAAAGATAAACACAAAGGCCGTTCGAAAGATTGGCCTTCTTTGTGCTCTAAATTTGGTTACCTGAAATATTGTTCGTATATTTACGGTATAATAAAAAATAATAAAGGTTATGGCACTATGGCAATTCAGTAATTTAAACAAATACGGCACATTAAGAAGCCGTGTAATGTATCTACCAGATGGTAAACCATTTTCACATGGTCCTGGTTTTGGTAAGTTTGTAGCTGTTAAAAGGTTTAAATATCCTTATGAACACCCAACATTACCTCCTACAATATTTCAATCACCAAATGATGGTAGATGGTATATAGTTCCAACTTGGCAAGAAGTTGTTGAGGGAACTACTACAAATGATATTGAATGGATTAAACCAGTAGCTAAAGCTCAACCTATTAAATCTGAAAATATAGTAGTTAAAACACCTAGTTCTAAAGGTGATACTGAATATATAACTACTTATTATCCAACTTCAGGAAAATATCATTGTACTTGTCCTGGTACATGGCGTACAGGAGGTAATTGTAAACACATTAAAGAACTAAAACTTAAAAATCAATAATATGAGAGTAGAAAGAAGAGGTAGACCTAGCGAAGCACCAGTTGAGGTAAAAACAAAATGGGAAAGAACATATTATGAATACCCAACTAAACCAGAATTAGGTCAAAAGACAGTTTGGTTTTATGATAATAAAAAATCAATATCAGGCCCTTATAAAGTAGAAATTACAGATGCTAAGGATGCTAAATATCCTAAACTTAAAATTGATCAAAAGATGTATGGTGGGTTATGTACTGTGATGGTATTTAAAACATCAAACCGTTCTAATGCTCAGACTAAAATGAAAATATTTAATAAGAATGTAGATTATATTATGACTGCTAAATCACTTCCGGGGGTACCTGAAAATGCTATTATTTTAGAATTAGGTGTTGGCGCTTCATGTATAGTGAGTTATAAACAAAAATATAATCTAGATTAATTTTTATATATTTATAACATATAAAGTGTATTAACTTAAAATAAAAAAATGACAATATTAATATTAGCTGTAATAGCAATTGTAGCATTTGTACTTGCCTTAGTATATTTGAAAAAAAAGGAAAAAATTGATGATGTAAATAACAATTTAATTCCTGATCAAGTAGAAAAAGCAGTTGTAAAAACTAAAAATGTAGTTAAAGAAACTGCTCGTAGAACTAAAAATGTAATTGATGAATCTAAAGATGTAATCAATGAATTAGGAGACGTAGTGGATGCTGCTAAGGGAAAACCAACTAAAAAGAAATACTATTATAATTCTAAAAAGAAAAAATAGTGATTAGTTTATTAGAGTTATTACATGAAGAAAAACAGGAACAATATGTTCCTTATATGTATTCACCTGTAGGATTTGGGTGTCATGTATGTCGTTTTTATTATAAAGAAGATGACAAACATATGTGCTCTAATAAAGATTATCAAGCATATAAAGGTACAGCTGAATTAGTTGATAATGAAGGTAATCAAATTAAAGATCCTTCAAAATGGTGTTCAAATTGGTTTAAACCTGTTAAAAATGCTTAAATTAACCGATATACTAAACGAGATATTAGAAGAAAAAAAGCTATGCCCTAAAGGTAAAGCCTACTATGATCGTCGTATAGCGGCTGGTGAAGGACCATCAGCTTATCTTTCTGGTCGTGCTGTTAAAGTATGTAAAGGGTTAATGGAAGAAGATGATTTAGATATGCATGAATCACTACGTGATTGGTTTAAAAAAGAAGATTGGGTTCGCATTGATACTCAAGGTAATATAACAGGCCCTTGTGGTACAATGAAAAAAGGAAAAGCAACAACACGTTGTCTCCCTCGTGCCAAAGCAAATAATTTAACTAAAGATGAACGTGCAGCTACTTCACGTAAAAAAGTAGCAGGTGATAAAAAGGGTGACCAATTTGTACCTAATACTAAAAAAGCAAAAGTACGTTTAAAATAACTAAAAATAAAAAATAAATGAGCAAGTATAATTTAATTGACCTTATTGAAGGTATGTCCAATGATGAGTTTGAAGCTGCTAAAGAAGCAGATAGACTAGAAGCACATCCCGAAAGAGATAAGATAAAAGCTATTCAAGCTCTTATTGCTAAAGAAAGAGAAAAAATCATTAAACAAGGTGGTATTAAAGAAATAACTGGTGAAGCTTATGATCGCATTGACGGTTTAACAAACCAAGTACTTAAACAACAATTCTTACTTAAATTTAGTGAAATTTATGAAGATATGGTTGAAGCCGGAGATATGTTTGATGTAAGTGATGTAATTCAATACTTGACTTCACAAATGCAAGAATTTGCAGATGATACTAGAATGGATCAAGGTGGAATGATGGAATCAACAGGACCATCTGATAAATCAGAACCTGAAGATGATGTTGATAATGTTGATACTTTAGCTTCACCTGACGCTAAAGGTAAAGGATATGATTCAGCAGTTAAAGCAACTTCAGATCAAGATAATGAGGAAGAAAGAGACGATGCAGGTGTTCCTCCAATGTATACTGAAGCTAAAAGAGATAAATTTAATGATTTAGCTGATAACGATGATGATATCCCGGCTGATAAAAAAGAAATTTGGGCTAAAGTATATAGAATGTTAGATAAAGGTGCTACATTTGATCAAGTAAAAAAATATATTACTGAAGATGATAGTAATGATTTAGGTAAAAAATTATCTCAAGTAATGTTTAAATTACAAGATGATCCTAAAGAATATGTTAAACTTTATATGGACTCAGTTGCTCGTGATATTCAACGTGGTGATAAAGCCCAATATGATGAAATGTCAGTTGAAGATATGATTGAAGATTATCAAAACTATATTGCTGATAAATCAATGGCCGAATTGAAAGATCATTTTGGTCGATTTATGAAAGATTTCCAATAATAAAAAAACTATAAAAATAAATTTGGGGAAGCTTGGCTTCCCCATTTTTTGTTTGTATATTGACACAGATAAATAAGTAAAAATAAAAGTCATGAATGTATCTCAAGCATTAAAGAAAAAAAACAAATTAGCTATCGAGCTAAAGAAGCAATACGCAATTGCTCAAAAGTTTAACTCACAAGAAGCTGGTAACCCAAGACGTTACTCAGTACAGGATGCTTTGGATAAAGCAGCTGAGGTTACTTCTGAGTTGATTGAATTAAAAACTAAAATTCACTTGGCAAATGCTCCTGTGTATTCTAAAATATTCCGTATGGCGGAATTGAAAGGTAGAATCAAGGAATTGAAAAAAGTACCTACAGATGAAGGTAAACATGAGGGTAGATATGGTTCAGCACCATCTGAAAAAGAGGTTGAAATCAATATTGCTCAATTGGATGGGTTTGTAGCCACACTTGAGGCAAGAATTGAAGAAATTCAAGCAGAATTAGACGTACATAACGCTACGACTAATATATAATTTGAGGATAAGGGAGTAATGATAAGATAATATTCGATGGTTCTTACAACTTTACTGACAGCCAACCAGGGTGATAAGTGATATCGAATATGAAAATCAAGAATCAACAATTCAACACATCAACAATCGCGCACGTTCAATAAATTCAACATTCTTTGAAACCGGGATCTAGAATATTGTTTTTGATTTACTCCCCCCCTCTTTATAAAAACAGATTATGAAAATTACATTTATATCCGATACACATACTAGACATAATGAAATCACTCAAGATTTACCGGGTGGTGATATATTAATTCATGCTGGTGATATTATGAATTCAGGTTATAATGAAGGAGATATTTCATCATTTTGTACTTGGTTTAATGGTATTAAAGGTTATGATAAAAAAATATTCATAGCTGGTAATCATGATCGTTTATTTGAAAATGATCCTGAATATGTTAAAAATTATTTAAAAGATTATCCTAATATAATTTATCTACAAGATGAATCATATGGTATCTATGATTTAGAAACGGATAAAACATTGAATATCTATGGTTCACCATGGCAACCGGAATTTTATAGTTGGGCGTTTAACCTGCCTAAAAATGGTATTGAAATCGCAGGTAAATGGGAAGCTATACCGGATAACACCGATATTTTAATCACACACGGTCCATCTTGGGGTTCTGTTGATACAGTAGCTGGAAGACCTTGGGATAATTTAGGGTGTGAACTATTAGCTGAAAGAATTCAAAGATTTAGACCTAAAATTCATGTTTGTGGTCATATTCATTCAGGGTATGGGATCGAAACTATAGATAATATTCACTACATAAATGCTTCAGTATTAGATGAAGCTTACGAATATACTCAGAAACCATGGAATGTAGAATGGGATCCTGAAACAAATGAATTAATTGTGCTCTAAATTTGGTTACCCGGATTATTGTTCGTATATTTAGGGATAAATAATAAAGGTTATGAAAGATCAAAAACGTTACGTAGTAGAAATTCAAATGTATGTTTATGCCGATAATGATTATATGGCTAAAAAACAAGCAGATAAAATTGCTAAAAGCATTAAGGAAAGTGAAGTTGAAGTTACTGAAATAGGTGAACAACCATTTGCTTCATTTAATTATAGAAAATTAGAAGATTGTAAATATTATCCTAAAGATATCTAAAATGAGTGATATTAAAATAAGTAGCAAAACTCAACTTATATTAGTTGACAAATTGGGAGAGATACTAAATGTTCTTGAATCCCATGATAGTTTTAAAGATAAATTAGTATTAACCCAGGATCTAGTTGAAGATTTATTCAATAAAATTAGATACATAAAACCAACTATCAATGATTAATGATATTACATATTTTTTTCGTAGAAAATACAGACAAATTGAGAGGGTAATTGATTTTCTACCTATGATTTGGAATGGGTTTGATTTTGACTATCGCTATGCTATTGAGTTATTTGAAAAACAATTAGAACGAACTGCTGATTTTATGGAATCAGACAAGACTATGACTGTGGATGCTGATAAAAGAGCAAAACGTATTAGAACGGCAATTGCATTATTAAAAAAAACATATGATGAAGAATATGCATGCGATTATCAGAATAAGTTAAAAGCATTATATGGTGATAATGTTATGGATTGGAGATTTGAACCAACTGAATATGATAATGGTTCATCATATCTAAAATGGGAATATGAGTACTGGGATAATGCTGATGAAGTAAAGCGTGTACATGATGAATTATTTACATCTGCTCGACTTAAACAACGTAAAGCTGAAGATTTAGTGTGGCGTTACATCGGACATAACATAAGAGGTTGGTGGGATTAGTAAAGTAATGCACAGGAGACTTGGTTACCTCAAATATCCGTCGTACATTTACGTGTTCGAATGATTAGGGCGATTAAAAAGTAATACACAAGAAATTTGGTTACCTGAAATATTGTTCGTACATTTACGGTATAAGATTAATAAGTAAATATAAACAAAAAAACAAAGGTTATGACAAATCAAGCACAACAATTAGTATTAGATTTCGGAATTTTAACAGTTGCTCAACAAGAGCGTGTTGATTCATTTATTAAAACATCACAAAAACAAGTACAGGATTGTATTAATAATGTTAATATACTTGAAAAATTACTTATAGAAGGTGGATTTGTTAAAGGTATTGATTTTGAAAATACTATTAAAGCTAAAACTGTAACTACAGAAAGAGATTTTGGTTACCGTGAAGATAGTTTTAAAGCTGATGTTACTTATGAAGCAATTGATGGTGATATTAGAATTTTATCTAAAGTATATGATTCTAGAGAAAATAAAATTGTAACTAGAAAATCTTATGTTTCAAGAAGCCATGATAAAATTGAGTGTAGTGGCATTACTCCTCAATATAGAGCTTATAAACCAGCTTCATTGTTTGTTAAATTAATAGAAAATAATGAGAAAGCTCAAAGAGATTATAATAGTGCAAATCGTGAAAAATTAGTTATCAAATATACTGTTGAAAAATATAAAACATTATTCCCTAAAGCTACTGTTACTGTAGGTAAAGATTATAATAGATACAGAAATGATTATAATGAATTTCCAATTGTGTTTGTTACTTTTGAAAGTGGTTCATGGGTTAGTTTTAGATTAGGTTATGAGAATGATAAAGAATATACTCATAAAAAATTCGATGCTGTTGAAGCAAAATTAAGCGCAATTGAATTATTAAACGTTTTTAACAATCAATAATATGATACCAGGAGCACAACCCAAATTTGGAGTTCATTTAGAGGGAAATACATTAGTACTTGATGATGAATTTGCTAGATTACTTGAAACAGAAGTATTTAAACCTAAATATAAATTAGTTAGGGAAAGAGATGGATTAACTAAACAATCATTTGATGTTTGTTGGTTAGAATTTAATGAGGATGGTACCTATAAAGCAACACACGATGATATCGCAGTTGATTTATCATTATTAATGTCGCCATTTACTTTTAACTTTACTTGGCAAACTACCCCTGTAACTGAAATAATAGATAAACAGGATAATTATATTAAATTTATTACTAAAAACAGCAATTATGAATTATTCAAATTGGACAATTAATTTATACCCCATCTCAGTTTGGTATCAATTTTATTTATTACCCACTATAAAAATAACTTATGATAAAAGATTATTTGGCTTTTATAACATTGAGTTTATATGGGGTAAATGGGGAGTTGAAATTACATTTTCAAAGGAGGGTTAAATATGAATACTCATATAGAAGATATTTTACATGAATCCTATAAATTGGGATTAAAGGATGTATTATTTAAAGAGTGGAACCAGGTCAAAGAAAAATACCCAAATATGGAGATTGTTATAACATTAGATATAGCATGGGAAAAAGTGTTGAACGAATATAAAACAAAAGATGAAACCGGAAAAACAGATACTACATCATTGTCATCTTAAAGCTAAAGAGTATTTAAAGGCAGGAGAATTAGATAAATCAAGGGATTATTGTGATATGGGAATTGCCTATACTGCAAGTAGAAGAAATAATGGGATGACTGATAAAGATGAAGTGGAAGGAATTCGAATTGAATTATGGCTTGAAAGATTTTGGATGTTTTTAGAAAATAATAACTTAATGCTAGGATAATATGTTAAATTACAACGACAACAGCTGGTGGGAATGTTACGCTAATGTTAGATGGCCTCATGAAGGTTTAATGGTTGGTTATGATTATATAGGCCCAACTAAACAGGAAAATTATCATAGTTTTATAATCAGGCTGCTATTTATAACCATCACAATTGATTGGGGTAATGAGTATTAGCACTAACATCAGATACTTTTAAAGTTTAATATTTATTAATATAATAATATACCTTTGTAAACATGGAAGCAACTAAATTATCAAAAGAAGAAATAGTAGCAATGATATTAAAATTGAAGAGTATTACTCCTCAAGATATTAGATCAAAAGCCGAGATACAAAGGTTACAACAGTTATTAGATAGATGAAATATCTGAATACAATACACGTTGGGGATGATCTGTTAGAGATATTAAGGGAATTTAACCCTACTTATTTTATTACTGACAAAACGGGTAATAGAGTAAATGAAAAATTGTTAGGTTTGTGGGTTGATCATTTAATGGGTGACAGAGTTATAAGTAAAGATAACAAATTTCTTATATGTAGAACTATAGAAGAAGCACAAATAATAGAATAATGGCCATTTACAAATTAATTAAAATGTATCAAACTGCTTTACAAGAAGTAGAAAACTCAAAACCTAAAACATGGTGCGGGAAATATTTTAAGGAAGTTAAAATTTGTAATATTAATAAAAGACTATCTGTATTAAGAAAAGAAGCCGAAGCATTAAAAAGTCATAAACCCGAGTACAAATGATAAGCTATATAATTCCAACATTATTCAAATCAGAAAATATCTATACTACAATCAATCGATTTTGCGAGATTGAAGATAATAATGCGGAATTAATCATTATAAATAACTCTGATATAGACTATAAATCAGATGATCCAAGAGTTAAATCTCTTAAAATGCCTAAAAACATCTATGTAAATCCTGCTTGGAATTTAGGTGTTCATTGCTCCACTAATGATAAAGTATGTTTAGTTAATGATGATATTTTATTTGATATTAAAAAATTCCATTATTTCGCTTTAGACTCCAAAGCATCCGCTATTGGGGTTAATAATAATGATCACTGTAGTATAGATTCAACCTTTTATCAGTTAAGAGAAATCCACGATAAAAATGCTCGTCCTCCAGGATTAGGTCAATTAATATTAATTGAAAAGAAAAACTGGATACAATTACCTGATGACATGAAAATTTATTATGGTGATGATATTATTTATTATTACCATACTTTAATATTGGATATACCTTTTTATTACATTAAAGGAATGTCTATTACCGGAGATCAAAGTACTTCTATTAGTTCTTTACCTGCTAATATGACTAAACCATTTAATCAAGATACTTTGGAATATCATAAAATGATGCATACATTAGGGTTAAATGCCTGTACTGTATTTCCTATGGAATTAAAACGTGCTTGGAAATTTGATGATATAGATCAAAAAATAACATTTGAAAAATTAATGAATAATATTATTAATAATGGCTAAACAAAATACATGCGCTTGGTGTTATAAACCAACTACAATGCCTGAAACGTTTGCCCCTGTAAGTCCAATATTAGATTGGATGGAGGAGAAAATTGATAAATGGTGTGAAGATAACAATCATACTCGAGAAGAAGTATGGGGAATAGATTCAGATTGGAATATGATTGACTTACCCGAGCAATTTGAGAATGAATTATTAGCGTATGATGAATTAATTGCTACTGTAGAAAGAAAGGTAATATGTCAAGAATGTTTAGTTGAAGATGATAAACTTTGGAAAAAATATTATTATGACCCCGATGATGATGAAGATTGGGATGATGAATTTGAAACCGATATTGAAATTGATGAAGATGATTTAAACTAAGATAAGTTATAAAAATAAAAATTATGAAAATAGATTACATTTATGTTATTAATCTAACTACGGATAATAAAATTATCCACAATAAGATTAAAGATATCCCACTACATAAACAAACCCCATATTATATTTCAGCTGCCGTTAATGGTTGGACTGTATTTAATAATAGCCCAAGTCTAAAAACGGCTAATTGGTGGAAAATTGATTCAGGATACAAATTTTGGAATCGTGAAGTAACACCTGGTGAAATGGGTTGTACTTTATCTCACTACAATATAATTAAACAAGCATATGCTGAAGGTTTAGAGAATATTTTAGTCCTTGAAGAAGATTTTGTATCATTAGGTTTATTCCCAACACAAGCAGAATTAGATAGTATTCCTAAAGATAGTAGTATAGTTTATTTAGATAGAAATGCTATGAATCCAGATGCTGAAGTTAAACTCAATGAATATATAACTAAAGTAGATTACACTTATAATACCCATGCCTTAATTTATACTAGAAAGGGTATGAAAGAAATATTAGATTCACCTATATTAGATAATATTATTGCTATGGATGAATTTTTACCTGCTATAAATGGGACAAGTGATAGAGATGATGCTATAAAAGTATTCCATAATAAGAAATTTAGGGCATATGCTTTAAATGGAGGATATTTTAAACAAACATCAAACGCAAATACAAACTCACTAACTGAATTTAATCCAACATCAATGAATTTAACACCTCACATTACAGAAGAAATATTAACTTTTCCATCATTATCCACTCCAAGTATATTAGATGATAGTGATTGGAATGCTTGGTGTAATAAATATATTCATCCAATGGTTAGAAAAGGTGAGTATGATTTATTAGTAGATGAACCACTTGTTAATTGCTATGAATTTCCATTTTTTACTAAAGAATTTTGTGATGAAATAATTTTATTAGCTGAAACTAAAGAATGGACTAAAAATAGACATGAGTTTTATCCTACAACTGATAATTTACTTGAAGTATTAGGTATGGGTGAAATTTATACTCGATTATTAAATGAATTTGTTAGACCATTAGCAATTTGGGCTTATGGTTTAGAGGGTACATCATGGGATGTATTACGTGATGAATCATTTATTATTAGATATAGAGCAGACGAACAATCACATTTAAGTTTACATCACGATTATAGTAATTTAACTACATTAGTTAATTTAAACCCAGGTGAATTTGAAGGTGGAGGTACATACTTCCCTAAATACAAAGTATTATCTTTTTTCCT
>Ga0181343_1000949_pt1 | contig 11903 bp, 10 predicted proteins | sample Su13VDMLBSD_FD_130110 | JGI IMG/M metagenome (GOLD analysis project Ga0181343, IMG submission 130110) | Freshwater viral communities from Lake Michigan, USA - Su13.VD.MLB.S.D | ecosystem: Environmental > Aquatic > Freshwater > Lake | place: USA: Michigan | collected 2013-07-15 | reverse complement strand
TCGTTGATAAATAAGGGAAAGCCACTCTCAAAAGGGGTGGCTTTTTCCTTTTTGAAGCCTATAATTCAGACACAATTTTGAAGGATTGAACATGGTCAACACTTCCGTGATGCGATACAGCGGTCGCACTTATGCGCTAGACCTCACAACATCGGCAAGTGCTGCCACGTTGATTGAAGCCACAACAAACGATCAAACCAATTACGTTTCTTTGCTAAATACTGGAACTGGTAAGGCTGCCGTTGAATTTTCTAATTCCAGCACCGTTACAACCCCCACTATTGCTGCAACTGGCGCAAGCGGATCATTTGTTCTTCCAGGTGGAATGACTTTCCCACTTTTAGTCGCTGCCCCAAAAGCACCGTTCTACATCAAAGCCATTAGTTCAGGCACAAACACACTCTACATAACTGCTTGCCAGGCCGATTAATAAGGGGTGGCTATGTCCAACCAAACGTCCGTCACATCCACGATTAATATTGTGCCCGTCCAGGGCATATTTGATCCTGGTCCAGCCTTCACCCTTGTTTCGTTGATCGGACCAGCGGGAACGCCGTTTTATGCCAATATTTCGCCCAATCAATCGGGCTTGAATATTACAAACAGCACGATAAATAGCACAACAATAGGGGCGACTAGCCCTTCAACTGCTGCGTTTACATCGGGCACGGTAACGGCAGCTCCAGTAGGACCAACTGACATTGCAAACAAGCAATACGTTGACTATTACGCCGCTGGACTGAGCTGGAAAGCTCCCGTCACCGTAGCATCAACCGTCAACATTGCAGCCCTATCGGGGCTTTTAACCGTTGACACGGTCACGTTAGTAGCTGGCGAAACGGTCCTGGTTAAAAACCAAACTAATGCAGCTGACAATGGCATTTATGTGGTTGCAGCTGGCGCATGGACGCGTAGCCCTGGCGCAGATGTATGGGACGAATTTGTAGGCGCAATTGTTTTTGTTGTTGAAGGTTCACAAAGCGGATCAGCTTGGTTTTGTACCGCGCAGCCAGGCGGCACTTTAGGCGTAACTGCAAATAATTGGTCTAACTTTTCGGTTGCATCGACTTACACCGCTGGCACAGGCTTAACCCTGGCTGGCACACAATTTAGTATTACCAACACCGCGGTGACAGCTGCAGCCTACGGTTCAGCAACCCAGGTTGGCACATTCACGGTAAACGCCCAAGGCCAGCTAACCCTGGCTGGAAACACCACAATCACCCCAGCAATAGGTTCAATTACTGGTTTGGGTACTGGTGTGGCAACCTGGCTTGCAACGCCTTCTAGCGCGAATTTGGCTGCTGCGGTAACTGACGAAACAGGCAGCGGGGCTTTGGTGTTTGCCACAAGCCCAAGCTTGGTTACGCCATTGCTGGGAACGCCAACTTCTGGCAATTTCTCAACTGGCACATTTACCTGGCCTACATTCAACCAAAACACAACTGGAAATGCAGCAACCGCAACAAGTGCAACAACCGCCACTAACTTGGCTGGTGGAGCTACTGGTTCGCTGCCTTATCAAACCGCAGCTGGTGCAACAACGTTTCTTGCTGCTGGATCAAACGGTCAAGTTTTAACCCTGGCAGCTGGTGTTCCATCCTGGGCGGCAGCTGCAACTGGAACGGTTACTTCGGTAAGTGGAACAGGCACGGTTTCTGGAATTTCGTTGTCTGGAACGGTAACTAGCACAGGCAGCCTAACGCTAGGCGGAACGCTGGACCTATCTGCCCCGCCCGTTATTGGTGGCACAACGCCAAACACAATAACAGGCACAACTATTACAGCAAACACAAAGTTTGTCAGTAGTAATTTTGATGCAAGCGGTTCGGGTGGCGGTTCTTTGCGTAATGCAAGCAGTGCAGCTTGTTTGCAATGGGGCGCTGGTGGTGGTGTTAATTTAACTTTGGATGGCGCGTTCAATATGAACCCAGCCAACGCCACAATTTCAATTGCTCCAACGGGAACGGGAACACTCACAGTTAACCCCGCAACCGCTGGAACAATTAACAATGTTGCAATTGGTGGCACAACCGCATTGGCTGGAACATTTACTGATTTGCGGATAAATAACACATTGTCTTTAGCTGGTTCAACGGGAACAGCTGGATATGTTTTAACTTCCAATGGCGCTTCTGCACCTACATGGCAAGCCAACGCAAATGGTTTAGCAATTACCGATGACACCACTACAAATGCAACCCGTTATTTGGCCTTTACAAGCGCCACAACTGGTTCAATAACAGGCGCAAATGTATCGTCTACTAAATTGTCGTTTAACCCGTCAACGGGTTATTTGACTGTTACTGGACTGACTAGCCCAATAATTAATAACCCAACCATTACCAACTACACCGAAAGCGTTGTAGCGATTGGTAACTCTGGCACATCACAAACCCTAGCGCTGACAAACGGCACAGTTCAAACAGTCACCATGACGGGTAACTGCACCTTCACCATGCCGACTAATACTGCTGGCAAATCTTTTATTCTGATTGCAACGCAAGATGCAACGGGTTCTAGAACTGCGGTGTTTACATCGGTTAAATGGCCTGGTGGCACAGCGCCAACACTAACAACTACCGCAAGCACAGGGCGAGACATATTGACCTTTGTTGCTGACGGCACGAACTGGTATGGCACTTATGCCCAGGCGTTTGCATAATGCTTGCCGCAAAAGACGAACTATTTACCCGACCTAGCGGTGGCTACACCATAGCCCGTAGTGTGAGAACACGCTCTAGTGCAAGCGGTTATTTCAATAGAACACTAACTACACCAACAAATAATAAAATATGGACTTGGAGTGCTTGGGTTAAAAGAGGAATATTAGGAACACAACAATTTTTGTTAAATGCTGATAATGGTTCAGCAACAAGTGCCGCTATTGATTTTCTTAGTGATGCTGTTCGTATTTATTTTGTTGGCGGTGTATATCAAGTAACAACTACTCAAGTATTTCGTGACCCGTCTGCTTGGTATCACATAATTTTTGCAATAGACACAACTCAAGCAACTGATACTAATAGAGTAAAAGTTTATGTAAATGGAAATCAAGTAACCTCATTTGCAACTGCTGTATATCCATTACAAAATTTAAATGGCGCTATCAATAGTGCAGTAATTCACACGATTGCATATAACGGAGTATCTCTTTATTTTGACGGATATTTAACCGAAATAAATTTTATTGATGGTCAACAACTTACTTCATCTTCATTTGGAACAACTAATCCATCGACAGGCGTATGGCAACCCAAAAAATACACAGGTACTTATGGCACTAACGGCTTCTATCTGAACTTCAGCGATAACTCTAGCAACACCGCTACGACTATCGGCAAGGACTACTCTGGCAACGGCAACAACTGGACACCTAACAACATTAGCGTGACTGCTGGTGTTACTTATGACAGCATGGTGGACTCGCCCACTGTTGGTGCTACGAGTAGTAACTATTGTGTGATAAATCCATTAGATACACAAAATGCATCATCAGTAGCACAAGGCAACCAATACATTTCTTTTTCGGCAGTCAATTATGGACATTCACGAGCAACAATGTCTATTCCAGATGGTTCATATTGGGAAGTGGTTGCTGGTGGTTCAAATTACCTAATGCTTGGTGTTGCAAACTCAACAACTTACTCAAGTTTTAACTGGGCAGGTTCTTGGGCTATTTATCAAGGTGATGGTAAGGTTTATAACAATGGGGCGGCAATTACTGGGGTGCTTGCCACATTTACGACTAACGATGTTATTGGTTTTGCTGTTAAAGGAAACAAGTTATACATTGCTAAAAACAATACATGGCTAAATTCAGGTGACCCAGTTGCACAAACAGGCTCGGTTGCAAGTAGTTTGTCCAGTGAAATTTTCCCTTATATTGGGAATGGTGGTGGTGCGGCTGGTACGCCATCTGCATACTTTAACGCTGGTCAACGCCCATTCTCCTACACACCCCCAACTGGCTATGTAGCACTAAACACATATAACCTACCCACTAGCACGATAACTAATGGTTCGGCTTATATGAACGCTGTTGCTCGTTCTGGTACTGGTGCAACCGCCACAGTAGCAATAGCATTTCAACCAGATTGGATATGGAGTAAATGTCGCACTAATGCAGTAGATAACATATTGGCTGATAGTAATCGTGGATTAGCAAATACTTTATTTTCAAATTTGACATTGGCTGAAGATACAACTAATGCTTATGCTTTTACTACATCATCAACTGGTTATGGATTTAATGGCACTAACGGCATAAATGGTAGCGGTAGAACTTATGTTGATTGGGTATGGAAGGCGGGTGGTACAGCCGCATCCAACACTAACGGCTCTATCACATCAACTGTAAGTGCTGGTGCTACTCAAGGGTTTAGCGTGGTGACTTATACGGGTAACGGAACAAACAATGCAACTATAGGTCATGGATTAGGAGTTACACCATCAATGGTTATTGTTAAATCAAGAACTTCTAGTATTCGTTCTTGGTTTGTAGCCCACACATCATTAGCCACGAATAACAATTTACTATTGCAAACAACAGATATAGCCTATGGCCCTAGTGCTTTTGGCTCTGGAGTTGTTGGTGGTCTTACATCAACAGTATTTGAATGTATACCTGGAACAATAGCACCTAATAATGTGGCAAATATAAACACAAATGGTGAGAATCTTGTAGCCTACTGCTTTGCCGCAGTAGCGGGATTTTCAGCCTTTGGGGGTTACACGGGTAACGGTGACCCTAGTGGCCCATTTGTTTACTTGGGATTTAGACCAAGGTTTGTAATGATAAAACGCACAGATTCTGCTAATAATTGGGTCATGTTTGACACTAGCAGAGATACTTATAACGCTATTGTAAATACTTTGGCGGCAGATTCAACAAATACCGAAGCCGCATTTGGTGCTGGTTACAACATAGATTTTTTATCTAATGGATTTAAACCAAGAAATACCACAGGCGCAGAAAACGCTAGTGGTGGCACATACATCTATATGGCATTTGCCGAAAACCCATTTAAGAACGCTTTAGCGAGGTAACCCATGTTTAAACACAACGAGCAAATAATCCCCCTTGATACGCCATTTGAAATCAATGGCACTTCATACCCCGCTAACTGGTTGCGCCTGACTTCTATTGAAGAAAAGAACGCAGTCGGCATTGTGGAAGTGGCAGACACTACAACTTCGTATGATGACCGCTTCTATTGGGGCGTGGACAATCCTAAATTGCTCAACGATAGGGAAGAGTCAGACGAAGACGGCAACCCCATGTATGTCAAGGTTCTTGGCGTAGTGGATGGCAAGCCAGCAATGGTCAACACCACAGAACGCTTGGTGGCTAAGGGCTTGAAGTCAAACTGGACCGCCCAGGTTAAAGACACCGCAAACAAGCTGCTGGCTCAGACAGATTGGATGGTCATTCGTAAGGTGGAGCGCAGCATAGACATTCCCGCAGCTGCAGAGACATTTCGCGCTGCAGTAATAACGGAATGCACCCGTTTGGCTGCAGCAATAGCAGCCAGCGCGGACGTTCCAGCATTTATTACGGTTGTAACTACACAAAACTGGCCTAACAATGACCGAATTTAATTGGAAAGTGCTGCAAACCACTTCCCTAGGTGACAACCTGGTAAGTGTTAATTACCTGGTGACTGCTATAGAAGGCGATAACCAGGTGCAAAGCCAAGGCCATGCGGACGTAGAAGGCAAGATTTCCGTGCCTTATGCTGAAATCAGGGAAACGCATATAGTGGATTGTTTGCGAGAAATGTATTTGCAAGACGAACCAAAGTCCCTAAAATCAAGACTACAAGAACAATTAGACTATCTAAAAAGCGAAGCACACAACGATTTGCCCTGGAAAGACCAGATTTTTAGCGTCAAACTCTAAAAAAAGCCATGACTACACCCTACGACATAATTACCCGATCGTTAAAAGATATTGGCGCATTGGAAGCGGGGGAAAGTCCATCGGCGGACGCTGCTCAAGACGCATTCGATATGCTTAACGATTTGTGCGCCCAATGGTCAAACGAAAACATGATGGTCTTCTATAAGACTGAAATCATTTTCCAAACCGTACAAAACACCGTGCAATACACCCTTGGACCAGGCGGATCGGTTGGGGCGACATTCACGGGATCGATCTCAGGCACAACGCTAACCGTCCCAGCTAACGGCGTTACAGCTGGCGCGATCACTATGGGCATGACACTAAGCGGCACAGGGATTACTGCTGGAACGACCATTGTGGGCTTTAATACGGGCGCTGGTGGCAACGTAAACGAAGGCGGCACATATTCCGTTAGCAAGTCCCAAACGGCTGCTAGCACCACGATTACGGCCTATTACGAACGCCCATTGACAATTGAATCGGCCTTTGTGCGTGTGGCAACCCAGCAAGGCGGAACAAACATTGCTGGCGGCTACCTGGATTACCCCGTGGCTATTCTTAGCCTGGAAGAATACGAATCACTAGGCATCAAGCAGCTAAATGGTCCGTGGGCCAAAATGGTTTACTACCAACCAAGCGAAACCCTGGGAACGTTGTACGTTTTCCCAAATCCTTCTAGCGGTGAGCTGCACTTGTTTACCAGCACAATTTTTCGCACTTTTGAGAACTATTACGAAACCATCACGCTGCCCCAGGGCTTTAACATGGCTATGCGGTGGTGTTTGGCGGAACGTTTAATGCCAATGTATGGCAAGGCCAGCCCCACGCAAATCACAATGATTAATGCATTTGCTTCCCAATCCAAGGCCACAATCAAACGCACAAACATGAGGCCGCCACAAGTGTCCCGTTATCCTGACGCATTAATGGTCGGCAGAGCTAAAGACGCTGGCTTCATCATGGACGGGGGATTTAGATAATGCCTGACTTTGGCTTTGTAGGAGCTTCTTACGAAGCGCCATCGATCTACCAGGATGCCCAAGAATGTATTAATTTCTTTCCCGAAGTTGATCCAACCAAACCCCAGGGCGATCGTGGTGTGGTGGCTTTGTACCCAACGCCTGGCTTGTCTTCCCTAGTCCTATTCCAGAATCAGCAAGAAGTCCGCGGTATGGTCACCTTATCTGGTGGCAGCGTTATGGTGGCGGTTTGCGGGCCTTACGTTTATGCTTTAACGTCAAATTTTATTGGAACATTAGTAGGGCAGCTCAACACATCTACGGGCCGCGTAGGAATCAACGACAACGGGATTAACGCCTATATTGTGGACGGGTCTAACCGATATACCTGGCGCATTTCGACCCCATCTTCTGCGGTGTTTACGGGGTCTATATCGGGCACAACCCTAACCGTTACAGCAATTACTAACGGCACAATTACAGCGGGGCAAACCCTTTTTGGCGTGGGCGTTACTGCTGAAACCGTTATTACAGCTCTAGGGACGGGAACTGGCGGGCTTGGAACTTACACAATTAACCTATCCCAAACGGTTGCTAGCGTCCAAATGAACAGCACCACGGTAGGCGCACAAGTTACGGGAGCAATCTCAGGCACAACTTTAACGGTTGCAACGGTAACAAGCGGAACGTTATTTGTTGGGCAAACCATCCAGGGAACTGGTGTCACGGCGCTAACCATCATTACCGCCCTTGGAACGGGGTCTGGCGGTGCTGGAACTTATACCGTTAGCACAAGCCAAACAGTAACTTCCACAACCTTATATGGCCTTAATTTCTCGCAGCTGCCGACAACGGATGGGGCATTTACGGGCGGCACAAACGTGGACATAGTGGACAACTACTTTGTTTACAACCGACCAGATACCCAGCAATTCGGGTGTTCAAACGTCCTATCCCCTATTTCTGGCAGCACTAACTTTTCGAGCAAAGATGGCGCACCCGATGACCTAGTGACGCTAATCGTGGATCACCGCGAAATCTACTTGCTGGGAGAAACATCCAGCGAAGTGTGGGTGGACCAGGGCACAAGCCCATTTCCGTTTACCAGGATTCCAGGCACATCAACCCAGCACGGTATTGCTGCAGCCTTTAGCGTTTCCCGCCTGGGTAATTCATTTGCTTATCTTTCCAGAAATAACCGCGGAACAGCCCAAATCGTTCAAATGAACGGCTACGTTCCACAAAGGATTTCAACCCACGCGGTGGAAAACACCCTAACAGGCAAAACGATTAGCGATGCGGTGGCTTGGACTTACCAGTTGGAAGGCCACGAAGTTTATGTAATTAGCTTCCCAACCCTTCAACTAACCTGGTGCTATGACATTGCCACGGGTATGTGGCACAAATGGCTATACACAAACGATTTAGGCCAATATGAGCGCTGCCGCGGCAATTGTGCTGCGGTGTTTCAAGGTTACGTTTTGGTAGGGGATTACTCTAACGGGAAGATTTACCACTTAGACCGCAACGTTTACACCGATGACGGACAACACGTCAAACGCCTACGCCGTGCCCCCCATCTAACCACGGATTTACAAAGACAATATTTTGAAGAGCTGCAGCTGCAGTTCCAGCCTGGTGTTGGATTGGACGTAGGCCAAGGCGAAGACCCCCAGGCCATGCTTCGCTGGTCCAGCGATGGCGGTTCTACCTGGTCAAGCGAACATTGGACAACCATTGGAAAAATTGGCAAATACACAAACCGCGCAATATGGCGGCGGTTGGGCACGGCAAGGGATCGAATCTTTGAAGTGACCGTATCCGATCCCGTGAAAGCGGTAATTGTGTCGGCTAACCTAAAAATGGCAGCTGGGGAAAATTGATGGCACTTTTACCAAATCCGCAAACGCAGCCCTATCCGCAGTCCGAATTCCTGGACGGGCAAACCAAACGCCCAACCCGTGCCTGGCAGCAGTTCTTCATTAACTTGTTGAACTTCAATAGCTCGACCACGGCGACCGCTGGATCGGGTACGCTGCCAGCTAATCCCGTTGGCTTTATCAATGTGACCGTAAATGGGGTGGCCTACAAAGTGCCTTATTACAACCAATGAATTTAGAGCTGCTTAAAAATAATACTCCAACGCTGGAACAAATTGAACGGTTGCAGAGCGAAATGGCTAAAATGCCACAACCCGAATTAGAAACAGAACATTATTTTTCGGGCGGGATGTATTGCAGAAAATTAGCGCGTAAAGCGGGAACATTGATTGTTGGCAAGGTCCACAAAAAGGATCACTTTTTTATGTGCGCCCAGGGGCAAATCATTGCCTGGTCAGAAAAGGGCATGGTTACTTTAAACGCTGGGGATGTGTTGTGTAGCAAAGCTGGAACAAAAAGAGTAACGTTAGCGGTTACTGACGCGATTGGCATTACATTTCATAAAACAAGTAAAACGAATTTAGACAAGATTGAAAAAGAGTTGATAGAACCTGACGAATTGGCTTTGTACGATTCGTCTAATAACATCAAGGTTAAAGCCTTGGAGGGTAAATAAATGACTTGGGTAACTGTAGCGTATGTTGGTGCTGGAGCTACTTTAGCTTCTGGCTATATGCAAGGGGAAGCAGCTAAAGATGCTGCTAATACGGTTGCTGGTGGTGCTAGATATTCTGCCGACATCAACAAGCAAATGTTTGACATTACGAACGAAAATCTTCGTCCGTACCGTGAAGCTGGCACAACAACATTAAAAGACCTTCTAACCCAAATGCCAGAGTTAACCAGGGGTTACACGGCAGAAGACTTTGCAAAAGGCATCGATCCAGGTTATCAATTTCGTTTAGCCCAAGGCCAAAAAGCATTTGAAAACCAAGCTAACCGCGCTGGCGGCCTGGTAAGCGGAAACGCTATGCAAGGGATGCAAGACTACACCCAGGGCCAAGCTTCCCAAGAATTTGGGGCTGCTTTTGGTCGGAATGCTGCTACACAAACAAACATCTTTAATAGGCTAAAAGGTATTGCCGACATGGGATTGGGCGCTACTGGCACAACGGCTAATGCTGCAACCAGCGCGGGGGAATCTATGGGTTCAGCTGCCCTTGTTGGCGCACAAGCCCAGGGAGCTGGTCAAATAGGCCAGGCAAAAGCTTACGGCAACACCCTAACAGGAATGGCTAATTACGCCACGATGCCATACTATATGCAGCCAGGGCAAACTGGTGGCGCACCAGCTGCGGCAACTGATTACACATCTGGCGCAAATTATGGTCCGCCAGTAGCATTAAAATTTAATGCAAATTAAGGATTAGGCATGGCAACATATCAATATACCCCTATGCCAGCGGTTGAAGGACCGCAAACTATGTCTATTGGAGACATGATTAACACCGCCCGCGCTGGGCAAGCTTACCAACAACAACAACAATTAAACCCTTTGGCGGTTCAGCAGCAGCAGCAAATAGTAGCCAAGGGTGGAATTGAATTAAGCCAACAACAACAAGCTGATCGGGAACGTAGAAATCTGCAAGAATTTTTTGCTAACCCTGATAACTTCCAAACTAACGGAAGAATTGACATTGACAAAATTAATAAGGTTGTTCCAACTATAGCGCCTTACACGGGGTCGGAATACGTTTCTAAATATACAACTTTGGGCAAAGCTCAAACCGAAGCTATTGGCGCAAAACAAAACCTAACGCAAGACCAGCGGGCCATGATCGCCCAAAGATTTTCTATTCTTGGTCGCCTGGGTGTAGATAAGGTAGAACCCTATCTAAACGAAATGGAGCTAATGAAGAAGGAAAATCCAGACAATCCTGATTTTGCTAGGTTGCTGAATTCCTATAAAACCATTTGGCAAACCGAAATGAAATCAGGGCCAGACCTACCAGGCAAAGCCATTGCTGGCGCACAAACATTGCTAACCCCAGCGCAGCAACAATCACAATTTGCACCGTCAATCAGTACGCAAGACGGTAGAACGGTTGTCACTACGCCAGGCGTTGGAGCTAAACAGCCGACCGCAGAAGTCGGCACAGCTGGCGGTTTACAACAAGGCGGTCCTAAAGAATTGCCAACCGCTGGAAGTGAAGTCGCCCCAGGAATGCGAATTCCTTACGCCGTTCGTTCCGCTGCACAACCTTTTATTCCAGAACCAACCGAAGCTAAAGATACCGAATCTGGCGCAGCTTACCGCGATAGCTTGGTTAATCGCCAAACCGCTTTATCTACTAACCGCAGAAATGTGGAAGAGACAATTGGACAAGCTCAAAAAATATATAGCGAACTATATTTTCCAGAAGGCGGCGTTCGGGGTGATCTTGAAAGAAAAATTAAAACTGCTATTGCTAGTGATCAATACAAACAATTGGCTAAAGATTTAGCGCAATTGCAGCTTTCCAATTTGCAAGCTATGGGCCAAGGCGGGGGCACGGTTGCTGGTATAGATTTAACAAAAGTAGCAAGCGGCGATATAAGTGTTCCGCCCGATGTGTTAATAAAAATTGCCCGCAGAACGCAATCAGACATAACAAATCTTGATATGCAAGCCCAAGGCGCACAGCAGTTTAAACAGCGGTTTGGCGACAACAACATGAAGGCCTATCAACAAGCCTGGAATGCCAACGCTAAAAGTGAAATTTTTGAAGCTATGAATTTGTCTAAAGAAATTGACAATCCAGAACAGCTAAAAAAAGAACTGGACAAGCTGTTTCCGTCAAAAGCAAAACATGAAGAATTTTTAAAGAAATATAGAAACCTTAAAAGACTATCTGAAACAGGGACGCAATAATGGATGTTTTAGAACAATATCTAAGCGGCGGCAAAACGGCTGCCCCGTCCACGCCTGGGCGGTCCGTTGTTACGGATCAATTGCTGGATAGCTTAAAAAAGGTCGAAAGCGATAAAGACCCGTTTGCCCTAAACAAGCAGTCCAAAGCAATGGGCGCTTACCAATTTATGCCAGAAACCGTGCAAATGCTGCACAAGCAAGGCATGGAATTTAATCCGTTTAATGAAAAGCAAGCTAGGGAAGCGGCG
>Ga0181343_1000948_pt1 | contig 11907 bp, 26 predicted proteins | sample Su13VDMLBSD_FD_130110 | JGI IMG/M metagenome (GOLD analysis project Ga0181343, IMG submission 130110) | Freshwater viral communities from Lake Michigan, USA - Su13.VD.MLB.S.D | ecosystem: Environmental > Aquatic > Freshwater > Lake | place: USA: Michigan | collected 2013-07-15 | reverse complement strand
TATAGAGTTTGGTCGTTTTCGTTTGGGGAACTATTCGCTAGGCGATGGTCATCAATAGACTCAACAAGTCGCTGAATCTCATTCTCATAGATTCGGATTGTTTCCCTGCAAGTTTCTAGTTCGTCATTCATGGATAGCATTATACCCTATTCTGTTGTGAATGTCAAGCGGGCCAAGCGGCATTTGCTGTTACACACATTGGATCTGACCAGTTGCGAAGAATCTCTTCCTGAAGGGTTTCGTCGTTGTCAAATCTTAGAATAGCGTCGGCCTCTGTATAAGCCTCAATCTCAACGACGTCGTTAATGCTTTCACCCTCGTCAAACTCTACTTCGTATTGTACAACGAATCTAGTCACTTCGTCCTCCTAGGAACTTTACACTCCAGAATACTGCATCGAAACAGGTGGCGCATAGGTTCTTGTCTCTGCGCCGATAGGTCTTTGTTTGCTTTGAGCAACTATCACACTTGCTCATTTAGTCCCTGCTCAATCTTGGAAACGATAGCGTACATGGTCGCTACCTTTGCGGCAGTCTCCGGGTTCGTAGCGTAGTCGAAGTTCTGAAAACCAATGCTGGTCTGGTAAAGCGACTCACTCAGAACCTCATGGATCACGTTCTTCTCGTACTCGGTAAACATGATTTCCTCCGTGTTGTTTATAGTGAGTATTATACATCACTTGACTGCGTTTGTCAAGTCTTAATATGGAATTCCCAACTCAACGTCAATCTGATTGCTGACGCTCTCAATATCCCAGCCGTAGTAATCCTCTAGGAACTCTGCCGCCTGTTGAGCAGCACGGTCCTCAATTTCTCCAGTGTCCAAGTCCTCATCAGCATCAACGCTAACGGTGACATGATGAGTAATAACGAAATAGGTGCCAACGAACTGTACGTTTGCTGGATGGTAGTAGTGTCGTGCTTCCATGTTTCTCCCGATCTCTTATGCAAGATATTATAGCACGATTGACGTTAATTGTCAAGCAGATTCACAAGAAATTTAACCACCCCGAGTCCCCTCCCCCAGCAAATGCTGAAAAACTGGGGGAGGAGTCGGGCGACCGTTAGACCTCCTCGCTGCTCAGAAGGTCAAGACCGTCGTCGCACCAATCGGCATCCCAAGTGTTGTCGGAGATAATCTCGCTGGCGGTCAGGCCGTGCTGCTCATCGAAAGCAGAGAGTAGGTCGTACTCGTCGTAACCGGCCTCAACCTCAACCTCAAACGACTTAGTGACGGTGACGGTGCTGGTGGCCTCAATCTCAACCATCACGGTAACCGTGAACAGGTGAGCGTAGTAGTGCCGGGGAACCTTTGCACCCTCAAGGATATTCTTCATCTCGTCAAGATCAATGACGCCCTTATCCATAGCAGACTGGAGTGACTCTACGATGTTGCGGTTAGCGACGTCTAGGTTCACTCGCAGTTCGTTGCAGGTCTGATTGACCTTATCCATCTGCGACTGAGTGAATAGTGCAATCTCGTTCATGGTGGTTCCTTCGTTGTTGTTCATAGTGGGTATTATAGCAGACTTTACCGATGTTGTCAAGTTATTTCGACAACTTTTCCTGAAGAATCTGAACCTTAGCCTGAAGGTTGATAACCTCAGACTCAAGATCACCAATGTAGGCAATCAGACTATCAAGATCCATATCGTACAGGTCATCCATGCTAGGAAAGTTCATCATGCTCCTCAACTCGTGAAACCGAAGTATAACACACTACACACACAATGTCAAGCCACCAACCCACAAACCTGAGAAACCTCACAGGTCCAACTTGACAAAACCACCAGCGCGAGGTCCAATCTATCGGGGTGGTTTCGGGTTTGTCAAGCGAAAATTTAAAAAAGAAATCCGGGTTTTGGGCTTGACTTTTGGGGTGAAGTAGCGTATAATACTCCCTATGAGCAAGCCTGATGCGTACCAAATTGTCACCGACCGTATTCTCGCCATGATTGATGAGGGCGTTGCGCCGTGGCGTAAGCCGTGGGCGACGTTCGCTCCCCGGTCTATGTCTACGGGTAAGCCGTACCGTGGCATTAACCTGTTCCTGTTGGATTCCGGCTACTGGGGTACTTACAAGAAGGTGACCGAGATGGGCGGTCAGGTTCGGAAGGGTGAGAAGTCTAGCATCGCCGTGTTCTGGAAGTTCATTGACGGTGCCGACGCTAACGGTGAGCCTACGAAGATTCCTCTACTCCGTTACTACAACGTGTTCCATGAGGATCAAGCCGACTGGCCCGAGGGTAAGCCTGAGCGGTTTACTGCCGACGTGCTGCCCGGTACTGACAATGAGCGTATCGCTGCCGCCGATGCTATCGTTAGCGGTTACAAGAACGCCGATAACGCTCCCCGGTTCGATTTTGAGGGCTGGAACCACGCCTGTTACATTCCCGCGGTGGATGCTATCCAGACCCCGAAGATTGAGCAGTTCATTAGCAGCGCCCACTATTACAGCACGCTGTTCCATGAGTGCGCCCACTCTACCGGGCACGCCACCCGCCTAAACAGGCCCGGTGTTACCGACACCGCGTCGTTCGGTTCGCACAAGTACGCACGCGAGGAACTAGTGGCCGAGATGACCGCCGCGATGCTTTGTGGCGAGGTTGGGCTACTGGATGATACCGTGGAGGAATCTGCCGCCTATCTTAAGAATTGGCGAGACAAGATCGCAGATGACCCGCGCCTGATCGTTAAGGCCGCAGGCGAGGCCCAGCGTGCCGCCGACCATATCAAGGGGGTGCGCTGGGATGATGACACCGAGTAAAAATAGGACTCGGGGTGGGGGTGGTTTCATCCCTACCCTGAGGACATCGGGGTGGACAGTCCCCGGACCTGAGAATTTTCTCAGAAAAAATATTGTTTTCGACTTGACATTCACCGAAAACTGTAGTATACTGTCCTTAGACAGTCACCACCACATCCACCACCTCAACCCTCGGAAGAGTCCGTGGGGTCGGGGTGGTTTGGACTGCGGACACCGGACATGGATTTCCGGAATCGGACGACGGACTCATGGGACACACGGACGGACGAATTCGCACCATGTCTGAGTCGTGGAGTTGAGGGTGTCCGGACGTCCTCCAGAAAGAAATGGCCGGAAAGTGTCCGGACGTGCCAGTCCGTGACGTCAACTTCGACGCCTTTGCGAATGTGGTTCGAAATGTTGAGAATGAAGATGCCGCCCGGTTTAAGAACCCGGTTAGCTTCGGCCCATGCTTCTTGATGGAACTCACGGTACTTGTCACCCCATTGCATCTGACCAGAGTTGTTGGGATGTAGATCCCTACCCATAGCGTGCTTGTAAGTGTTGCGACGAGAGCCATCTTTAGCATTGTGGTGGTCTGCCATGCGGTTTCCGTAAGTTGGGCTGGTTACTATCGCATCAAATGAGGCGTCAGCGAATGGTAGGTGTAGAGCGTTGCCCACTACTGTTTGGGGGTGTAATGTTGCCCACTCGGGTTCAATTTCGATACCCACAGTATAAAGATCTTCTCGTTGTAGTAGATGAATCTTTCCTGTGCCAGCAAACGGATCTAAAACAGTTCCCGTGACGTCTTTCAGCAGGTCACGCATTTCTTCAAGGATAGAATCCGAATACTTAGCTGGATGTCTCATAGTTGCTACTTAGGGTCCACATAAAAGTTGTCTGCCAGTAGCACAAGAAAAGCAACTACAGTGCTACTGGCAGACAGATCTTGGTTACCTGATTGGTAAGTTAGTTTGCATTCTACCGTAGTTATCTCCGGTTACGTACTTAACCCGTTGACTGGATTCTCCCTACATGATCTCTGAAAGTCCGAGAGTCCAAAAGTCCGAGAGTCCAGAAGTCCAGATGTCCAAAAGTCCGAGAGTCCGGCAGTCCAAAAGTCCGGCGGTCCGAAACCACCCCGAGTCCAAGTCTTACGAAATTATAATGTCGTCAAGGTTCATGTCGCCGCCACCGTCAGTCATCTCGGTAAACTCCCACTTGTCAGTATTGTTTGTTAGCCACTCTGACGTGATCTGGTCCGGTACATCCTTGTCATCAATGAAGATATCCCAGTTTTCCCAAGCGTTGGTGATTGCGATGCTGATGTTGATGTTTGTCATTAGTTATCCTCCATGTAGTGTGCGGTAAAGTTGATTCTGATCCACTTCACTTCTGAATCTGTTTCGACGCTAGTGATAGTGAATGGCCGGTCTTTGATGTTAAGTGAACAATCGCTGGCTGCTTCTAGGTCGCTGCGAACAGCAAGAATGTTGTCATAGATATCCTGCTCAAAAGCTACAGCAATAGAGTGTGCGCTTACGTCAACGAAAGATTCGATATCTACGTTCTCTGGCCCACGCTCCGGGGCAAGTACGTCGAACATATCATGCTCGCTGAAATAAGATGTGCCATGCTCGGTAGCAACCGCATAGTATCCGGGTAGTGTTGTGGAGGGGCAGGCATCGAAGACTGCCGATAGGCCACCGCACTCGCCAACGATAACGTGGGTTCCGTTGAGAGCGCTTACTTTTACTTTTACTGTGTCGTAGTCGTGTGCTTCGTTCATGACGTTAGTATACCATACTTTCCAGTGCGTTGTCAAGTTCTTCGTCAGAATATTCAACACCCTCAACCCAACCATCGTAACCATAGACACTTGCTGGGTGAACGGATAGCATCCTGATGCAAAGAGTATCAATCAAATCGTAATCACCAAACCCACACATTCGGGCCTTACGGATCTGGCGTTCAGAATAACCAGTACGGGCAGCGATTTCCTTCTCAGACCTAATAGCAGGCTCACCAATCAGGAATGCATCATAGAAAGTCTTATAACGTAGCGGGTTCTCAAGGTTGGCCATTACTGCAAGATGATACCTGACTCCAGCCTTAAATTCTTCCACGCCATTGCCGTAGTCGTTGTAGATCAAACCGTCTTTAAGAGTGTTGCCTTCAATAGTTGCGGTCAGCTTAAACGGATATCCATCTTGTAAATTATCTTTAGATACTGTGACGTCGTTACCGTCAACCTCAACGTTCCAGCCGTTTGCCGTCGCTGCATCCACGTACTTATTGATTAGAGCCATTTAATTTCCTTTGAGTTTAGTTGCGTAGTATAGCGCAAAAATGTTTATTTGTCAAGCCCTGATGGTTTAAGTAAACCAAGGGCTTCTGCTTCTTTAGGGTTGTCAGTGATTCTTCTATGACACCCACGGCAAACACACATGATGTTTGCCTCGTCAAGCCATTCCTCTGAATGGATACCACCAGTTCTACCTCTTGACTTGATCTCATGAAGATCACAAGAAGGTTGAACTCTAAAGAACTGGCGATTGTCATGCTCTGCATAAATAGGGCAAGCCTCACACCAAGGGCGTTCAGTCAACAGTTTCTTTACAAGGGGAATACGCTTCTCCTTGTACAACTGCTGGGCTTTAGCGGATCTAGGTCTAAGTTGCTTATTTGATTGCAACGGTTTATTACTAGACAGCTGAGAGTTAGATTTTAAAGGAGTCTTAGCCTGCAAAGGTTTGTTCGCCTTGAGGGGCGTCTTTGCTTTTAGTGGCCCGCCACGCTTTAAAGGTTTACCCTTTTTCATTACTTGTAGTATACCCCATCCTCAATACTGAGGCTAACCAAGTTTGCCTGTAGAACTGGTTCTCCAGTTTCTACATCAACAAACGTGTCATTCATATATGGGTTATATGTAGCCTTACGCCACTTCGTGTAATCAAATGATTCGAAAGTAGTTGAAATGACATGACCCTTAATGAAAGCATGTACATTCTTTCGCTTCTGTGAACGAACTTTCTCGCGTCCAGCAGGTCGAACTACAAACAGTGCATCCTTAACTATCACATTCACAGGGTGGTCAACTACTCGTCCCACCCCGAGGTCCCTGACACTCCAAGTTCCAGTATGAAGGTTGCGATAGACTTCAGCTCTCATATTTGATTTCGTTTCGTACTTCTCGCTCTAGAATGAGGTGTAGTAGCCATCCTGCTGTTGTGCTACTTCCATCTAGTGACTTCTCTGCAAACATGATCTCTTTATCAAGATCATCGTCGCTTAGATCGGTTACATCGTGATACATGCTCGTCGTTCCTTTTCGGTAACTAGGTGTAGTAGCAAGCCGACTGTAATTGTGTTTGTCTTCTCGTCAACTTTACGCTTGGCGTACTCAATCTCTCTCTGAAGTTGCCAGCTGTCTAGATCTGATACATCTGGATACATTAGTCTTCATCCTCTAGGTCTGCAAACTTGCTGTCAATCTGCGCTAGGATTACTCGCAGTCGGTTTGCTCGGTCAATCTGATTAAAGCCTGCCTGCTTTGAGAAGGTATGGTAGATCAGTTGCTCGGCAAGTTCCTCACAGTAAGCAATTGCGTGTTCCAGCGCCCATGCTAGGTCGTCTGCCTCGTCTGAGTTAATGGTGATGTCGTTGTTCATGTTGCACATTATAGCACGCTTGACGGTAGTTGTCAAGTCGTTTTCTAAATTTCTCCACGCATAATAGTTGCGATCCACTCATCAACAGTCATGCTGACTACTTCAGCCGTTTCGCCATCAATCTCTACCTCCATGCGAATGGTTTGAAAGTCGTCCATGATAGTAACGATCAATTCCTCGCCATGCTCATTCTCTAGATGAAATCGGTGATCTGTGTTCATAGTTCCTCCTAAGTTTTCTATAGTATACCACACTTGAATCTAGTTGTCAAGTGAAAGTGTAGAATTTCTACATGCCCGAAAAACCAATACCAGTAATAGTGACATGGCGAGATGCCCACGGAATGTATGCACAATGGCAAGACCTAGCCCACCCCGAGTCCGATGCAGATGAATATCTTGTTCAGACTGTTGGCTGGCTACTGAAAAATAGGAAAGAGGGCCACACTGTAGTAGCCCTCAACCTATCCGATTACCATGTTGCAGACGGAATTGCAATACCAAATGACATGATTGTTACTGTGCGGGAACTGACTCCGAAGCGGAAGCAGTCAAAGAAATAAGTTCTTGCTGCAAATCAAGCAGCATGTCAACCACTTCGTCAACCCTCATCAAGTTAGAATCGGGAAGTGCTGCGATCTTCTCTTGGATCGAAGTTTTGGCGAGGCCAGTAATCACATCAATGGTCATATCCAACGCTACCATTTCAGTCATTGCTCAGCATCCATTCACTTCGATTTCCCAATCGTCACTTGCTCCAATGTCGGCACCGTTAATACGTACACCGCAAGTTCGACATAGTAGGTAGACGTCATTGATCTCATCTACAAACTCTTTGTAGTGTCCCTCAACGTTTCCATTGGGAAGCACTTCGACAACATCACGGCAAACAACTTGTTCCTCGTAGTATACGATAGCGTGCCCGGTGTGATCCATTAGACAATCGCATTCTCATCAGCGTGAACGCCTAGGCCAACCTCTACGTGTTCGCCCTCAAATGACAGGTACTGAATAATCTGATCGCAAACAGAATCTAGATAACTGCGATCTGCGGCCTCTGCGTCAAATACCCGAATCTCAATAACTGCTGTGTAATCCACGTGGTTTCCTTTGTTGATGATGTGTATATACTATCAGATTTTGTGGGTGATGTCAAGTCTTTTTCGAAGAAAGTGGGTCGGGGGCCACCACCTAACCCCCGACCCCGCCCCAACAACGGTGGGCGATTAGTTGCGACGGAACTTGTCGCGAAGGTACTGAAGTCGCTTAGAGCGAACAGTCTCTAGATCGGTATGAGCGTTACCCACCCCGAGGTCCGGTGCCGTGGTTACCGGCTCGTCATCCTCGTCAGCGAAGTTGTCGTACTCATCCTCGTACTCGTCATCCTCGTCATCGTCGTACCAGTCAAGCGGGTCATCCCAATTGTCAAGTAGGTCGAACAGGGTGAACTGCTGGTCGTAAATACCCCACTCCTGCTTTGTGGATTCAGCGGAAAGGTCTACCTCGCCAACAACCTCATAGCGGCAAGTGCGGCCCTTGGTGAAGTTGTAATCCGAAGGAATGGAAACAACGTCAGCCGGATTAACCTTGACAATAACGATGCGGCCACCGCCAGCATAGAAGTTCTTAAGGTAATCCTGCGAGCAGAAATGTAGACCAGCGGAGCAAGTGCGGTCACGGTCGCTATCAACATCCTGACGCTCCATCTGGCAGACCTTGCCGACGCTATTGTCGAAAGTGCCAGAGTGAAGGTCGCGGTAATCCTCACGAACACGCTTGTAGGCTAGGAAGCAGCCATCCTCGGTAATGGGAAGGTCAGCGGCCTCTAGGAACTCGTTGAGTTCAGCCTGAGCGCCACGGGAAGGGTTGGCGAAGACTCGCACAACAAACCGCTTCCAAGGCTCAAGTGGCAGACCGTTGCGGGCAACAGTAAGCAACTTGCGGGTCAGAGAAGAAGGCATAATCTCGCCGTCAAACAGAACCCGATTACCCTCAATGGTTACACGGTCGCCGTCAATTACGTCGGCAATAGCATTGACAGGGGTGAGAAGTCGCTCAAGAATCTCAACAGTCTCGTCGTGAGTCAGAGTCTCATCGGTGAGAGTTGCGATAGCCTCAGAGAAAATCTCGCTGTCGCTGTGAATGATGTGTGGGTTTACACCTAGAACAACAGTTAGCGTGTTGTCGGTGATCTGATATGGGATGTGCTTCATAGTGGTGTTTCCTCCGTTGTTAATGTTACTTGCGTAGTATAACATGATTTACTACGATTGTCAAGTGATTTAGCAAATTTCTGGTGTGACAATTGTCACATCGTCTAGCAGGATTGCATCTGCGAATGGTGTGCCATCTGGAATGCGGTCACGCTCGCATCCCGCTGGAACTAGAGCAGCGGTCTGGTGCTTAGTGTCAAGCACTAGGATGAGATGCTCATTGTCGGAAAGCCGTGGTCCCACCCCGAGTCCCGTGTTGCCCTTGCCCTCCTTGTCGAAGATATGCTGGGCGATGATTCGGGTGAGGTAGTCGCTGTCGTACCAACGCGGGGGCGCTAGGGGTGACTGGAGAGCGTCTAGGCCGTCCTGAAGGTGTTGGGTGCCTCCCCAATGAGAGTAGAGGTAGGTGCCCTCGTCGTCGTGCCATGACTGGATGTAGATGTTGCTTCGGTTTCCCATGTTGTAGTTCCTTTGTCGTTATGCTGTAAGTATAGCACACTTACTGTTACTTGTCAAGTGGAAATTTGGATTCGTACTTCTCTACAATTGCATTGAGTTCGTTGATGAACTCGTCAAGCATGAGTAGAGTGCCGCTCTCGTTGCAAGTGTTCCAAGCAACGGTGAGTGCCTCGTTAGCGATTTCGACTAGGTTGTCGTACTCGTTGATTGTGAGGGTAATTGTCTTGTCGTCGTTCATGGTGTTCATTATACTACACTTCCTGCTGGTTGTCAAGTGGATACAGCATAATTGTTCCTTCTAGGTCCACCCCGAAGTCCCGAGGCTCAACCTCAACATCACAGTCGTTGCACCAATACTTGTAGGTATCAACGTCAATGATTTCTTGAGTGAGAAGGTCAAAGTTCATCTGACCATCTTCTCCGATTACTACGTTGTATTCGCAGCAGGCATATTCGATGTATACAATTTTGTGGTCTTTGTGTTCGTTCATGGTCATAGTATAGCATACTTCAGTAGTGTTGTCAAGGGGTGGGCAAAGATTTTTCTCCACCCACCCCGAGTCCCTCACTCAGACTCTGCTGACTGAGCGGCGATATAAGCCGCCCAGTCAGCGTCGGTCGGGTCAATAAGAAGCGGGAACCGTCGCTTCCAATCCCGACGCATGGATTCACCTTCACCACGAAGTGCATCCATTTGATCTACGTCAAATACGTGATAAGCACGCTCGGCAAGAGTGGCGTCGTAGCCCTCAAACTCTACAGCATTTAGCACCATATCGGATAGGCCAGAAGCCGCAACAGACAACTTAAAGGCTTCCGAGATATCGTCGCTAATAGCCTCAAGAACGATCTTGCGAGCAGCCTTAACCTCACGGTCGGCCTCTGGCTTGTAACGCTTCTTTGCCGTGGGCGAGAAGATAAGCAGAGGAAGGTCGTCGCCGCCATCGTTAATAACCTCATTACGAAGGCGATTAGCGTTGCTCCTATCCCATTGTGACGGGCGAATAATCTCAATCCAGTAGTAATCCTCTGGCAGAGTCTTAACGTCATTGTTGTAATAGGCAGTAGTAGTTACGCCAGATACGTTGCTATTAGTAGGCTTGCGCTCGCCACGCTTAGCAGGGCCAGGGTCAGGTAGGCTTGACAGGCTAACGATCTGCTCACGTCGAAGCCCAAGAAGTCGGTAAAGACGACCAATAAGGCGAGGTGACGGGTCGGTCAATAGGAACGTATGGTTGCTGCCATTTGCCTCAACAGCCTCACGGTAACGCAGTCCACCCCGAGCCACCTTCTGATTACTGCGCTCAATGATGAACAGGAACTTCTGAGCATCACGAAGTGAGACATTACGCATCTTAAAGGTCTGGCGCTTATTGCCACCCTTTACGGTAGGCACCATCTCATTGTACCAAGAGCGGTAAGCCTTACCGTGGGAAGCCTTGTAAGGGTCAAGGTCAATCCAGCCAGTAATGGGCTTCTCCTTGTATGAAACAGTACCGCCCCAAAAGCTGTCAATGTCATTATTGACGTAATGGCGGGTAGCCTCAAGGAAATTGGGGAACGAATCGAACTGGCTATTTACGTCAATTCGGATAGCCTCAACAGCCGCTTTTACACGATTGGTGATCTCGGTACGGGTAGCCTCGTCAAGTTCCAGCGCCTCACGGCTGGTCGTTACGCCAACGGTGCCGATAGGAACATCAAGCACAAGGCGGTAGCCACCGTTAAAGCAAGTGACACCACGGGTGATTTCCCAATCATTGACAGGGTAGACAACGCAACCCTGTCGAACGTCAATACCGCCGTAGTAGCCGCCATTAGACTTAGTGACGAACCCGGAACCGTCAGGAATGGTGTAAATGCGAGGCATAGGCTCAACACCAATGTTGTTGGTGGGAGTGACGTCAAAGGCCGAAAGAACGCTGCGGCCCTCATCAGTTACACGGCTAAAGTCGCCCTCACGAACCGGAACAGCAACCTCAATACCGTCAGGCTTGTCGGTATCCTCAGTCGTAAGAAGTGAAATGGTGGGGGCACCTGTCTCGTCAATGGTGACAAGGTAGACACGCATTTCACCATTAAGGAAAGCGGTTACGTTAAATGAATCAGCATATGCGAGCGGAGACTTGCTGCCAAGACCGAAAGCGCCAACAACGTCGTTGCTCTGATCTTTGGTAGACTCAAAGAGCGTACCGAAGATAGCGAACACCTGCTCATGGGTCATGCTGACACCGTAGTCACGAACCCGGAAGTAGGGATCGAATACGTCGGGGAATGACACATGGAAAGGCGTATCTGCGATACCGGCCTCAATGTGTGAGTCTAGCGCGTTGGTGCTGATCTCTCGCACGAACGCACGAATCTTGTTCTCGTAGATGCCCTTAACGAGCGTGGAGAAAGCCTTGCCGTTGGCGGCGATGGAAACTCGGTGAGTCTCTAGCCCTCCAAGGTTGCTCTCAATGTTGCGGGTAGTGGTGATCTTCATTGGTTGGTTCCTTTGCTTTGTTTACCTTATACTATACAGTATATCACACTAGACTGCGTTTGTCAAGTCGAAACGCACATTTTTACAAATAAATTTTGTTGAGGTACTTGTTGACGTCAATCATCACGTCCCCAACCACCCCGAAGTCCGCATGCTCTAGGAGTGCGACCTCAACGCAGTCAATTACGTCATGGATGACAAGCACGACGGCATTCCAAGCATCCTCATGGTTGCCCTCTGTCACGGCCTGATCGAATCGGTCAATTGCGATCTTTGCTGTCTCTGTCATGTTTACCATTATACACTACTTTCGTGTGGTTGTCAAGTGATTT
>Ga0181343_1000946_pt1 | contig 11910 bp, 11 predicted proteins | sample Su13VDMLBSD_FD_130110 | JGI IMG/M metagenome (GOLD analysis project Ga0181343, IMG submission 130110) | Freshwater viral communities from Lake Michigan, USA - Su13.VD.MLB.S.D | ecosystem: Environmental > Aquatic > Freshwater > Lake | place: USA: Michigan | collected 2013-07-15 | reverse complement strand
GATTTCTGATAAATCCATAACTGTATATTTGTTTAATTTAAAACTATTATTATTCTATAATATAATGAACACATTATGTGAGGCCAAACTAAGGCCCAAAAATTGGACCTTAGATGATTTTGTTTGATATGTTGGGGTGTTTATATTATAATGCTTCTGCTGCGTCTTTTAGATAATCACTTATTACTTCTCTTGGACTTGTATCATAATCCATATTCCAAATATCCCATATAATACCATAAGATGTAGGCCTAAATGTATCTGAATATCCAAATGAATTATCCATTTTACTTAAATAAGATTGAGGAACTGTCCATTCATCTTCTTCTTTATCAAATGTAAATCCTGCAGCTATTAAATTTTTAGCTAATTGAGGAGCAAAATATTCCATGATTGTATAATCAATACCATCTTGAACATAACCTCCAAAACCATCATCATCTTCATCTTCAGCTGTAAATTTATAAGCCCAATCAAATATTTCTTGTTTAACTTTTGGATTATTAACTACTGTATCTAATCCTTTATAGATAGGATCAGTACCTACTAAGTCTAAATATTCTTGTGAATGGTCTTTCCATTGTTCCTCAAATTGAGACATTAATGCGTCTTTGTCCATTTCAACTTCGTTAATTTGGTTTTCAGTAATTATACCCGCTAATTTTTGCATACGGGTAAATTGTTCGTTTAATTGTTGTTTCATTTTAATAAATGTTTTATAATAATAAATATTACACTAAGTCTACTATTTTATGAATTTTAGTATTAAGTGTTTTTAACTCGTTGTGTTGAGTTAATAAAATACTATTTTTATAGTGTTGCCAATCAATTCTAAATGATGGGTCAACTACACCTCTATTTAATGATTTAATTAATTCATTAAGAGCATTAATTGTATATAGTGTGTTTGATTCTTTTTTACGGTGTACTAATATTGTATTTGTTGGTATTGTGTTCACATTACCTTGATCAATGTTATAAGTAATAACATACTCACCTGTATTTTGAACATGTAAAACAAAAATCTTGTTATACATTATATCATAGGTTTTAGAAACCTCATTTATTAGCCCGTCTAATCCCTCTAAAGCTATGAAAGTGCATAGTAACCTATTATTCACGTCGAATGTATTAAAAATGTGTTGGAAGTCATAATTTATCGAATTATACATATCGCCGTTTTTATTTAAAGTCATAACTGTTACCTGTATTGGTTTTAATTTGTAATTTGTATTTTGTAAAAATTTCACTAATTTTAGGTAAAATATCATCCTCACTTTTATCAAAATCTAATAAAAACGAATCATAAGTGTAAAGTACAATTTTTGTATTTTTACCCCTTAATACCTTATGTATATCCATCAATATATTCATATTGTTAGATGTTTCCATATTTTGTAATATATAATTAAACAACTTGTTTGGATTCATATTTTCCAGCTTACTCAACTCATATCTGTACTTAGATATAGGACAATCATAATATCCTTCTTGTTGTATCATGTTCCAAGCTTTATCCATATACATTTGTATTTTCTTAAAATACTCTAGGTGAGCATATTCTTTAAATACTCCTCCGTATAGTTGTTTGAATGTTAATTCCTTAGCTGTTTTATAATCCACACCATACATTTCCGCAAATGAAGCGTGTATGTCTTTGTCTCCAAAATCATATCCAATTAGTTGTGCCGCTAGTGTTGGGTGATAAGCCGATATATCCATTTCTACGAATATATCATTACTTGGAATAAAACTTGATCGTGTTTCTTTTTTTAGTGCTGCAAAGTTAATACCATTATAGGAATTAGCGGGTCTGCGAGTTGTAGTATAGATATTATATTGCGTGAATATTTTATCATTGTCAATTGAATAGTAGTCATTATTTGTTTCATAGTATGTTTCAAATATTGGTTTATTAAATGTTATACCGTTTTTTTCAATCCCAAATAAAGCCAAAGTAACCCGGTTATTATAAAAGTCGAACCACTCGGGCAAATGGTGTGGTATTAATGGTTTGATTTGGTTATACACGGTTTCACACAGTTCATAGTGTTTTGATACCGGTATTATACGATTGATGTCTTGTTTTTGTGGAAATCGTTGATAAAAATGTTGATGTGTAAAAGTGGGTTGTATATCCGTAGGAGATATTAGTGATATGTCGCAACATGCTTTTATCTGAAAGTAGTATAAAAATTGTTTTTTATTGCGTACCCACAATTCTGGAATGTCTTTTAAAACACTTTCAACATGATTTTTATTTATGTGTAGTGTTTCACTGTGGTTAACACATATTAAATATCCTTTAGTATCATCAAGTGGTCTAATATAGACTAATGATACTTTATTTAAGGCAGGATGAACATTAGAGTTAAATGGAATTACCTCAACAAATGCTTTTTGTGTCTTAAGATTGTATAAGACTTTTAGTTGATCTAATGTTTCGATAATATAATACATAACCTATTTTGTACTATAATATACTAAACAAAAATTAAATTGCCAAGCTTAAACGTAATACTTTGTAAAGTCGAATTTTAAGTAAGCGTCGAATTGAGGTAACGACAAATTTTTCATAGTTAATAAAACTATGTTACGATTTACTGTTGCAACTTGGTCTTTAACACCTGTTAAGTTCCAAGGAATATCAAACGGTTGATATAATGACCAAAGTATATCCGGAGATTGAGCTACTAATTTATCAAAAGTTGTTTTATCTATTTCTAAATAAATTATTTCGTTTGTTTTTTTACAAAAATAACGTCTGTATTCTCCTATTTGATAATCTTGTTGTGTTGGAGTATTTGGATTATAAATAGGTTTAAATAAAACTGTTGATGGTTTTGCTATTATATTATTATATGTGTAATCTGTAATTGTTATTACTTCTGGTAGTATTGTATTTTCAGAAGCTAATAAAGCATTTATACTAGCGTCATTTGATATTTTAGTTAACTCATTTACAGGAGTATCATTTTGGTTACGTCCTGTAAAATATTGGTTTGTTGAAGTAATGAAATAATATCCAGTATAAGGATTTCCATTGGATTTGATTTGAAATTCTCCTCCATTAGTATATTGATTTGGTGTTATTTGTGACTGTGGGAAATACATTAAACTTTATTTAATAAATCTTGAATCCATTGAGTATTATTTATTGCTGCTAAAGCTCTACCATAATCATTTACAATTGCTTGATTTTTTACACCATTAGCGTTTTGTGTAGCTAATATAGATGTAGGACTAGTAGAATATTTTATTTTAGGATCTAACGGTTTTTTATTACCAAAAAATCCATTAATTTTACCTAACACTAATATTTTAATTGATGTATCAGTTCTAGCTGCTAAATCTGGGTTGGCTCCAATATTAGCTCCTATCCCATTCTTTTTAAGAAGAGTAGTCATTTTGTCATAATTATACTTAAGAGTAATTCCAGTTAAACCTCTACCTCTATATTTATATCCTTCTTTTGAATATGAATCAGCATATAGGAAATTAAACGCTGATTGTTCTGTTGAGAATATATTTCTTATTTCGGCATCTGTTTTTCCTTTTAATCTTGAAGAAAATACTGCTTTTGCTCTTTCTAATGAATATAAACCATGTTCTACTGCTGTTGGAACTAATTCGGCTTCAGCTTGAGCTACTGTTAATATAGCTGTTAATCTTTCTTTATCAGTTACACCTAATGTTGCTGCATAATCAATAATATCTTGAACTACTCCTAATTTTGAAATTGGAATAACATTTGATTTAGTATTATTAGATGCTATAGAATCATTAAGACTAACTACATTATTAATAGGATCGGGTTTAGTTGTAATTTTTGGTAATGATAATGATTCAATAGTTGTATCCCATATATTATTACTAATAGTGTGACTTATTCCTTTAATAAGGAATGTCATTTCTTTACCATAATTACCTGGTAGATAATTTGTGTCAACTGTAAATTCTTGAAAAATCTTCATACCTGATAAACCAGTCATAGTTAATGAAATGTTGATAGGTATAAAACCAGTTGATGTTGTAGCTTTGCCTGTTTTTTGATATGCTAGCTGTTGGGTGTAAGAAATAAAAGTATTTAATACTGATGTATATGAACTAAACGCTGACTCATTCCATTCTGGGAGCTCTCCTACACTGTTCATATTTTGTAAAAACAAAACATAATCTTTTATAGTTGATTGATATTGGTCTTGTAAAGTAGGTGCGGATTCTTTTTCTTTAGATATATAACTATCAACTATAGAATCTACTAATATATTAGATAATCCTTTATTTAATCTAGATAAAGCAGTTGCATCTTCTCCTACTACTCTTTGACGTGCAGCACCGGCGGCACTAATCATTTGAGCAAATTGAGGAGGTAATTCTGATTTTATACCAAATTCTTTTATAAATCCTGCTGAGCTATTAGCTGCATCATATCCAAATAAATCAAATACACCCGGAGTTGGATTTAATTTAAATTCTGTTAATATATTATCCTTTTGATATAATAGGTTTTGATCTATCCATATAACAGTGTTTGTATCTTCATCTATAAAAGGTACAATATTGTTAATTCCACCTAAGCATAAACTAATAGCTTGACCTAATTGTTTTAACCAATCAATTAAAATAGTTTTTGAACCTGGAGTAGTGAATAGACTTTCTAGTTGAGAAAAAATATAAGATGTGTTAAAGTAAACATTCATAAGTTGTCCATATGATGTTTTATCTAAACTACCTTTATTAATTACATACTCTTCAGTTCCTGGGAGTGTTTGTATAATATTGCCTCCTAAATTTATATAACGTTTGATCATTATTTTACTAGGATCAGTACTAATTTGAGAATCTAAAAAATTGATTAAATTAGTATCTACATTATAATTAAATTTAAGTATTTTATTTCTTTTTTCTCCTTGAAATATATCAGGAATTACATCTTCTTCTATTACTCGAAGTAGTGCTCCAAAGCGAATATAATATTGTTTATCAGCTCCTTGGAAATTTTGTTTAACAAAATCTACTAACTTATTATCACTTAAATAAGTTTTCATAGAAGCTGTATTTCCTATACCACCCGTTTGATCTATTTCATCTATAAGTTTATATAAACGAGCATGAATATTACTTTTATTACGTTCATCTACTGCTGATTGAGGGGCAACATTAGTTGTTCCTACAGGAACAGCTCCAGGGAAAGCAAATTTATTAGTAGATTGTTGATTAGTAGATGTTAAAAGAGGAGAGTTAGGTAATAAATTAGGTGCTATTGTTAAAACGTTAGCTTTTAAAGATTCAATAACGTCTCCAATACTTCTAGCTATTACTGTAATATCGTAACTACCATCTGCTTCAAATGTCCAATTAAAATTAACTACACGACCTAAAAAAGCATCAAAATTACCATAGGTTTCATAACGTTTTTTAATTAATAATGCTTGTAATTCATCTACAGTATTTGTAGTAGTATAAAATTCTTTTTCTAATGTAGTTACATTAGTTATTACTTCATTATCTTTTTTTATATAAACAGTGTGTCCCCATTCTAATAAAAGATAATATCCTAAACTTAAATATAATGTTTCTATAATATCAAATTGAGTTTTACTCCAACATTTAATATTAATAGTAGCAGTTCTTAATGAACCATTACTTTCATTTTTAATTGTTGCTGATACTAAACCAGGCATTGGTCTTAAGCCAAATTCAGCTCCACCCCATCCGTAAGCATTATCATTAAAAACACTAGGTTTGCTAGTTGGTATTCCTCCTTTTAAGTTACCTCCGTATGATGTTACACCACCAAATAAAATTGCATTTTTAGATAATTCACTTCCTTTTAAACCTAAACCTTTAATTGTTGGATTATTAAGTTCTTCTAAATTAGCTATAGAAACTGAAGACATTAATTTTAAAAAAGAGGTAGGTGAATTAAAATAATTAATATATCTAGGGTCAGTAAAACGAAGATTATTATTAAATCCAGCACCAAGTGCTTTTTGGCGTGCATTTATTTGGCTTATTACAGCCGGATTAAAACCTTCTCCTAAAACATTCATAATTAGTTATTTATACTATTGTATTCACTTATAACAGTATTTGGGTAAGCAGGAATTCTTAATTGTAAACCTTCAGGTATAATTAAACTACCAAGTGTAACTTGAGGATTAGCTGCTGCTATTATCCACCATAATGAACTATCTTGATAAAAATTTTGAGCTAACACATCAAAACGATCTCCTTGTTCTGTATAGACATAAATGTCTTCAGTAGTTAAGGGTATCTCAGGATAACGTACAGTTTTATAAACTTGTTTTCCTTTAATTATTGTTGTTGGTATGTTACTATATCTATTCATTTATTATGGACGTAATGATGTTCCTGCTTGGAATTGATTTAATGATGTTATAGCATCAATAGCGGCCTGATTTTCTTCAGCCGATGTTGGTGCTGCCGGTTGTTGTGGTACTGGTTGTTGTGTTGGTAATGTAGTATTGTTATAATTTTCATTACTACCATTACTTAATGCTATAAATCTTTCTGGTCCGAATGATGATACTTCATCACCGTATATTGGATTGTTCTCATTGTCAATTCTTCCTGTATTCACACCAGTTCCACCATAAGTATTAATTTGTTTTCTTGGAACAAAATTATGTATTGGTGTAAATGTAAATCCTGTCACTTTAATCATGTGAGGTAATTCTTTAACAGAATTATCACTTCCTCCAATATCATTAATTCCTATTTCCCAAGTTGCTTCTTGAGGAACTTCATAAGTTAAATTAGTTATGAATCCTGGTTGAGAATATAAATAACCTCCTACAGTAAGCCTAACTAAAGGGCCTCTCATATATCCACTTGCATTATAATCAGGCATTAGATTTGAAGCTAAAAAATTTAACTTTTGATACATCGGTATAAGTTCCTCTTTTGATTGAGCTACTACAGTCCAAGATAAATTTATTGTTCTATCAAATGAATCATAATTATAAAACTTTTCACCTCTACCTATATATTGAATTGAATCCCAATTAGCTGAATAATTATCATTAAATGAATCTATAAATGCTCTAAAATGCATAAATACTCCTTCTGCTGGGTCATCATTATTTATTGCTTCAATTCTAAATTTAACTAAGTCATTTACTTCATTTTGAGATACAAAACGAGAACTGTATAATGATTTAGCGTTAACTTTATCTAAAGATGTACCTAATCCTGCTGTATATGAGATAATATTTTTATCTCGTTTTCCTGGGTTTCCTAAGAATACTCTTGTCTCAATATTAGCTTCTGGTCCAAAATCTTCATTATTACCATAATTAGGAGATTTAGATAATATACTTGAATTACCAACACCTGCTCTTAAACGTGCTCTAAAATCTACTAATTTAGTAACTGGTTGATTTTTATAAACTTCTTGTAATGCTAATTGTTGTGCCGGTTGTGTTGTTATACTTCCTACAGTTAATATACCGTAAAATTTATTACGAGAAGCAATATCAGTATATAAAATATTATTAATACCGGTTCTTTGATTTCCATTATCAGCAAAGCCTATAATAGTTAAACCTACACCTAATGTTGAATTAGGACCACCACCATAACTAAGTATTTCATTTGGATTAAATGATACAGTATTAACAGGAATTGGTCTTGGATTAGATGATTGTACTACTCCTGTGTTATTTATTTTGTTAAAATATAAATCATATAATCTATTATTAATAGGATCTTGGTCTGTTGTTACAGCATCAGCATATTTAGGTACTCCGAAACCATTAGGAAGATATCCTTGTTTAAAGAAATGAGAACCAATAGATACTCCAGCTACTTGAGCTAAAGTATTTGTAGGTAAATATGGACCTTCATTTAAAAATTTACCACTACCTTGAGTTGCAACTCCTGTACGAGATAAAACGTTTTGTTTACCTATAAAAAGTAAACCAGGTGTTGTAGTAAAGAATTTCCCTAAACGTAAAACGTCTTGACCTGATCTAGTTACAACTATTTCGGCATCATTGATTAGTGAACCAATAAGTCCAGTTCCATTTTTAAAAAATGGTGTTGTACCAAACGGTGCTGCCGCTGTTACATATTGCTCTTCCCCTACAGGTGTTGTAATAAATGGTTGACTAATACCACTTGATTGTCCGTCACTACTGTATTTTAAAGATTTAAATTGAGTTTTTAGAGTTAATAAACCCATTAGTCTAATTTAACTTCGTTGTATTTTACAAGTGATGATTCATTTGTAAGATCAAGTTGTGATGGTTGAGGTAAAGCGTTATTATATCCATCATTATAAGAAACATAAGCATCTGTCACTTCTGATCTATAATCACCATTTAATGAATATCCTGGTGTATTACCAAAAGCATGTAATTTTGATTCTTTAGTTGCTCCTGGATTTACTGGAGGTGTATTAACTCCGTATTTACTAAATCCTGTTCCGCCTGTTTTAAGTTTTTCTAATAATCCCATTATTTTATGTTTTAAGTTTATTATAAATATTAATTTATTATCCTCTATATGCTGTTAATCCTGTAGCTGTGTTTACTTTAGTGCTATCTAAATATACAGCTAATTGTTTAGTATTTTGTTGAGATAATAAGTTTTTTATCTCCTTAAATTCATTTAAAAATTCAGACATTTTAAATGGTACTACAGTTTCACCAGAACTAAGTCTAGCAGGAAATGTATCATTAGGATAACCGGATGGTACTTCTCCTCCATTTGCAAATCCTGTTGAATTAGTTGTAGATCCAGGATTAGCAGTTGTTGATTGTGTGTTTTTAGTTTTTAATTCTCTTTGATTATTAGCTTCTATTCTTGCTTGAGTTGTAGCTTCCATCACTTGTCGTTCAACACTACCACTATAACCACGTGAAAAGGTCATTATCCATTTGAAGCTATTTATACTATTAGCTATTCCTTGTATTGTATCTGCTAATGTATCTAAAGCACCTCCTGTTACTAAATCTGAAAATATTTCTTTAGCTTTTTCTAAAGCAAAATTAAATTTTTCTTGCGCTGTTATTGAACGTTGAGCTTCTTCTAATGTTTGACCTTCTAGTATTCCTTGCTCGATAGATTGAGCTAATTTAAGTTTACCTTGATTTCTTAACTCTTTAGTATAATTACCAGCTGCTTTATTTATTTTTTCTTGGTTAAATAATGATTCTCCTAATTCATTAGCACTCATGCCTAATGATTTAGCTATCGCTTCTTGTTGAATAACATTCATAGCAGCAAAATTAGTAGCTGTTATACCCTGATTTGCTATTTCTTGTGTTAATCCAGCAATATCATGATTTAAAGCAAATAATCTTGCTTTTTCTAAATTAAGATTTCTACCTGTTAATAACTCTGCTTCAAGTTCTGATGATATAGACTGTTCAAAATTTAATAATGATTCTCCTACTTTACTTACTTGATCTAAAGATAGACCTAATTTATTAGCTTGTAATGTAGTTTTTACTAATGAACTAAAATTACCGTTAAAATTAAGTTGAATTAATTTACTAGTTTTTGCTATTTGGTCAAATATTTTTCTACCATCAGCTACAATTTTATTTTGATTAGCAAAGGCTGCTATTTGGTCATAAACAATATCTACTCCTTGTTTAGCACTTACATTACTAACAACTAATGCTTCTTGAAAACCTAATGCTGCGTCTTTAGATATTCCTATTTCTTTAGTTAATGTAATTTGAGCATCAATTTGACTTTGAGTACCTATTACTATGAAATCAGATAATTCAGTTAAATCATTAAATGCTTCTACTATATTTTTAGTAGTTCCTAATGATGTATCTAATACACCTTTTAAATTAGCTAGATTACTATATATATCTCCAGCGTCTTTTTTACTTATACTAAGATTTTTAGCTATATTAGTTACACGTTCATCAGCGGCAAACATAGCATCTTTGAAAAAATCAAATACTTTTTTAAGTGATACAAGTATAGCTAAAGGTGCAAAAGCTGATGATATTATAGGACCTAATGATTCAAAACCAGCTATTAAACCAGCCATTGTTGAACTTTGTGTTTTACCTAAATCTGTTGCTCCTGCTTTTATTTTAGCATTAGTTATTACTTGTTTTCTTGCTGCTTCAGATGCTTCTTCAAAAGGTTTTGCAAAAGCTCGTAAACCCGGAATATCTTTTACAATATTAGAAAGAGCTCCAAACCACATTGTAGATTTATCTAATTTTGAAGAATCTTCTGCTATACTTTCAAAAGAATTTGCTAATTTATCAGCATTATCTCGCGCGGCTGTAAGATTTTTAGCTTGTTTAAGTAAATTTTCTTGTGTTTTACCGGTAGCATTTAAAGCAGCTGTGTATAAATTATCAATTTGAATATTAAGCGTTTTGGAAATATTTAATTGCTTATTTTGTTCTACAATTGCTTTTTCAGTTGCTTTATTACTTTTTTGTGCTTCTTGTTGAAGTTTAGCTACTTGACCTGATGATTGTCTAATACCTTGGTATTCGTCATTAATATCAATTAAATAGCCTTTGGTTTTTTGAAGTTGTTTATCTAAAGCTTGGGTAGATATGCCTATTTCCCTCATTGAGTTTTTTATACTCACTGCTACTTCTGATGTTTCTTTGTTTAAACCTTTAAATTCGTCGGCCATTATTAATTATTTTGTTATAAATATCAAAGGCATCTATTTTTTAGATGCCCTTGTACTATATGTTGGAGTTGGTGGTGTTATTTTAGGTGCTAATTTCATATTTTTAATTGACTCATCAACAACATCATCTTTTTTAGGAGAATAATGTTCTTTAAGTTTATTAAATGTAAATTTTCTTAACCATATAGGCATATTATATATAGTATGCCAATCGTATCCACCATTACCATGAAACACTATTTCGTGTATTTCACTAAATAGAATAAATCTATACTCGGGCGTCAGGCCAAAAAAAGTTAATAGTAATAGGAACTTCGATGTCCTCCTCTGCACCTCTAGAATTAGTAACTGGTATAGTTAAATCAACATCTGGTGAAATTGAAGCGTAATATTGTCTAAATGCTCTAGCTTCTTTAGCTAACATGTAATTGTTAACAAAATCGCGAATAGATTTAGTTTCTGAGTCACCGTTAATTGCTGTGATAATATGACATAATCTTACTACCCCGTCATTTGATGCTTCTTTACTAATTTTCTTTAAACCTTTTAATTCAGCGTCAATTTTATTTTCATCACCGTGTGTTAATAGTTTAAATGTTACCACATTACCTGAATCAGGTAAAGTATAATTAAACATATTAGCTCCTTTACTTGATTTTACTTCTGGTGCTAATGGTTTCGGATTTAATGATGATAAATCAGCATTTTGTTCTACACCATCATATTCAAATTCATAATTAGAACCATATGCTAATACACGAGCGGCAATCATTAACGCGTTTTTATCTCCTACTAATAGATCATTATAATCAAATTTAGTAACAATTAATGATTGTAATAATTTATCAATTACGATACCTTGTTTAATATAAGCCGAGTTAGTTAAAATATCTTCTTCTCTCGCCGTCATATATTTCATTTCGATTTTACCGCTTGATAATGGGTGTAATTCGGGATATAGAAGTCCTTGTGACGGTAATTCTATAGTTTCGGTTGGGACCTTAAATTTGTTTTCTTCCATAAATTTGATTTGTTTATAACTATGTTTATATATATAAATATATGAGGAAAAAAGAAGCTCGCCAAAAGGCGAGCCATCTTAATCCTGTATTTCGGGGGAGGGGTTTTTAGAAGTTTAACACACAATAATCTGGTTGTACAGTTAATGTGATGTTTTGAGCTACTGACTCATTATCCCAACTGTAATCACCAAAATTTGCTTCTGTGATTAATGCACCTTTAATGATCCATTCTGATACGAT
>Ga0181343_1000944_pt1 | contig 11927 bp, 14 predicted proteins | sample Su13VDMLBSD_FD_130110 | JGI IMG/M metagenome (GOLD analysis project Ga0181343, IMG submission 130110) | Freshwater viral communities from Lake Michigan, USA - Su13.VD.MLB.S.D | ecosystem: Environmental > Aquatic > Freshwater > Lake | place: USA: Michigan | collected 2013-07-15 | reverse complement strand
TGAACAGAACGATGATCGCTCGGATGAGGGACCTGGCGTAGGCGCCGTTGACCTTGTTGAACAGGTTGCTCAACTTCATGCCTTGGACTCTCCTTCTTCCCTGGGTTGATCCCAGAGACCTGATTGACCGTACGGCGGTGTGGAGTAGACATCTGGCGGGATGGCGATATCTGCTTCCAACATTGCCCGCTCAAGTTGCCGTACCCTCACCGTCGTTCTATTCCGGTCGATCTCGAGTTTGGAGATTCGTTTGTTGGCGGCGTCCAACATGGTCTGATACCGCGTCAGCTCGACTCTCATGTCCGAGAGTACTTGGCTGTATGTGTCCGCCACGATACCTTCCGTCTCCGCATTCGTCTTGTTCCTGGATAGATACCAGGAAACCCATGCTGTCAGGGCGCCGGAGGCCAAGACTGCCACAACAATCGTAGTGAGGTTTACTCCCTCCCAAGGGCTATTGCCAAGCATCATCACCCGTTTCCTGATCGAGTTCCAGCGAACGGAACACCTCCTCGGAACCTCGAATCTCGGAGATGAGATCGCTTGCTTGGTTTACCATGCGTTTCGACATCTTGTTGCCGTAGAGGATCAACGTCAGTGGCAGTGCAGTCCAGGGCCCAATAAACCAGTTGACCATTCCGAACGGTCTCATGGTCTCAGACCAGACTGCCACCTGGTGTGGATTATTCAACAACCAGATGTAGCTAGCGCAGTAGACTGCAGCGAACGTAGCTGCAATGACGAGAGCAATCCTCGGGAGGAAGCTGAACTTCCAAGCCGTTAGTCTCCAGCATGCCCAACTGCAGAAGATGGTTGAAAGCCCAGATCCCAACATCGAAACCCAGATCACGACGAGTTGGAATCCATGCAGTTCCATGGGTCCTACTTGGCCATGGCTGTCATGGCATCGAGGAATGCCTGGAGACCAGCTTGACTCTTCGGGCCGTAGATGCCATCAGCCAGCAACCCGAGGGCCAACTGCATGGCGATGCAGGCCTCAGCCGACTTCGGGCCGTAGTCATCGTCAGCGATGAGGGTTCGTCCCATGCGGTCTCGCCAACCCCAGAAGTTGCACTTGAGCTGGAAGTCCTTGACGTGACCAGGCGGCGAAGTGACAGCGTTGACCTTCATGGTCGGATTCGGGGCCCACACCTTGAGGGGTGCAGGTGCCGGTGCGCCGGGCAGAGCGAACGGCTTGAGCGGGTCCATCGTCGCCATGACGTACCGAGACCGACTGTTGGGGATCTCGACGGGCTGAGCATGCCAGGGCTCATTGTTGACCTGGCTGAACTCCTTGAGCCCGTACTTGGCAGCGTTGGCCCGCAGGAACCCCAGGCCGCCGATCCAGTCGATGGCGAGAGCTTTCTGGAGTCGGGTCGTCGCTTCGTGGTACGACTTGCCCGGGAACGCCATGTGTGCGGTACTCGGGTTGATCATGTACCGCTTGCCGCCGTAGAGACAGCAGTACTTCTCAGTCGGGCCCACCTCGTGGTGACGAGCCATAGCGCCCTGGAGCTGCGTCGTGGAGCTTCGGAAGATCTCACCAATGCCAAGTGGATCGCCGGCCGTGGCACTGTCATCCATGATGGCCAGAGCACGTCGTTGGTACTCAGGGTCCAGGTTGACCCAGTGACTCCACTGGAACAGTTCGTCTCGGGTTCGGACTCGGCCATTGTAGCCAGTCACGAAGGCGGTTGCTGTCATGTGCTTCTCCTTCTATTAGATAACGGGGTTATCCCATGAAATTGTTACTCGGCCGTGGCCACTCGCGTTGACCACATTGATTGTGTTGTAGGCATCCGTGTAATCCAAGTCAAATCCCGTTGAATCCATGAACCCACACCCGCCACCGCCTTCGCCGGCATAGGAGCCGCCGCCCTTGAGTCGTGGTGTACCACCGCCGCCACCCCCGTAGTAACCACCGCCGCCACCTCCAGCACCGAAGTCGAAGGCCCCTACGGATGAACTTGCTCGCCCTCCTTGCCCAAGACTTCCAGCTGCGGCATCTCCCGAACCATTGGAGGTGACGCCCACCGCCCCTCCAGCAGTCTGAGTTGCGCCTCGCCCACCCCATTCCGTGAGTGTGGGTACTCCATCAGGCCCGTTCCCGTTGGCACCCTGGTAGAAGCCAGCGGAGCCACCGCCAATGCCTTCAGCAGCTGAGTTACGAGAAACACCAGTACGGTTAGCCCCCCCGCCTCCTCCGGCGACAAGCAGGGCAGTACTCATATCTCCACCGGTGGGCCAGACATGAGAAGATCCACCGCCAGAGAACCCACCCTGGCCTGATGCAGTGTTAGTCTGGCCTCCGTTGGGGTAGCTGGTAAAGTCCGCTTGGCCCGCTTGTCCAACAATGACATCAAAGATTTGACCGCCTAGTACGGGAAGTGTAGCAGTAACCTTCCCCCCATAGCAAGCATTATCCGTCACGTCAGGGATGGTAATCGCCCAGTCAACAGGAGCTCCCGTAGCCCCAATGGCCTCAATTCGAACCCAGAAGACATCGTCGGGGACCTCGAAGGTCTGGACACCTCCAGTATACTCATAGACTCTTGAGTTGTCAAACTCGATAGCCCGTCGTGTCATCCCCTTCGCCAAGACCCAGAAAGAACTCTGGAGAACTGGCAGATCCATGCCCGCACTAGCAGTGTCGGAGTAGGCTCGAATACTCAGAGAGTACTGTCCTGCCGGCAATTCCTTCTGACCGAAGGTGAAGTTGTAGTCGATCTGTTCGCCATCAGTGACGGGGAAAGTGAAGAGGGGCCAGAAGTCTTCTTCGGTCTCGTAGTTGAATGCTTGGACTGTGACGTTGCAAGTTCCCACACCAACACCCTGCAGCTTGAGGGTGACGATGTACTCAGCGTTCTCTTGAGCCTCGAGCGGGATCTGATGGACGATCGTGCTGAAGTTACGGATGACCTTGATGGAGTCCGTATTCTGACTCGTGAACAGTTCCCAGCTAAGCCCACCATCTGCTCGAGATGTCTGGATGTTCGGGTCCGGCAGGGTCACCGGCAAGAACGCAAGCTCAATCTGGTTTCGCTGAGGCTCATACGGGTACCGAACGAATCGGACTACTCTCGTTGTTACAGCGATGTCGAGCGGAGTATCAACTACAACCACTCGATCTCCCAGGCCAAAGTCTGACTCAGCATACCCGGTGATAGCAGAAAGGTCTGCCACCTTAGCCGAGTACGAGACAGTCGCCTGACTCAGGTCAGCCAAACGAGCAACTGCCGCTCGGTACAAAGAACGATCATCAACAAAGGAGTCGTCCTTGTAAACCTCATCTTTCCGATACAGAGCAGTTGCCTCGGGCAAAGTCAAGCCCTGAGCGGTGTAGAACGAGTAGTCCTCCACATACTCTTCCCCAGTAGGGTTGATGGCAGCGATGTCGAGGTCGTTACGGCCATAGGCATACAGCCGAGTAACCTGGGGAGGAATCGCTGTCCGGGTGATCTCAGTCATGTTTCGGCTGTACCGGAATGAAAGCCCGTAGTCACCCCCAACCGTCTCGAGCAGATCAACCCGCTCACTATCGGTGTGGAAGTCGAGCTCACAGGAGCAGATCTTCGCCCATTGAAACAGCAGATCCAAGTAACTGGCATCGGTTGTGTCCATGCTGTAGGTTTCGATATCATCGGTAACCAGTCCGGGGACCCAGGCGAGGTCATCGAGGTTGGCTGCTGCCAGGATAGCAATCAACCCAGCTTCAGGGGTTACAGTAGTCAGCTTGAACTGACCGATGTACTTCCTCTCACCAAGCCGGTACCACATCGCGTTCGCCTTGACCGAGAGATACGTGTCCGTGAAGTTGCGTTCCTTGATGATCTCCTTGATGTAGTAGAACTCACCCTCGAATTCCAGCTTCAGATCCTCCGCAAGCGAGGCAGCTTTCGGGTCTCCGTAGGGCAGCTTGAACGCCATCGTATGCGTCTGCAAGAACTGCCTGTCGATAACGAAGTCAAGCAATGACATCGGACTTCACTCCTGAGATGTCGTAGATCCAGATATAGTGCCGAGAGGGCACCGCTGGCAAGGCTTTCGAGATCATGGATGCCGATGCAACGCTGGCTTGGACGACTGCCCCCGGATCCATGTCCGGTGCTGGACTGATGCTAGTCCAGAAGAGGGAAGTGAACCTAGCGCTGCTCATGGGTTATGCCTCGTAGACTGCCCAGGGGAACGCTCGACCCGTCCCTGCGGTCTGCTTCAGGGTGGCCTTGAAGTGATGGGGTGACATGATGGGCACCGACATGATGAGCGGTGAGGCGAGTGCAGCCGGTCCGTACGTGCCTCGGTGAAGCAGGCGTTCAGTATCGGTACTGTCAGCCTTCCCATAGATCCGTACCTCGACTACATCACCTGCTACCAGGTTGGCCATGTCCACTGCAAGAACGAAGACGCCAGCAGTTGCGATGGTTGCGAGAGTGTGCTCTGTCGAGATGGTAGCGGTTTGTGATCCGCTGCTGTTTACAACAGTCATGAGGTGCTCCTAAACGCTGAGGCCGTAGAGGCCGACATAGACAATACGGTCTGTTGCGTCAGTTGTTGAACTTCGGACGCGGGCTGAAACTCGAGAGCCAGCTGGGATTGAGGTGGGCAACCAGAGCTGAGGCATCTTGCCGTAGTTGAGAGTACTACTCCCAAACACTAGTGGACCCAAGATCAGAGTCTCAGAAGCAGCAGCCCCCACTGCAAGTTGAATCTGCCAAGCTCCAGTATTCACCAGGGTCGGAACTGTGTTACCACCGCTGTCGATTGCCACTCGGACCGCACAGACATCTCGAGCCGTGCTGGCCACTAACTGAGTCCAAGCACCAAAGGTGTTAGCAGCCGCACCGGCGTTTACGGCCGTGAAGACACTAGAGCCAGATACCCAACCCCACGTCTCAATAGCCCCGCCAGGCGGAACCCCCCACATGCCGCCTCGAACCGCGTGCACCTGAACTCGGAAGTTCTGGTTAGCGTTGTTGGACTGAGAACGAGCTGCAATCCGAGTACCAGCCGGAATGTTGATCGGGATGTAGTTCCAGTCAGATTCTTCAGCATGACCCCGTGCATTGAGGTCCGGGAAGATAATCTGCTCGGAAGCAGCAGCACCAACCGCAAGGTCAACTGAACCGCCCACTTGTGCAGAAGGGTTCGCAATGTTGATTAGGAGCCCATCGACGTCGTAAGCAGTTGACGCTACAAGTGTTGTGTAGGCTCCCTTTACGTTGGGAGTTGCACCGTTTGAGACGGTCGTGGTTGTCCCGCTGTCATTGATGTGTTCGACAAAGCCGGGGCCCTGTCCAATGGGGATGTCAGGCATTACACCCACCTTACGAGTTCAAGGCTGAGAGAGCCCAGCGGGATGAAGAGGGCGTTGCCGGCAGTAATAACCAACGGCGTGTCGAGAGGAACTACCCACCAAGGATTCCCTGCGGTAAGGTTATCCCAAAGAGTGAGGTGAGTCCAATCCTCAGTAGCCGCAGCACCTCCACCAAGTCCAATCCGAAGAGCATTCAGGGCCACACCGTCAACCGCAGTGGCCATGACTACCGTCAGCCGTCGTGTTTCGACTGCGGGGTGAAGAGTGGCTGCGGGACCAGGGTTGTCAAGGTGACCCTTGGCATAGAAGGTGGTGGGCATGGGTGTCCCGTTGAGAGCCGCCGTTGCGCCGTATGTTGTGAGGAAGCCCGCCATGTTACTTGTAGCTCGCGTTCAGCCACATGTCAGCAGCGGCGATCGTCTTGGTGGCAAGCGTAGTGGAGAAGCAAGCAGTGATGCCCGTCGAGAACCGCCGACCAAACGATCCGTTGAACTCCAGATGAATGCTGGAAGTCGGAGGCACCGCATAGACCCAGGCCGGGACCGTGCCATCAGCGCCCAGGGATGTCAGGTTGGCAATCTGGAGATATCGAACAGCGGCGTTGTTGTTGTAGCAAGTCAGCCCGTACAACGTACCAGCTGATGCCTTGATCACAAGGGAAGCAGCCAAGGCAGTAGTAGCAGCCTCACTGAGCGCAACAGCAGCGGCAGGGGTGGCAGTCAATGGGGGCGTGGGTACCATGTACACTTCACCAGCTGGCCCCAGAGCCATCAAACCATAGTCACCACTGACTGATGTCAAGGTTGTGAGGCTGTCGTTACGAGCCCCCAACGAAGGAATGCCGTAATCACCGGAGGCAGTGGCGGCATCTTCAGCCTTGTGAAGGTCACGCAGACCCTTCAGAATGGCGATCAGTGACCCGTTGGCTCCGACGGTTGCTGCTGCGTCAGTAGTCGTGCCAATGCCGGCAATGCCCCCGTCCTTGGCCCGAACGTAGTTGAACCAGTCGCTGGTGCCGTCGCCCAGGTTGCCGTAGTTACCACTGGTGGCTTTGCCAGTGGAGTCACTGTTGAGAGTTGTGGATTGCTGGGTGCCCATGGCTCCTCACTTCCGGTAGCGCTTGCGATAGATGAAGTTGACGTCGAACGCGGTAGCTGTGCCACCGAGTGCAGTGATAGTGAAGTTGTTGACATCTGGTAGAAGAACCGGGAACTCACCAGTTACTCCAGACATCAACATGTCAACTGGGTCATATGCGCCGGTAACGTTGACGTCATTACTGGTTCCCGCCAGCACTGCCATACCCAACCCGTTGATGTTGACGGTGTCGCCTGTTGCAATAGTCGACGCGTAGTACAGTGTGGTATCTCCAACGGCAAGACTGAACCCAAAGGCGGAGGTTCCGTTAGTCGGGGTTACCTCAATTACCGGAAAGGTTGCGGTGGTCAGACCGAAGTCGTAACTCTCTTCCACACCAGAGACCATCGAGTTCAGGTAGGTGGTTACGGCAAGGTCGTAGGAGTATGGCTCAGCCTCGAACAGTAGCTCGAAGATTCCCGTCTCTCGCCATTCATCCACGTCGGGTGCTTCTGCCAAGACCGCGTTGTAGAACACATCGGGCTGATCGCCCATGATCAACCTGCACTCACGATTGACGTCGACCCAATCTGCAACTGCCGTGACGGCATCCCTACGGCCTGTAGGGAATACGGCACTCGTATCAAGCACGAAACACTCGATGCTAATGCTTCTCCGACCTCGCTCTTCAGGGAAGTAGTAGGAGCCCGCTCGACCAGGCATGTCAACGAAGCTACCTCGATGAGCTCCTACCAACTTCCTCGTAACCTTGCCGCAGACGAGCTCTGGGATGGTAGTCGAGCTGACCCCATTCCATGTGACCTCGTATCCGCTCATCGGTTCACCGCCTTCCGACCGCGTGCGGCCATCTGATCGTTCTTCAGTGAATCGAGCTGGCGAGCCAGCTGCACAATGTCCTCATCGCTTCTGATGGATGCTTGGCCAATCAACGGCGCGTTCTGGTTGTAGATTTGACCCCCACCGTTCGATGCCACAGCAGCAGCAGCGGGAGAAGACAGCCCCAATGCACCCGAGTTGAGTGCTGGAATCCCGGAGCTTAGCCCCTGCATCATCCGGACCTGCTTCCGAAGATCTCGAGTACCAGCAGCAGTTGCATCCTGGATCGAGAACATAGCCTCCTCGATGAACGAGGGTGAGTTGATCCCCAGGCCCGACTTGAATCCGTCCCAGAGACCACCTGCGAAGTCCTTAGCCGCGTTGAACGCAGCACTGACCAAGCCGCCGAAGGCCTCAATCACATCCCAGAGGATATCCCAGACCTTACCCGGCAATCCAGTGATGATGTCAATGATTCCACCCAGGATACTGTTACCGATATCCCAAGCCGCCTGGAAGAACTTTGGCACGAAGTCAACGATGGTCTGGAATGCTGCCTGGATGAAACCCCAGATCATGCCGGGCAAGCCAACCAGGAAGTCCCAGATCGTAGTCACCACGGCCAAGAATGTATCCCACACCAGCTGGATAAGCTGGAGGCCGAAGTTGATGAAGTGGGTCATGATGGTGACCAAGATGTCGAAGATCCTACCGGGCAAGCTGACCAGGAAGTTGAACACTCCAGTCACGATCTTGAGGAAGAGATCCAAGATGAAGGCCAGCAGCTTCCCGCCCCACTCGATCACGAAACTCAAGATCTTCCCAAAGATGTCGATGATGATGCCCGGCAACCTCAGCAGGAAACGACCGATCGACTTGACAACGTTCCACCAGATCTTGAGGTAGAGCTTGGCAAACCGAACCGTGAGCCCGATGACAAAGCCGATGGCGAAGCCGATGTAGTAAGGGAGTCGCTTGGCGAAGTCGATAACGGCTGAGATAGCCGCACTCAGTGCCTTACCAATCAGCCCCGGCAGGTTGACAAAGAATGAGATGACGGAGTTGAACACGTCAACAGCAAAGCCTGCGATGGCTTGAGCCATGTTCGCCACAAACCCTGCAATCTTCCCCGGCAGTTCCCGGAAGAAGTTGATGATGCCCCCGATGACCCCAGATACCTTCTCGTAGACGGCATCCCAGATCTCATCGGTCTTCCTCTTGACCCAGTCCCATGCCTGAGTGAAGTACTCGGGAATCTTCTTGACGAACCCGAGGATCGCATCCCAGATCTTCTGGATTGTTTGCCAGAGCTTGTCGATGAACTCCCTGAACTTCTTGTTCTTCGTGTAGAGCATGTACAGGGCCACACCGAGGGCGATGAGCGCCAGGACAATGAGAACAATGGGGTTCGCAGCGAAGGCAAGGCTCATGGCTCGAGCGCCACTAGTGACAGCAGTCATGATCCCCTTGATAACCTTGAAAGCTTTGCCGAGTTCACCGAAGATTCGGATCGCACGAACGATGTTGCCGATGGTCAGCAGGAAGGCGCCGGCAAGCACTGAGACAACTCCGACGACTGCAATAGCCGAGAGGATGAAAGTCTGCAGACCCTTCGGCAGCCTACCAAACCAGAGGATGACTTCTCGAGCAATCTCGACGATGTTCTTGAGGAAGTCTTGGAATGGCGAGCCCGCCTCGATGAACGTGGCCTCAAGCGCGGCCTTGAAGCGCTGGATAGCGCCGGCCAGGTTGTCCATGCGCTTGGCAGCAACATCACCTGCGTTGGTCTGGCTGATCTGTGCGTTGATGTCCGCAAAGCCCTCGGCGCCCTGTTCCATCAGGATCAAGGCCGAGTTCACTGCTCGAGCACCGAAGATCGCGTTGAGTGCAGCAACCTTCTGCTGTGAGGTGAAGCCTTCCATGGAGTTGCCGAGGATCTCGAATACCTCAGGAACGGACTTCAGATTGCCAGCCGCATCGAACAACTTGTTCGTGCCGTCCTCGGCTACAATGCCCAACTCCTTGAGTTGGTCGGTCACACCAGCGGTAGGTGCAGCCAGGTTCAAGAACACACGGCGCAGCGCAGTACCAGCAGTGGACCCCTTGATGCCTCGGTTACCGAGGATGGCCAATGAGGCGTTCACATCTTCGACCGAGACCCCCAGGGCGGCAGCAGGAGCAGCTGCGTACTTGAGCGACGTAGCCATATCCGAGATGTCGATCGTCGATGCGTTGGCAGCACCAGCGATGGAGTCGATGATCCGTGTGGATTCCTCAGCTGAGAGGTTGAACGATCGCAGTACATTCACCAGCACTTCAGCCGACTGGGTGAATGGAATGTCACCCGCAGCAGCCAGGTTGACTGCAGCTTCGCCAACTCCGTTGATGATCTCATCAGCGCTCAGACCGGCCTTAGCCAAGTCGACGAAGCCTGCAGCCACCTGTCGAGGCCCGAATGGCCCCTTCTTGCCAAGCTCGATGGCGGCTTCACCGAGCTTCTTCATGTCTTCTTCGGACGCGTTGGTAACGGCCTGAACGAAGCTCATTTCCTTCTCGAACTGAGCCCCCACACCGATGACGTACCCGAAGGCACCGAGTGCAGCGACACCGAAGCCGATCATGGAAGTACCGGCACCCCGCAGGGCGATGTCAGCATTCTTGAGATCGTTGGTGTCGATCTCAATCTTGCCTTGTGCTGTACCTAGGTTGTAGACTGCCACGTTTCACCTCCTACTTCTTCGTAGGGTTCCTGAGCGAACGGAATCGCACTTGATCTGGAGCATCCAGGAGTTGCAACAGTCGACGGTGTCGCTTGTTTGCAACTTCCTTGTCATTCTTGCCTTCTATTGACTCCAGCTCAGACGTCACGTAAGAGCCCCAAGTACCCACCGCCTCATCTAGGCAGTAAGCGTGGTAGTCATTCTCGATGTTGAAGAGTTCGCTAGGCCGGCAGTTCCACGTCTTCGCCTGTTGGTACAGCTTCCATGTGTTCGCTGAGCTCTTCACGAAACTTGGCGAGGTCGCTCGTACCTCCGACGGCGTACTGGAAGATGAACATCTTGTCGTTGAAGTCGACCTCGTCGACGTACAGGGTGTCCTCGTCCCGAACAACCCCTTCAGCGGGCTCGGGTGCGACCTTCGGCTCGATCACGCAGTACACCGTGACGGCATCCATGAGATCCATCATCTCGTTCAGCAGTTCGGGGTTCTTGTTCGTGTCGAGTTCCATGTTCTTGGGGGCTCGACCCTTGCTCATCGCTTCCTGCACAATGGGCATGAGGGAGTTCGGGATCAGCCCCTGCTTGATGAACACCTGCATGCCAGGCGTCCGTACCAAGCAGGTGTTGCCGCTGGGTACAACGAGAGGGGTGCCCTTCGAGGTCTTCTTCTTCCACTGTTTCGCGGAAGTGACCTCGGGGGCACCCGTGTTGGTAGTTTCTTGTGTCATCTTCTGACCTCCTGGGGTTCCGAGATGGGTTGGGTTGTTGGGATCAGCCGGCTGCGCCGGCGCGGATGGTCGTGACTGCCGAGTCGCCGCCCGTGAGGGAGGTGTTGTCGACGGTCATCTGACCGACGTTCGTCTCGGCCAGTGTACCGATGAACTCGACGTACCAGGCCCCTGCTTCGCCGGTGACCAGAACATCCCCTGGTGCGATGTTCGAGAGGGCTTCGAGAGCCGTCTGCAGCGCAGTCGTGGTGATGTTGTAGGCCAGGGCACCAGTGGTCTGTCCCGAGTAGGTCAGGGTGAACGTACCACCCGTTGCGTTGCTCACGACGAGCTGGAGCTCGTTCACGCCGGCCGTGATGGTCGACGAGGTCTCGTTCCAGGTGATCGTGTAGAGCTGGTCGCTCGCGTTGCCGAGTGCCTCACCGCTGCAGCTTGTGATGAAGAACGCGCCATCGGCGAACTCTCCTTCGAGCGTGTCGGTGACCTTGCACTTGTAGATGAGGACGTGGGTGTCGCCATCGACATCGTTGATCGACTGTCCCTCGATCTGGAAGTAGGGACGAGATTCCGTCACCAGCTTCGTGAGGGACTTGGTCTGGTTGGGGGTCGCTCCGAGGTCGGACAGAGTGCCGCCGGTCAAGACCTGCCAGGCTTCGAGCGAAATGCCGCCAGCCTCCAGGTCGAAGTTGACCTTCGGCCCCTTTCCGTGGATTGCCACGTCTCGGTCGTCGCCTCGCAGTGTCTCGAACTCTTCGGCTTCACTGAAGCTGAGAGTCTGAGCGGCGGGGAGATCGACCGGCGTGCCGAGGGACCCATCCGAGTTGATCGGTGTGAGCTTGACGTCCCGAAGGCCGTAAGGCAACACCGGACTGGTGAGTGTCATTCTTGGTTGTTCTCCTTCGATGGGTGGGGCTTGTGTGGAGCCTTGAACTTGAGAGTCTCGAGCAACTCCCCAGTCTTCAGGTCGAAACGGTGGAGAATCACGATGCCCGAAGTCTTCCCACACCAGCGACTGTCGCAGGCGACTTCGAGAACCCCGAATCCGTCTTCGACAACGCGAGCGTGTAGTTTATTCTGGCATCGAATGTCCATCGTCCCTGCGCTTCCCTAATCCTTCGGACGCTTGGCCCTTGGTGATTTGGCCGTCATCACTTCCGCATCGCTCAGGGAATCATCGGGCGACTCCTGAGGATCATCTGCGCCCGATTCGTCGATCACTTGATCATCGGAGAAGGACCCAGTCTCCTCCGT
>Ga0181343_1000941_pt1 | contig 11947 bp, 11 predicted proteins | sample Su13VDMLBSD_FD_130110 | JGI IMG/M metagenome (GOLD analysis project Ga0181343, IMG submission 130110) | Freshwater viral communities from Lake Michigan, USA - Su13.VD.MLB.S.D | ecosystem: Environmental > Aquatic > Freshwater > Lake | place: USA: Michigan | collected 2013-07-15 | reverse complement strand
CGCAAGATGAACTTCATGGTCAACCAACACGCCCAGTTGCTGAAAGCCGTTGGCAAGAACGAGATTACCGAAGAAGACTATGAGCGTGAAGAGTCTCGGTATCACATCATGACCTGTATGAAGCAGGCTTTAAACGCCGCACGTTCACGCAGCGGCACAATTGACGAAGGTAACTTGATCTATTTGTTTGACTTGGGTATCAACGCCGCCCAAGCGCAGGCTGAAGTGTTTGCCTATCTGAACATGGAAAATCAGCTTATCTCCAACGGCACTGCTCCTACGCATGAGATGACTGTGCGCTGGCTTGAGGCTTGTGCGGATAAGTGGGCCAATGACCCTGCTACCTTTGCAGCCCGCCGTGGCTTCTCTGTGTTTGATCCTACGTCCCTGACTAATACACCACAGTTGGAAAACAAGTAATGCACCTCGTTGTCGGCACACCATGTTATGGGGGGATGATGTGTACTGAGTACACTCAGTCCCTGCTGGCACTCAAGGAAGCGTGTCTGGTTAACAACATCAAGTTGACCTGCGTATTCCTTGGCAACGAGAGTCTGGTGCAACGTGGCAGAAACACCATAGCGCACCACTTCATGCAGATGCAGGATGCAACCCACCTGATCTTTATTGACGCTGACCAGAAGTTTTTGGCAAACGATATTGCCCGAATGATTAAAGCTGACAAAGGTATTGTGGGTGGGCCAGTCCCCATGAAGGGGATCAACTGGGACAGAGTGCGTCAGGGCGCTGTTTTGAACCATCCTAACTTAGCTGCCCTCACGGGCATTTTTAATTTAAATAAGCTGGACGGTCACGAGATGATTAGCCCAGACTTGCCGTTTCAGGTAAAGCATATCGGCACAGGATTTATGTTGATCCGCCGCGATGTTTTTGAGAAACTACAGCCTCATGTGGGCTGGTATGACAACGGGGGTGTAACTATCTCCAAGGGCGAGAAGGTGTACGACTACTTCAAAGTACAGAACTACGATCACGAGCTTCTGTCTGAGGACTACAACTTTTGCCATCTGTACCGTGAACACGGTGGAACCGTCTGGGCCGCACCTTGGTGCGAACTTGGACACTTTGGCGCATATCTTTTTAGCGGGCAATACGCCCAAGGAGCATAAAAATGGCACATCGCATGATGAAGTATCGTTTAGCCGCTGACGGCACAGTCCCTACATTTCTCTGCCTACACGCTGAAGGCGTTGGTGGTATGTACGTGGTTGCTGACCCTAGCACACCTAGCCCCCGTGACATGGTCATGGTTGGCATCTCTGAAACCGATGACATTGGTGACGCTGAAGCTATTGCAACTAAAGCTGACTTGTTGGCGTATTTGACAACAGTGGGCGCAAGCTGGACACAGCCTGACCCAGCAAATTCGAATGATCCTACAGCCACTATTCCTTTTGACCCTTCTGCCGCTACCGACTGGGCATGGGGTCGTTTGGATGCACTGAACGCATAATCATGTGGGACTGGGCTGAAGCATTCATTGCGGCGGCCTGTATAGTGGCCTTCGTCATCTATGGCACGTACATAATTGCATGGAGTATGGTGTGATAAATGCGTTGGCTCATTCTGTTACTGCTGTTGGGGCTAGTTGGAGCCGTAGCCAAGAATGGCTGTCATGTGCGCGAGTTCTATGGCATAGGTTACATAATTCACAACCCATCCGAGCGCCATCAGCAAATGGTTGCGTGGCTAAAGAACAATGCACAGTATTGCAAGCCAGAAGACTATGTAGTGATTTGGAACAACCTGCCTATGTGGGCGGGTACAGCAGATTCGGCAGAAGCCCGAACGTTAATTTTGCGTGGCTATGAAGAGGCGCTTAAACGTGAAAAGAAGTGAAGATCAGTTACGACAAATGGTATCCGGTGGTACAGCCAAATCCACCAATGCAGTCCGAGGTGTTTGCCAAGCGGGTGGAAAGGCTAGACGCTGAACGTGCTTTAAACACACAAATAGCGCAACAGGTCAAGAAGTTTCACCAATATGAGTATGAGATTTATGAATACAGGATGCGGCAGGTAACCATAAACATTGACATCAACAACTTGAAACGCGAGATTGACAAACTTGTATGACCAAGAAACCAATACCCAGACCAGTCAGGAAGCCACAGATGGAGACAAAAGAAAAGCTGACGCTGTGGGTCACCCTCATGGTAAGCACGACCCTGTGTATCTCCGTATTGGCTATGGTGGTCAGCTTTATGTTGGGTTTGTGGGCCAAGGAAGTGGACAACGCAGAGATTTTCAAAATGATTTCACCCGCTTTTTCTACTCTTATCGGCGGCATGATTGGGTTCCTGTCTGGTATCAAACTCATGCAAAACGATGACAAAAAGGACTCTAAATGCTAACCCTTCTTTCTACCCTGATTTCGTTCCTGATGGGCGGCCTGCCCAAGTTGCTGGACTTCTTCCAAGACCGCGCAGACAAACTGCATGAATTAAACCTTGCTCGGCTACAGATTGAGCGTGAGTTGGAACTGCGTAAAGCAGGCTTTGAAGCGCAGGAGAGAATTGAACATATCCGGTCAGAGCAGTTGGCAACCGAGAGCGCAGCCAATACCCAACAAGTCCTGATTGGCGCACAGCAGGCCGAGATGCAAGCCATCTACGCCCACGACACTTCTCTTAACGAGGGCACATCCCCTTGGATGAAGAACCTCAGAGCCAGCGTTCGCCCAGTCATTACCTATGGTTTCTTCTTTCTGCTGTTGTTTGTGGACATTGGCCTGTTTGCCTACGGCTGGCACAGTGGTGCTACGTTTGTAGAGTTAGCCGAGATGCTGTGGGATAACGACACCCAAGCCTTGTTTGCTTCAATTATTGCTTTCCACTTTGGTGGCCGGGCGTTTGGTAAATGAACATTTCAGACAAGTGCCTGCACATGATCCGCCACCATGAGGGGGTCAGGCAAAACCCGTATAAATGTCCAGCAAAGTTGTGGACGGTGGGCGTTGGGCATGTCATGTTTCCAGAGCAGGGCAATCTCAAAATAGACCAGCGGGATGCCTTTGTGCCACCGCCAGAAGCTATGCGTAAATACAGTATGGAGGAAGTCGATGGAATTCTTAGAGCCGATTTGCAGCGCTTCGAGCGTGGGGTGCACACTTACTGTCCTGTCCATCTTACACAAGGCATGTTTGATGGCCTTGTTAGTTTTTCTTTTAATGTCGGGCTTGGAACTCTCCAACGTTCAACGCTTCGTCAAAAGCTGTTACGGGGCGATAAAGAGGGCGCTGCTGAAGAACTCTTGAAGTATTGCATGGCTGGGGGTAAAATTCTCAAAGGGCTGCAAAAGCGTCGCATCGACGAGCGTGCCGTGTTTCTATCCTAGGACTGCCGATGCCATTACAAAAAATACTGTTTAAGCCGGGCGTCAATAAAGAAAACACCCGCTACACCACGGAAGGCGGTTGGTACGAGGCCGACAAGGTACGCTTTCGTCAGGGTAATCCCGAAGTAATCGGTGGCTGGGAGCCGTTATCTGCGGCTACGTACCAAGGCGTATGCCGTTCATTGTGGAATTGGGTGACGCTGGGTGGTGATAATCTAATTGGTGTTGGCACAAACCTTAAGTTCTATCTTAACCAAGGCGGTGTTTATTATGACATTACGCCTATCCGTGCAACATCCACAATCAACAACAATCCGTTTGCATTAACAGCTTCTACTACAGTAACAGTAACAGATACAAACCACGGATGCGTTACTGGGGATTTTGTAACCTTTAGCACTGCTGTTGATATTGGCAGTGTTGGTACAAACGTTACGGCTGCGGTGCTTAACCAGCAGTTTCAAGTTACGGTTCTTACGGCCAACACTTACACAATTGTAATTTCTGTAACACCAAACGCTACAGCTATTGCGGGCTCTCCCGGCGGCGGCGCTTCTGTTGTAGCCACATATCAAATTAACGTCGGCCCTGCAATCCCTGTCCCGCTTGTGGGCTGGGGCGCTGGCCCTTGGGGTAGTCCTCCCCCTGCTGGTGGCACGATTGGTACATGGGGTTACGGCCTTGCGTCCTCATCTGCGCTTCGCTTGTGGAACCAAATTAACTACGGCCAAGATTTAGTTTATGGCCCCCGTGGTGGCGCTATTTATTATTGGAATGCAACTGGCACTGTAAGCACTCGAGGTGTACTGCTCAACTCCCTTGGCGGTACAGTATCTTTTACAAACGCTTCGCCGACTGTGGTAACTTCCACCGTACTTTACACCGAAGGCGCTGCGCTTCAGTTTTCTGGCGGCTCGTTGCCAAGTGGCGTGTCTGCGGCAACTACGTACTATGTGTTTGAAGTAAACGGTTTAACGTTTAAGCTATTAGATAGCGCGGGCGCTGCCGTTAACACTTCCTCCTCGGGTTCCGGTTCTGTATCCCTGATTGTAGATGTTCCCACAGTTCAAAACAACATGACGGTGTCGGACGCTTCTCGCTTCTTGATAGCCTTTGGCTGTAACGATTACGGTTCTAGTACGTTAGACCCCATGCTAATTCGCTGGTCAGCACAGGACGACGTTTATAACTGGACGCCTGACCCAACCAATCAGGCAGGGTTTACCCGACTATCCCACGGCTCAGAGATTATTACCACAGTGCAAACTCGCCAAGAGATTGTGGTGTTTACCGACGTTAGCGTGTACTCGCTCCAGTACCTTGGCCCTCCTTATGTATGGGCATCACAACTTCTTGGTGACAACATCTCCATCATGAGTCCTAACGCGGCTGTGATTGCTTCGGGCGTTGTGTACTGGATGGGTGTAGATAAGTTTTACCAATACGATGGCCGTGTGCAAACGCTTAATTGTGATCTGCGCCGGTATGTATTTGGCGACCTTAACCAAGAACAATCACTGCAAGTGTTTTCTGGCACAAATGAGGGCTTTAATGAGGTCTGGTGGTTCTATTGCTCAGCTAATAGCACAGTGGTCGACAAGTACGTTATCTATAACTACCTTGAAAAAATCTGGTACTACGGCACCATGTCTCGTACGGCTTGGCTTGATTCTGGATTACAGTCTTATCCAATTGCGGCAAACTATGTTACGGCTACGCTCACAGGTAATTTGATTAACCACGAAACAGGTTTGAACGACAACACAACTGGCACTGCTACGGCTATTGATGCTTATATTAGCTCGTCTGAATTTGATATTGGTGACGGCCACAACTTTGGTTTTGTGTGGCGTGTCCTTCCTGACCTGACTTTTGAGAATGCCGAGAACACGCCTACTGGCACTTTGCCGTCTGTAACAATGACGCTCTATGGTCTGGCCAACTCAGGTTCTGGGGTTACAAGTTCGGCATCACAACCTGTAGCTAAAAGTAGTACATACGTGATTACCGAGCAGTTTACCGGCATGATCTTCACCCGTATGCGTGGTCGTCAGATGATATTTAAAATTGGCTCTAACCAAGTTAATACTTGCTGGCAATTGGGCGCACCCCGTATTGATATTAGACCGGATGGCAGACGCTAATGGCTGAACTAAATGCAATCCCACCAAGTTTGCCGTTGGCTCCTACGGAGTACGAGCGCCGGTATCAGGATCAACTAAACAACGTTCTGCGTCTGTACTTTAATCAATTAAACAACCCCGGCGATATGGGTGGGTCTACGCTTAACTTAAATCTTGAGACGTTGCCAACCGAAGCTGATTTGCCTACTTTGAGGCTTGGTGATGTTTACAGAGATACACAAGATGGTGTACAAGCAACAAGCCAAATGCTTCGCATAAAGACGTCAACATGATATTATCTGCCAACCCCCATTTTGAGAGGCAACTATGAGCCTTGCTGTACTAGCCGACCACATGGCATCCAAGGGTCGCGGCCCTGACTCGATGCTTATCCACATGTCCCCACGTGAAGTGCAGGGACTACAAGCGTTGGCCATGAAACACGGCGGCTCACTGTCTATTAACCCTGAGACGGGTCTACCTGAAGCTGGCTTCTTAGATAAACTACTCCCTGCTGTTCTTGGTTTTGCTTTAGCTCCTCTGACTGCGGGCACGTCTTTGGCTTTTCTTGGTGCAACCCCTCTTGCTTCAGCAATGACCGTAGGCGCTCTTCAAACTTTGCGCACTGGTGATTTAGGTAAGGGCATTATGGCGGGCTTTGGTGCTTATGGTGGCGCTGGATTAGGTGCTAGTTTAACTACTGCTGGTATAGACGCTGCACAACAAGGTGCTATGGGGGCTTTAAGCGCAGATCAAATTGCAACGGAAATGGCACAAGGTGCGTTTTCGTTTGACGGGTCAGGTTTAACACAGCAAGGCGTGTTAAATCAAGCAGCGGCGGATGCCACTAAATCCGCACTTACAAACCCCGGATCAACATTTTCTGCGGGGTTCGACGCAGCAACAAAAAGCCCAGAAGCACTAGGCAGTTTTGCCAAAGATAACTTTAAGAACATAGCGTATACGGCTGCTCCTATTCTTGCCGATCAAGCAGTTAAGTCCAATATGCCAACGACTACAACTCGCCCCGGTGCAATGCGTAGATTTTCTTACAACCCCTACGAGCAGGTTTATACACCTACAGGTAACTATGAAGTGCCTGTTAAAGCAGCAGGTGGCGGTTTGATGGGTATGAACGACGGCGGCTATAGCCCCGGCCAATTAAATTTTGCTGAACGTAGCGAACCTGTTGTTCGCATGGCTCGTGGCGGTATTGCACACTTTGAAGGTGGCGGCGGCGTAAATGAGTATGACTATGCGCCGGGAGGTGGCGGTGGCGACTACTCAGTGCAAGAAGGTGGCGGTGTTGATTACTTTGCGCAACAATTTGCGCCAGATGTTTTTGCCCCTGCCGCAACCCAAGCTGCCGCAACCCAAGCTGCTGCACCAAACTACGATCAAGTTATTAAAGACGCATACGCCACAATTGGTCGCACAGGAGTGGGAGAAGGTACTAGCCAAATTGACCAAGGTGGGTACAACCACTTCCTCAATATGTTGCAAACAGGCGCGGCCAAACCTGAAGATTTTGGTAACGTATTCCAAGGTGCGGTTACTCGTTACATTGCCGACAACCCAAATGATCGTTACACCCAATACGTAAACGATTATCGCGCAAACCAAACTGGCGGCGGTGCAGCTACGGCTACAGACACCACAGGCGGCTTAACTAACCTTGCCGCAGCTAACAATATTGCAAACGTTACAACAGGCACTACAGGTGGCACTAATTTAAATGCGTTCTCAAACGCCTACACAGGCGCAAACATTAACGACTACATTGCCAATAACGCCTTAGACGCGGCAGGTATTGCCACCGCAGCTACGAAATTTAACGTTGACCCCGCGCAAATTGTTGCGGCTCAAAACGCCCAGCAGATGGTGACTAACGTGTACCGCAACGTGCTTGGTCGTGATCCAGACCCTGCCGGTCTTTCTTGGTGGACTAACCAGATCATGAACGGCGACCGTACAGGCGCTGAAATGTACGAATCGTTTAAAGAGAGCGCTAAGAGCTTGCTCGGCTCTGAGGGCACAAAAGAAATCTTTAAAGATTTGTCCCTTGCAGATGCCACAAAAGAATACGGCGGATACCAATCTGCCGATAAGAGAACTATTGCCGATGAGTGGGTGCGCAATACGCTAGGCCGTGAAGTGACTGATGCTGACCGCAAAACCCAGTGGTACAAAGACGCTGCCAATAGCGGCGTTATGACTACCGTTGGTAAAGCTGAAGACATTTATAGCAAGTTTAAAAACTTTGCCAGAGACGATGCCGCGGCTACAGCCGCAAAGAAAATTGCAGACGCTAAAACACTGTTGACATCCAAAGGTCTGTCCGAAATGGATGTTCTGCGCCAAACAGGTAAAACCATTGCTGAGTTGGTAGGCAGCGATATAAAACTTGAGAATGACCTTTTCAAAGCATCTCAGCTACTTAAGCCCGGGCAGAAGGCTGGATTTGACTTCAACACAATTACCAAGCCTAAAGCGCTAACAACTACGCAGACAGTACTTGATACAAATTCTCAAACAAATGCACCTGCGGGCACGCGTAACCCGTACGGCAATATTAACAACCCCGGCGATTTGACATTTAACGCTGACGGAACTACTACTGTAACGCCTAACATTCCCGGTCGCCCCTATGGTGGTTTTTCTGGCATGGGCGAAGTTAAAAACGCATACACGCAAGGCGGCGGCAGCTTAGGCTACATCCCCTACGCACCTAAGACAATTGAAGAGTTTGACGAAAAGTACAACACTCTGACCGGCGGCTCTAAAGAAGCCTACGACCGCTTAACCGGTAAAACTAAATATTCACCCATACCATACACAGAAACTGGCGAAGTAATGAAGCCGTACGCTGAGTCGGTCTTAGGTGTGCCTACTAATATTTCTTCTAAGAAAGTTTTGTTTGACCCTGTTACTAAAAAATACAAAAATAATCCTGACTACATTCCCGTGTCTTACACAGCCGAGGGTAAAAAAGTCTATGGTTTATCTAGTAAAGACATTGCCGCTCAATTACCTGATGTGGCTACGTCTGATTACGAAAAATGGACAAAAGACAATAACGTAACCCTTGCACAAATTGCCGAAGCTCTTAATATTAGCCTTGCCGAAGCTAAGAAACGTTATCCAAAATTAGCCGGTAAAGCGTCAACAACTACAGACGACACTGCAAATACTGGCGGTTCTTACGATGGCGGCGGTGGTATGGCTACTGGTGGTCTAATGGCTATGGCCGGTGGCGGTATGGCTGGTCAGTTTGACCTTGGTGGCTACTCCGATGGCGGCAGGTTGCTTCGTGGCCCCGGTGATGGTGTATCCGATTCCATCCCTGCAACTATTGGTAACAAGCGCCCTGCACGACTCGCCGACGGGGAATTTGTAGTTCCTGCACGTATTGTGTCTGAGTTGGGTAATGGCTCAACTGAAGCCGGTGCACGTAAGTTATACGCAATGATGGACAGAGTCCAAAGAGCTCGCCGAGGTACAGTCGGCAAAGGTAGAGTGGCTAAGAACAGCCGCGCCGACAAACATCTTCCCGCATAAGGAGCCAATAAATGGCAACTCAACCAACCCAAGTACAGCAAACGCAATACGGCTTTGCACCAGAAATAGCGGAATACGCCCAGACCATGCTCGGTCAGGCTGCGGCTTTGACCGATACGGAGATGAATCCGTTCATGCAGTATCAGGGCGAACGTGTTGCTCAGTTCTCTCCATTGCAAAATCAGTCGTATCAAAATGCGGCCTTGATGCAGTCTCAACCCCAGTTGCAAGACGCAACTGCTTTGGCGGGGCAAGCGGGCCTTGGTGCTCTTAATACACAGTACACATTTAATCCAGCGGATTTCAACAAAGCATTTAGTGGTGCTACTACTAGAGACGCGCAAGGTAATGTGACCGGCAACGCCATGATGAACCCCTACATGCAGAATGTAGTGGAACGTCAACAACAAGATGCCCAGCGTCAAGCCGACATTGCCCGCCAAACTCAAAATGCGCAAGCAGCGCGTTCTGGGGCTTTCGGTGGAAGTGGTAATCTTATTGCTAACAACCAGCTTAATGCCGCGTTAATGCGTCAAAAAGGCGATATTCAAGCTACTGGTTTGCAAAATGCTTACAACCAAGCAATGGGGCAGTACAACACCCAGAACCAACTGAACGCTCAACAGCAACAGTTTGGCGCGGGTCTAGGCCTTCAAGGTTTGCAAGCAGCTAATCAATCTGCACAAAACTTAGGCACTTTAGGTAATCTGCAGTACCAACAGAACATGGGTATTAACCAACTGCAAAACCAATACGGTCTGCAACAGCAAGCACAGATGCAAAAAGATGTTGATACTAAGTATCAGGATTATTTAAACTACCAGAACTATCCTTATAAGCAACTCGGCTTCATGTCCGACATTATTCGTGGCGCACCTTTGACTCAGACGGGGTCTTCTGTGTATCAAGCCCCCCCTTCAAACATACAAAACCTTGCGTCGCTGGGTCTTGCTGGGGCTGGTATTAGTAAAATTGCTGGTATGGCTGAAGGTGGCATGGCTTATTCAAACGGCGGTGGCCTTGGCGCACTTGCGTTAAATTCTTTGGTGTAAGGATAGAAAATGATTGACCAAGCATCAGTATTTGCCGAGCGGTATAAGGGCAATCCACAAGTCTTGCAAGCCACGGTTTTAGGTCAAGGCAACATCCCCGGCCTAGACCCCTACACTGCGTTAAACGCACTAAAGTTAATTAAAGAATCCAACATGATGGCGATGGCAGGGAGGGCACAACAGCCGACTTCATCCCCCTCAATCGTTGCTGAAACGTTAGCCCCGGCCCCTTTGCCGCAAGGTTTGGGTGCTATGGTACCAAATACAATGGGTCAAATGCCCCCGGGAGCCCCGCAAGGGCTTGCTGCTATGGCACCACAACAAAGGGCCCCTCAACAAGCTCCTGTTATGCAAAGATCAGGTGGTCTGGCCGGTATGCCGACTCCAGAAGAAAACTATGCCGAGGGCGGTATTATTGCGTTTAAAGATAGAGGATTAGTCCCCGCTTATGCAGGTAGTTCTGACGGCGCTGTTGCTTACGCGGGTACTCCGGCGGTTAGCGCTAATCCTTTTGCCGATAACACCGAAGGCGACGTCGAACAAGACGATTACTTAGCTATGCTTGACGAGTTGGAAGGTGGGGAAGGAAGCCCTGCTGGGTTGGCTGCGGCAAATAAACTTACTTTAGCTACCGCTCGCCGTATTGCTAGTCGAGATTTAAGAGATTTAACTCCTAAAGAGGCTAAGGAGATGTACTCAACTAAGTACAAAGAAATTACCGACGCTGCTGGCCCAAGCCCGTATGCTGGTATGCGTGCTGACTTAATTGAGCAAGGTAAAGAACGTGCTGGTAATTTAGAGTTTGCTAAAGGCGAGGCTTTATTGCAAGCAGCTTCTGACGTATTAGAAGGCAACAACGCGATTCGTGGTCTTGCAAAAGGTGGAGCTAGATTTGCCAAAGTTTATGGCGAAGCGCAGCGTGCTGATAAAGCCGCTAAACGATCTATGTCTCAGATGGAATTCCATATTAACGACGCCGAGCGCAAAGAACGCATGGGTAATTCCCGCGCCGCTACTGCCGCTGTAGAAAGAGCAAGTAAAGACCGCAAGGACATGAACAAGGCAGAACTTGATCGCGATATAGCACTTGGTAGGTTAGCCTCTGAAATGGGCAAAGTTAATAAGCCCTCTCGCGCTGCTGGTGCTGGTGGTGAAGGTAAGTTACCGCAGGTTGATCGTGACGCCGCTGCAATGGCAAAGCAAATCATAGATTTAGAGAGCACAAATCCTGACGATCCAAAGCTTCCAGCATTGAAGAAAAAACTGACGGCGCTCGAAAGAATTATTGCCACTACTAAAACAACTGAGTCCGGCCCCGGTAAGCTTGGTGCTCAGAACACTCAAATCTTTGTTATTGCGGCTAAAGATGCTAGCGCCGAAGCACGTAAACGGTTGTACACTGATCCAGTGATGCGGTCTAATGATACTGCAGCTATCAATAAACGATACAGAGAACTTTACGCTGAATCAATTCAGGGTAAGTTCCCCAGCGCACCTCTGTCTGACTTGTTAGCAAATATGCCAGCAGAAGAATTGGGTAGCGTAGCTCCACCGGCAGCGGGTAAACCCGCAGCGCAAAAAGCACTGCCAATGCCTGCATCAAAGGATGACTTAAAAACCAATCAACTCTATAATACAAGCCAAGGGCTAGCTATCTGGAACGGCAAAAGTTTCGTAGCGCAATAACTTAAAGGGGTTGTATGGCTAGAGAGTTTTCCTTTGAAGAAGCTATAGCTCCTTCAGCTAAAGCACCTGCACCTAGAGAGTTTTCTTTTGAAGAAGCCGTCGGCCCTAAACCTGCGCCTAAAACAAAAACAAAAGAAAAGCCTAGCGTAGAAGAAGCAGGGTACGACTTTGG
>Ga0181343_1000940_pt1 | contig 11953 bp, 13 predicted proteins | sample Su13VDMLBSD_FD_130110 | JGI IMG/M metagenome (GOLD analysis project Ga0181343, IMG submission 130110) | Freshwater viral communities from Lake Michigan, USA - Su13.VD.MLB.S.D | ecosystem: Environmental > Aquatic > Freshwater > Lake | place: USA: Michigan | collected 2013-07-15 | reverse complement strand
TTTGAGGAGTTTGGTTAAGAATGGTATGATAAGTTTTTCAACTTCTTTGAGTTTAGCTTTGTATGCCTCGGCGGTTTCGGCACTTTCATTCAGAACTTTGTTATATTCATCTTCCGAAACGGCAGAGAATCCAAAATCATCATCGTCATCAAACTCTTTGAGAATTTTTTCTATGTTTAGGTCTAATGGCATTTTATATTAATTTAAACATTAGTGGACCCGCCTCAACGTAATTACGCATATAGGGGGAGTAAAATTTACCAGCCTTCGAGGTCTTTGATGCCGCCTCAACTTTTGTTCTAATTTGTAAAATCAAATTGTCCTTTGTTGGTGTTCCAGAATAAATTCTAACGATAGGATCACCAGTCGAACTGAATACGGCTTTTAGGTTACTTTTCTTTAATTGTTCGGAATAGTTTTTCAAGAAATCTTTATTGAATTGAAGTTGTTTAAAAGCGCGACCTTCAAGTTTAACAAGTTCAATAGATTCATCACCTCTTGTTGCTCCTTCAAAAACAAGTTTAGAAAAATTTGCAAAAAACCGCGCATCCTTTGAGCTTACCTTTTTTTGAATTTGTGATGCGGCTTCTTTGTAAACTAGGCCGGCCGCTTCTTTAATCATATCTTTAAACGCTTTTAGTTTAACATCATCACGGCTGGAAAACAATTTCTTCTTATCGTAATCTTCAAGTGCTTCGTTATATTTTTTCTCAAGTTTTCTAATATCTAAATCCAAAATATCTCCCCACAAAGCCTGCTGTTTAGAAAAATCATCACCAGAAACTTGTGCAAATTGTTCACCTCCGGCGACCTTCAATGATATTTGCCTTTTGTAAGGTTTTCCGTTGATAGTAACTTTAATATCAGCTTTTGTACCTTTTTGGTCACCGACTCCATCAGAAATGATATTGATTTCATCCATCTGTCCGTTCGTTGCGAATTCCATTACATCATTTTTCCATGTTTTTTCTACATACATGATTGCGGAATCATAAAGATCATCGACCTCAGAACGGTCATTTTTATTTGACAAAAATTGAGCGGCCGCGGCAGGCAAATTTATAGAAAAATTTACCGTGTCTAGTACAGTTGAACCTTTTTTTGCGGCCAAATCTTTGACTTCATAACTAATTAACTTGGCTTTCTTAAAAAAATCATCCAAAACTTTGTTGACCATATCCTTTGTAACCTCAACATTGGGATCTTTTAATGTTTTAGGTCGATTGATGAATTTTGCAGTAAGTGTTGCACCAAGTATACCCTCGGCAACATCACCTCTGTTATATTTTTGTGTGGCCATTTTGGTTTAAATAAAATTATTTAGGAGGTTATACCTTAAAGCCCGAAAATTTACTTTTCTTTTCTTTATTACCAAAAGTGTTCAATGGCTTATCAGGCTTTGGTTTGGTTCCGGCATCAGCTAGACCATCCTGAGCACCTTGTTCCACATCATACAATTTCATCTTGGCTCTGTCGATACCCAAAACAAACCTCTTGTGCATGGTTGGATCTGAATACCGATTCTTTAATTGTTTGACCATAATCTGATTGAGACTTTCCAATTCTTCGGAAGAAATCAAAGCAAACATCAGGTCTGCGGTTGCTGGCAAACCAAAAGATTCACTTGTATCCTCAAGTCCTGGGTCGGATGAAGTAAAACCGCTCCGTGTTGTTTGTGTAGCAGATACAATTGGTACTCCGAATTCAACGGCAAGACCTCGCAGTTCTTCGGCAATTGCCTTGACGTAGGTGTAAGAATTGACATTAGCTCCGGCTTTGAGGCGAGAACTACAGCAGATATTGAGATAATCAATGAAGATAATGTCAGGAATAAAATTCCTTTTGAGGTTAAGTTCATTTAAGAGTGTCCTAAAGTGTGTTGATGATGCTGTAGCAGTAGGATACTCTTTGATGATGAGTTTTCCGACAGTCATTTCTTTGACGCGATTGACCTTTTTATCATATATATCTTTTGGTAGTTGTGACAGGTCATCAACAGTTACATTCAACATATTTGCGTCTATGCGTTCGGCGATTTTTTCTTCAGCCATTTCCAAAGTGATGTACAAAACATTTTTACCTTGTGCAAGGCAACCAGCGGCAACATGACACATAAAGAGAGACTTACCCACACCAGTACCGGCCAAGGCGATGTTAAGTGTTTTGGTAGGAAGACCGCCCTTGGTGATTTTGTTGAAGTAGTCGAGGTCAAATGGGATTCGTTCTTCTTTTTTGTGGTAGAATTCATATCGTGCATCGGAATCTTCCAAATAATCGTGGCCAACCGAACTATCAAAACTCACGGCTAGTGCGTCAGATAGAATCTTCGGTATTGCCCCTTTTTCTGCTGTCTTGTTTTTTCCATCAAGGATAGAAATAGATTCAAGCACAGCCAAATAGATTGCTTTTTCTTGACAGAACTTTTCTGTTTTGTCAATCAGCCAATCAATTTTAGTTTCTTCTTGCTTAGTGTTCAAAATCTCCGAGAGATATGATTCACACTTTGTTACTTCTTCGTCGGAGAGATTTCGCTTTTCTTTGACAGCCAATCCAAGTGCTTCAATCGTTGGTGCGCTATTGTAAGACTCGACGAAATCGGAAATCTCGGCATAGATTGTCTTTTCTGTTTTGTCGTTGAAGTATTCCGTTTTGACGAAAGGTAAAACCTTTCTCAAATAATCTTCATTGCGGATCAGGTTCCTCAGAATAGTCTGTTCCAGATTCATCATTTAAGCCTTTACCCATATTCTGGGAAATAATTGTTGTCAAGATATCACCGATATGATTTTTGAATTTCATATCTTCTTCTAAATCGGCCTTGGGTTGAGGCGACTCAATGATATTATAAATGAATTTTAGATAAACAGAACCATCCGGCTGTTCTTCAAAGCCAACTTTACCATATTGATATACAACATCTTTGAATATACCTTTAAGGATTCTAATGTGTACTGTCGAACCCTCATCTTTTGGAATGGAGTAACTCCAATCAATATCTTCTTGTAATTCACTCATCTTCGGTCACCTCTTCAGCTTTCATAATTTCGGATGCGGCAACCCGATATCTTCCCTCGACAAAATCGCGGAAGGTTTTTTGTTTCAGAATTGCAAGCCAAAACTCAGAAGAATTGGTATCTTTCTCACGATACTTTTTTTCTTCAACTTCGCCGGTTTCCATATTTACTTTTGAATACCAACCATTACTAGGCTTTATAACATGCCCAGATTCAAGTGCAATATCAAGTAAGCCAGACCACTTGTTGATGCCACCATCAAAAGATACATTGACAGGTATTTTAGATTTTTCTTTGACATAACGGGATTTTTCCACATTGATAATGAAATTGTAGCCAGTAATTTCTGTGCCATCTTTTTCTTGCTGGCGACCAAGAATGAAAATGTTGTCGGCCGAATAGTACGAACCTGTACCACCACCAACGATATCTTTAGGGAACATACCAATTTCTTTGTATGTGTGATTCACAACAACCATCGGAATATCTTTCAACGAAAGATGTGGTGTGACCATACGGAACAGAGACTTAACTTGTTTAGCACGGCTCATATCGGCAACAGACTTTTGGTCCAATGCATCTTCAACTTCTTTCTTAGATGCAAGGTTACCAATCGAATCAATAACAATAATCAGATGTTCACCGCGTTCCAGATTGGTAAGCTGATTCATAATATCAAACTTCAATTGTTCAATGTCCGTAATCGGAGTGTGCAGAACCCGTTCGGTATCAATACCAAAGCTGTCGAAATAGGACTGTGGCGTACCAAATTCTGAATCATAAAAGAGTAGCGCAGAATCTTCATATTTGTCCATGTAAGATTTGGCCATCAACAGAGAGAATGCTGTCTTAAAATGTTTAGATGGTCCTGCCCACATTGTAAGGCCAGGCGTTAGTCCACCATCAAGTCGTCCAGATAGTGCAATGTTTACTGCTGGCACGGCCGTAGGAATCATATCTTTGTCTGTAAAGAACTTCGATTTTGCCAGAATAGCCGAGTCTTTAATACTTGAGTTCTTTTTAATTTTGTCCAAAATACCCATAATTTTCTCCGTTTAGTCGAATAGTGAGAATGTTTTTTCTGTCGACCAATCCATACAATCTAGAATTACCTTAATTGGTTCAAGGAAAGTCTTTTCAAATTGTAAATCGTAGTCGATGAAATCCTGTAGTAGAAATTCAGGTGGCAATCTTCCGGGAAAAGAGATGACCGAATCACGCAAAGCATTAGGCTTTTTAAGGTATGTGAATTTAATCTTTTCACCCTCTTGGATTAGAGGATACTTCTTGTCCAAACCTTTTTCTTTCAGGTACATATTATATAGCAAAGCACCTTTGACATGAATTGGTGTACCTTTTTTGTAAATTGCCGTCTTGTCACCGTACTCACGCAATCCATTAATACCGCGAGGAAAAGAAATATCTTCTACTGGAAGTTTTTTGAATTCCCTACGAAAATCATCAATGTATTCATGGATCTGTGATTCGGTACCTTTCATCAAAATCTGCAAAGCGCCTCTCATCTTCTCCCGCACAGGCGCGGGCGTGGAAGATTTAATCATTTCCAGACCCATGACCTTCATATCAGGTTCTGCATACTGCACGCCTTCGTTATTATACACATGCATGATGTAGCGTTTCTTGGCAGTCCAAACTCCTTTGTTTGCCAAGGCTTCGCGTTTCATTTGCATCTTTTGTGAATATGCTTTAACATAGTCAGCAAGTTCTCCATAAGACTTGTCAATAAATGGTTGAATCTTAGTCTCACAAACTTTATCCATGAAGGATATCGTCCGGTCAATATCTTCAGTCTTGTTCCCCAACGCAGATTTAACCAGAGGCCCAAGATTGAGATAGATAGAGTCAGTATCCGATGCAATGACATAATCTTTATCTTCCGTTTTAAGAATCTTGTTTACGTATCCGTTGAGTGCGTTTTCGATCCATCGAATAGATAGCTGGCCAGCAGTAGTAACGCCAAGAGCCATACGAAGGTCATAAAATCGGAAATACTGAGAACCAAGAGCACCATAAGCAGAATTGAGAGAAACCTTTTTTGCGAGTTGAAGGTTGTTATATCTTGCAATTCGCTTTTCAATTTCGTATTTTTTGCTGTCATCTTTTTCTACTTCATATTCTTTCTTGGCCTGAATCATCATCTTCTTGAATTTCTTGCGATCTTCATACATATCTTCCATCATCTTAGGCAAAAACCCTTGAATGTCCGTACGGAAGAATTGACCATTGGGTGTAATAGTTGCGCCGCTCAACTCAGAAAGGTCAACTTTGCTATGCAGAAGTTTATCAACAGAAACACCCTGCGAAATGATATCACGCATCTCTTGTGTATAATCTTGAGGCTCAATCAATGTTTCCGGAGAAATATTGTATTGCATCATCAGGTGAGGATACAGAGAGTTCAAATCGAATGAAGCGACCCACTCATGCAAGCCGACCTGTGGTTCTTTAACATAAGCACCCTCAAATGCGGCATCTTTTTCTTTGGTGATACGCGGAGGAACAACAATGTTTCTTTCCATCAGATGGTTATATGTCAGAGCATCCCACATACGAGTTTGTGCAAACACATCGTCATAGTTCGTTTTGGTATCATAAGCAAGAGTCAAGCCAAGTTCAAGCAACTTTAGCTTTTCATCCATCTTAAGAATCAGTTCAACGTCTTTGATGTTATACTCAATGAACAACTGATAATTCAAACGATAAAGCTGATGCAGGTTTTCATATTCTGAATAATCAACTTTCTTTTCACCAATTTCCACATTTGCGATGTGGTCAAGGCGATAAGATTCTTGTGATTTTCCAGATGGCGAATACCATTTGTAGAGTTCCAAGTAATCGAAGTCGGCAACACCCATCAATTCATAAACCTTCAGCCGGCGGTTCATAATAAACGCCTCGCGTTCACGAATCATATTCCAAGGCGAGAGCTTCTTAACTTCATCTTCACCGAGAATCTTGGTGATGCGATTGACCAAATATGGCACATCGAAAAACTTGGTGTTCCAGCCAGTCAAAGCATCTGGACATTTCTCTTGCCAGAATCTCAGAAAAAACTTTAGAAGATGATATTCATCTTTACACTTCATGTAGTTTTCTTGGCCTTTGACTTCATAGTCGCCACAGCCCCAGACAAACATATGACCGTTGACAAACTTCAATGCAATAGCCGTTACAGGTTCATCTGCTTTGTATGGATCTGGAAAGCCATTTTCTGATCCGACCTCAATATCAAGAACGCCGATGGAAACATGTTCCATTTCCCAATCGACCATCTTTTTATGTTGCTCACCAATGAAAGCATATTCGAATCGGTTTTGGCCATAGATTGTTTTACCTGAAACATCATCAAATTGTTTCAGATAATCACGGGCTTCACGAATCGAATCGAACTTGTGGGGTTGTAGGTATTGACCGTCAAGTGAGGTATATTTTGTTGCCTTTGACGATCTTTCATAGAGTGTCGGCTGATAAGGGATTCTTATCTTGATTCTTTTTCCGTCCTGTACTCCTCGATACAGGATGAAATTTCCGACAGACTGAACATTGGTATAAAAAATAGACATTAACCTGTAATAATTTGTTTTGAAGGGGTAACAATTCCGCTGAATGTTTGCTGGTAATTGCTTAGAATTTCTTCAATTGGATCATACATGTATGCGACATGTAAAGGCTCAATTAGGATAGAATCGCTTTGTTTTCCAGCAAAAGGTGGAAATGGAATAAATCCCATTGAGGGTTGACTTCCTGCGATTTGTGGGGGAACCATCCTAAGCTGGACAGCATTTTTTAGTTTAAAACGATTGTCACCAGAATTTTCGACATCCGCAATTACATCTTCCCCAGTTACAAGTTTCATTCCTTTGATTGCCATAGTGGACTCCTAGTTCTTATAAACATAAATAATTATGTATTATGAACTACCAATGATACATTGTCAAGAGAAATATAGGTAGAAAAGGAAAAAAATGATTAAAAAGATCACCGCATTGGTGCTTTTTGTCATGGCTACATCATCAATGGCTCAGACCATTGTAACTGATTCGACTTCTAATAGCAATAGCACAACTTATTCAAAAACCGAAACAAAGGTAAGTTCTCCTCCTCCTTCGGCCATTGCTCCAGCAATTACAAACATCAATAATGATTTATGCGTTGTTGGTGCTTCCGGAGCGGTACAAACACAAATTTTTGGTATGTCTTTTGGTGGCACAACCAGAGATATGAATTGCGAGAGAATTAAACTCGCCAAAAACTTATACGATATGGGTATGAAAGTTGCCGCAGTTGCCGCACTTTGTCAAGACCGTAGGGTTTTTGATGCAATGATGAGTGCCGGAACACCATGTCCAGTTGATGGTAAGATTGGTGCAGAGGCCAAAACATATTGGGAAGAAAATCCAGGTAAAATTCCTACAGTAGTTAAAGAGAAATGAAAAAATTTCTTTTGGCATTGTTAATGTCAATATCATGTGTTGTAGGGGCACAACAGATTAAAACTCCAGTCACTTTTGGTGATGACACCTGGGTTAATGTGCCTTTGCAATTTCCCTTTCCACTTTATGGAAGGGTGTTTACGAATTCGTTTATGTTTTCGAATGGTGTAGTGTCGTTTATGAATGTTGGTGCCCAACCAACAAATAGTTATTGTTGTGAAGGAGTACAGGTTAATAATCAAACACCTATTTCATTTCACTACACTATAATGCCAATGCAAACAGATTTGTATCCTGGGCCACAATCCAGATTCTATACCCAAGGTGATGCAACTTATCAGAAGTATTGGTGGGAAAATATATCAGAATATTCAAGTGGTAATAATTTAAACACTTTTCAAGTTGAGATAAAGCCTACAGGTTATATTGGAATAAAATATGACCAAGTGAATATTCAGAATCAATTGGTTACAAGTGCAGTTATAGGTGACGCCTCAAGGGGAGAATATAGTCTACACTATTATGGCCGAGGTATGACAGCTTCAAGTGTTCCGAGTTTAATTGAATATGGCTCAACGGGAAGCATTTGTACCAGCAATCCTTTGGCTGATCCTGCCTGTCCAGGATATGCAGAAGCATACTTCAATCAACAATGTTCAGCAAATCCGTTATATGCGGCAACTTGTCCAGGTTACCAGCAAGCATATTATACACAACAATGTTCGATAAATCCATTGTATGATTCTGGATGTCCAGGATATGCTGGAGCGTATTTTTCACAACAATGTACAGCCAATCCTCTATATGATAGTTTGTGTCCGGGTTATCAACAAGCATATTTTAATGAACAATGTACGATTAATCCCTTATACAATACAGGCTGTTCTGGCTACGCAGTAGCTTATTTTAACCAACAATGCCAGGCAAACGGACTCTATAGTCAACAATGTCCGAATTATGCAACTGCATATGCAAAACAACAGGTATTACAACAACAAAATGTTTTAACAACACCAACTGCTACCACAATTGTAAGTCCGCTTCCAACGACCAACACAGTAAATAATACCGGAACAGTTCAACTTGTGGCCGACACTAATGTGAATAATGCAATAACACCACCGGCAACAACCTCGGCCACATCGGTTTCTCCTGCCTCTCCAGTTTCTGTTGTGAATGCACAACCGGTTTCACAAAATACGGTACAACAGGCTGCACAACCACCTGCACCAACACCAACTCAAGCGGCCGCTCAACAAGAGCAGAAACAGGAACAAGGTAAAACGGAACAAAAAGTTGCAAATACAGTAGAGAAAAAAATGGATTCTGGCGCAAAAGGCGATCAACAAAAAATGAAAGATGCTGTTGCAAAAGTACAAAAAGAAATTGCAAAAGAAGCACAAGAAGCTAAAACAATTGAAGCACAAGTTGCTACACAAGGATTAGTTGTTGGTTCAATGAATTTCGTACCTGGATTTGATGCATATAAAAATGCTCTCATACCAGATACAAATGCTCTACTGATGGCGAGACAATATCAAAAACCTGTGGTCGATAATCAAAGGGCACAACGCAGATTGAGTGGTGCCAACGAATTGAGATGGCAACAAATGGTAGACTCACAATATCAAATAGGAAAATAAAATGTCAGAAGAAATCAAAGATGTAAACAAAAAGATAGATGAAGCCGAGGCAGCCGTTAAAAAGTATGCCAGCAAAGATACTGTTATCAGTATAGGTGGTTACGAATTTACGCCAGCCAAACTTATGGTTGCAGCCACCATCGTATCATCAGTTCTCGGTGGTCTTTATGGTACTTTTGAAGTCTATAAAGATTACATCGGTATGAAAAAGAAGATTGCCGAATATACGGCACCAGATTTGTCTGAATTCGACAAGCGTTTGGCTGTTATTGAAGAAAATAGTAGTAAAACTTCCGATTACACAAGAGACATTAAAAACGACTTAAAGAATGATATCCGCCGTAATGAAACTGTAACAGAACAAATTGAACGCGGTGTCAAGCAGGCTCAACGTGAAACTGAAAATGAAATGCGTCAAGCACGAAAAGATATTCGTGAGGACCTAGAGAAGGCAAGAGGTGAAGTCAATGCTATTCGTAAAGAAGTAGCAGATGCACGCCGTGAAATTTCTAAAGAAGTCGATACAACCAAGAAAGAAATTGCACGGGAAGTTGATACAATGAAAAAAGATGTTAATGTAAAAGTTGAGACTTTAAAGAAAGAAGTCGATAACAAGATACAAAAAGCAATTGACAACCCACTCGCTAACAAATAAATTATTAATTGTTGGTTTGTTAATGTTTGGAAATGTAAGTAGTGCAAATAGAAATTTAAAAGAGGATGAGGTGTGGGTTTGTACCCGCTGGGGATGGGTTTATGTAGATGGAGTTCGAACAGTCAATTGTTTCGAATGGAAAATACAAGACTGTTCTAACCGATTACATAAACAAATTTGTAAATTAGAAGGAAAAAAATGATTGATCCGATAACCGCACTCGCTGGTATACAGTCGGCCGTTGCACTTATTAAGAAGGTATCCAAAACAGTTGATGATGTAGCATCACTTGGCCCCGTTTTGGGTAAATATTTTGATGCAAAGAGCAACGCAACTAAAGCGGCCGTGGACGCAAAGGCGAGCGGTAAAAAATCCAATATGGCCGTGGCCATTGAAATAGAATTGGCCCTACACCAAGCGGAACAATTTGAAAAACAATTACAATTATTGTTTATGCAAACTGGAAAAATAGATGTGTGGAATAAAATAAAGGCGCGCTCTCAAGCAATGGATGTTGAAGCGGCCCGTGACGCCAGAAAAGAAAAAGAATTAGCAATAAAAAGAAAAAAACGATTCCAACAATTTATAGAAATTTTTATTGGAGCTGCCGTGTTGATTGGGCTTTTAGTAGCTATGGGATATGGAATCTACGAAATAATTGAATATTGCCAAGGTGCGTGTGGCAATTAATTATTGTATTTGTAATTTACTGAATCTGTATTTTCGCGGTAAATCTTAGCGCCATTCTTTAGATGAAATCTTTTTGCTACTTCTGTCTTAGGACTATAGGTCACAAAGTCTTTTATATTTGGATTAGTCCGCTCAATATACTTCCTCGCTTCAAGAATCATGTCTCGACCCGCACCGGCCGCATAACTCCAGATAGTATAAAAGACTGCGACAGAAGGATTTAAAGATTCTTGCAAGAGTTCTTCAACATTAGAAGGTATATGGTCTGAGTATTTCACACAGACCATCGCAGACAATTCTTCGCCAATCTGCAAAGCAAAGACCTCAGCATTATCCTTCACACGAATTTCATGTGGGATATCTGGTCTTACAGGATCATCCTTTAGATGTTGCGCTAATGGATGATCTAGTGATTGGATTGGTATGAGGTTTTTCATACCCGTATATATCCATTATTGATAGGTAAAAATAACATTCTCAACATAAAGAATGAAATTTTCATTACCAATTTTTGTTGCTTTGTTCCAATCAATCAAAACAACATCACCAACGGATACTTCATCGACAGTTGTACCAATGGCAAGAACTTTTGCCCTGTCTGGTTCTGCGGAAGATTGAAGAATGATTCCCATAGAAGTTTTCTTTTCTGAGGGAATGCGCTCTACAAGAATTTTTTTGCCAAGAGGTTTAATATCCATGATGTTTCCTATTTTGTGGTGCGCCCGAAGGGACTTGAACCCCTAACCAACGGATTATGAGTCCGCTGCTCTAACCATTGAGCTACAGGCGCATTAATGGTACGGGCACCCGGATTCGAACCGGGACGCACAAGGCGGGAGATTTTAAGTCTCCTGTGTCTACCATTCCACCATGCCCGCAAAAAACTATTATACAAAATTAAGTGTAATTTGTCAAGTGGTGCCCCAGAGGAGAGTCGAACTCCTAGAATTCTGATTTTGAGTCAGACACGTATACCAATTCCGTCACCGGGGCTTTGTTGGTACCAACTAGTGGAATCGAACCACTTTCCACGGCTCTTCAGACCGCCGCTATGACCACATCAGCTAAGTTGGTTTTTATTTGGTACCTTGTGACGGGATCGAACCGCCGACCTTCTCCTTGTAAGGGAGACACTCTACCGCTGAGTTAACAAGGCATAAATTTACTTTGGGGTGACCATTGGGATTCGAACCCAATCTAAGAGAATCACAATCTCGGGTGCTACCATTACACTATGGCCACGCTAAAGTAAACTTTGGAGCGGGTAGAGAGAATCGAACTCTCACACTAACCTTGGCAAGGTCACAGGCTACCTTTACATCATACCCGCATAAAACCATATAGAAACACACTAAAATTACTTAGGCTGCAATAGGAGCCATTGTTCATAAGAATGTGCTTTTATATGGAGCGGGATGAGAGAATCGAACTCTCAACCGAAGATTGGAAATCTGCTGTTTTACCATTAAACTAATCCCGCATGGTGATTGGCTACGT
>Ga0181343_1000939_pt1 | contig 11963 bp, 19 predicted proteins | sample Su13VDMLBSD_FD_130110 | JGI IMG/M metagenome (GOLD analysis project Ga0181343, IMG submission 130110) | Freshwater viral communities from Lake Michigan, USA - Su13.VD.MLB.S.D | ecosystem: Environmental > Aquatic > Freshwater > Lake | place: USA: Michigan | collected 2013-07-15 | reverse complement strand
GTTGAATAATGTGTTTCAGCATTCATTTGTTTTGTCTTTTATTTATATTTTGATTAAAGATAATAATAAAATTATGAAATATCTAATTGTCCTGTTCAAAAATAAAGAAAGGAAGAAAATAATAAATAAATTTAAAACCTATGAACGGGCTAAAAATTTCTTTGATAAAAAAATCAATGAAGATGTTATTTTTGATAAGAGAGTTGAGAATGGGAGAGATTGTTATTTTGAGTTGGGTTTACTAGAAAAAAATTCAGATAATTTTGACTCTGTTTTTGTTAAGGACGATATGGGTAGACAGATAAAAGTTGAATTAGATGATTCGGATTATAAAATAATTAAGATCTCAACATATAAAGTAGAAGATTTAATATTTGATGTATCAAAAAATAAAAGAATATCATTTAATAATTTTTATAGAACGTATTTACCAAGAAATGGTGTTAAATTGGTTTCAAAAATAAATAACAAAATTATTGTTCAGGAGGATGATAATATTAACTTGTTCTCATTGAAGTGCGATAAGGAGTCTGACAGGTTTTTTACTATACTTAACGAGCAACTTATGTTACGTGGTAGAACTGACTGTATATTGGTTCCTGATTCCTCAAAGGCACAAAAAAAATACCTTTATGAACTTTTAGAGTCAAAAGGTATTTCTAAATCAATTTTATATCGTAGATCAACTACTTTTTTTAGGGGTTAGTCTATCCAAAAATTTTCTCCACGTAGTTTTTTCTACAACAGGTTCTGGTGTCTTTTCCTCAACCTTATATGAATTTTCCAATATAAAAATTACTTCAGTTCCTGAAATATCAATTTTTATTTGTGTTTCATCATATTTTATATTTTTAAAATTACTTCTTATAAAATTAAAATCTTTTTGATTTATTTCATATACAATAACAGATTTACTATATGGTAACAAATTTTGTATACCATCTGTTATTAAAGCAAGATTTGTTAGGAAATTCTCAAAACCGTTTTGATTCTCTGCCATAGACTTATTTTTTTAGGTTTTGGTATTAATTCCTCTTTTTTATAATTTTTAATGTGGTTGATAAAGTTTAACTTTTCTTTCTCCAACTCAACTTTATCTTTTTTGGCTTCATTCTGTAACCACTCTATCTGTGTCTGTTTGTTGCTCGTCATCTTCTATACTCAAATTAAATTCATTTAATTCAAACTTCAGGCTTTGGAGTTTGTTCAAATCTTGTCTTTCAAATATTTTCTTTAATTCATCAACTTTGTTAAGGAAAAGAAGTTCTTTTTGTTCAATCTCTTTATTAAACTCTACAATTGAGTTTATGTTACTAATTGTTGTATCTACTTCACTTTCAGAAAATTCAGCAACAAAACTATATATCTTCATTCCCTCAATACTTTTTTGTTGTTCTACAACTTTACCTTCAATTGTAAACTTTTTTGGTATTTTCCAATTTTCAGGTATTTCAATATCAAATGTAAGATATCCTTTTAGTTTCCTAATTGATTTTAAGTAAGGAAACAAACTATCTATGTGATTAAAAAATGTCATTTTAATTAAGAATAAATGTTATTATGTATGAGATGAAAAAACCAAAAAGGATTGTCTCCTTATTTGATAATTCTAATTTTTTAGGTGGATTACCAAATAAGGAAACAAAAAGTTTAAAAATAACTCTTAAAACTCCTAATATTGAGAATATAAAAACAAATAAAAATATGTTATTTATATCTAACATTATTTTTTTCTCTCCTCTAAAATTTCACCTCTCAAATTTTTTAAAAGTTCTCTCAACTCTTGTGATGATTTTCTTGCTCTTGTTCCTGCGGTTTTGTTTCCTGCATAGAATTTATCAACATCACCACCTAGTGATTCCACTAAAGTTTTGATTTTTTGAATTGTTGTTTCTTCTGTCATTTTTTTATTTTTTAAATAAAGTTTATTTGTATATAAAAATAGAATATCAATATCTATAGTCAATAGATTGATGTCATATTATTATCAATAGATTTGTATATTGTGTATATCACATCTAAATCTGATTTGGTAAATGGTTTCTTCCTATCAAACATTTCTGTAAAAAAATCAGAAATAGATTTTTTAATTTTGTCTTCAGAATGTCTATAAAATAACTCATCAAAGAAATCCTTGAAGTAGTCGTAGTGTTCCCCTCTATCATTGATTATAATGTTCTCTCTTTCAAACATCTTGATTGTCTCATTCCAACACCAATTGAAGTGGTTCAGGTTGTCTTCGTCTGACATATCAATTTTACTCTCATTCTCATCAGATATTCCACCCAAATATGTGTCATATATTATGGTGGTAAGTGAATAGGTAAAATCGTAGAATAAATCCATTTTTTCAAAAATGATGTTATTGGTTTTAAACCATATATCAACATCATTAATGTCAAGTGGTGTTGTAAGGTAATTAAAAAAATTCTCCATAAGATACTTCCTATGGAGAATTATAATCTAACTAATATGTTTTGTAAATTATTGTGTCTTTTGACTGTAACCCATTAGGTTTTTAATTCGGTCAAATTCTTCATTAAGTTTTAATTTTTCTTTTTCATTAATACTCTCTAACTTAATGTCAACACCTTTACCTGAATTTTCACCAGTCCCATCAGTTACAGGTTGTTTTGATTTTCTATAAGCAGTTCTTTTAGCTTGGGCATATTTATTAGCCTTTCTTTTCTTATTTATTTTTTCACCCAATTCGGTCTCTTCAGCATTTGCCCATTCAGGATTGTTACCAGTTTTTGATGAACCCTCAATGTTATCTTTCATCCAATCTTCATCAGGATGAATTTCATCATAATCAAGGTTTTCCATACCAGGTCTCATAAAGTCATCAATAAATTCTTTTCCGTCATCTGACATTGTATATTTTTTTGCTGCCATTTTTTCTAATTGTCCATTACCTTTAGGAAAGAAACTTGGGTTTGTTTCATACTTACCTTTAGAACCGTCTTTGATATAATCTACCATCTTTTTTGCGACAGATTTGAGGTAGTCTTCATTTTCTTTACCCGAGCCTTTATGTGTTTTCTCATAAACCGCGGTTCCTTTATGTGCAACACCTTTCTTTATGTTATTTTTTTCTTTTGTTTTTTGTTCGTTTACGATATTCTCAATCAAGTCAATTATTTCACTTTCAGTAAATAGTGCTGAGTTTTCACCATCTTTCAATCTATATATTGTTTCATCTAATGAAGAGTTGTCGGTGTATTCTTTACCATTCATTTTGAACTTTTCTCCTTTTTTGGTTTTTTTCAACATACCTGTAAAAGCATTTCCTTCTTCTACCTCTTCTTCTTCTTCTTCATACATACCACCAGTGAAGTTTTGACTAGAACCAATCTCCATCATGTCGCCTTTCATGCCACCACATTCAACACATTCACCTTCATAAAATTCTTTACTACCACACTCACAAACATCACCTTCATCCAACTCCAATTCATAAATAACTTCTGAACCTTCGTTTTTTTCTTTTCTTAACTTTTGAAAGTCTGCTGATGTAAGTTTCCCGTATGGTGGTGCTTTATCTAATCTTTTTTGATTACCATGAAGTTTTTCTAAAAGTTCGCTTTCTTTCATACCACACTCCATACACTCACCTTCATACATATTACCACCACATTCACAAGTTTCACCTTCGGCAACATAATCAAATTCAGTTGGTGCGTTCTTCAACTTTTCCATAACTTCTTCAGCTTTTTCTTCCAAAGTTTCTTTAATAATTTTATTTGCCAAATTATGTAGATATTCTTTTGTTCTTCTCATAACTTTTTTATTATAAATACTTCTTAATTTTTATTTGTATTTGTCTCTTTTAATATAATCTCAATTATTTTATCTTCAGTCAATCCATATTTTCTTGAGATGTTTTGGATTGCAATTTGCATATCTTCGTTTTCAGATAAATTAAGTGCGTTAATATCCCCTTGATTGCAGTAAGGAAAACGTTTACATTTTTTTTTAACCTGAACGAATTTTCCTCCTGGTAATTGTGTTTTCTTAAATGAACTACCCCTTCCTTTAGGATTATTACCCCTCATCTTTACATCCTCAAATCCTGGTGCATCATAAGCACCAACACCAGCACCTGACGAAGTGGCTTCTTTTGTTTCTTTTTTACTAAATAAAGGTCCTTCAAACGCACCAACACCACCTCCCGCAGATGTTGCTTCCTTACTTTCTTTTTTTTTAGTCCTACTGTCTAAAATTGCTTTTAAGAAATCTTCAAGTTGTTCAGGATCATTAAGATGTTTTCTGATTTCAGATTTAATTTTATTGTTAGATAACTTTTTGTTTTTAACCAAATCTAATATGTCATTTATTGAGGCGTTTTTCTTCAAAAAAGAAAGTGGTTTGTATGTTCTTTCAGATTCATTAAACTCTCTTTTAATTTTAGAGGATGATGATGAATCAACATTTGAGTCAATTAAACTTTTACTCAATTCACTTTTAAACTTTGTCATTAAATTATCCGCATCACTCATAATCCCCTAAATTTTGATTCCCAAAAACTTCTTTGTTGGTACATTATGGTATAAAATTCTCTGAATGATTTTATAATTAAATCTCTCACATCAGAATCAAGTTTACCTCCCTTTTTTAACTCCTTTGACATTCTACTAACCAACTTTTCCTCAAACTGTTTTGCAGTTGAGGAACCAAGAAAATCTTTAATTTCTTTTCTTATTAAAGATTCAATTTCTTTTTTTTCAGATTGGTTTAATGCCATTACTTAAATATTTCTACAAATGTTATAGTGGTTAAAACAGCACCACTCACAATATTAACTATAGTGTTTTTTAATCTATTCTTTTTAATTTCTTGTCTCAAATTCTTATTATCCTCTTCTACCAATGTATACTTCTCTTTGTTCGCTTCAATAAGTATTTTGTTGTTAACATCTTTTTGTTCTAACTTGGAAATAATGGAGTCTTGGTTTACTACTTTCAATTCAAAGTTTTTAATTTCTTCATCGGTTAAAATCTTTTCTTTTTTTAGTTTGTCCAATTCATTCAAATCTGTTAATATTTGTCTTCCAACTTCAGTTGGGAAACAAATTGTATTAGTGTCTATCTGAACTGTCTTTTGCCCAAAAGAAAAGGATGATATAATTAAAAATAAAGTTGTAATTAAATTTTTCATATTAATATTTATATCTTTTTTGGAACGCACTGTCCACTTGTTTATTATCATAACCTTTTATTTCCCACTCTTTAGTTTCGTAATAATTATTTATTGTGGTTTTTTTATTTCTTATATCAGTTATTGTTTCATCAATTTTTCTAACATTTTCTTTATAAACCATAATAGAGTCATCTAATTGTTTTTGTTTCTTTTCAGTTTCTTCAATCTTTTTATCTAACTCATTCAATTTATATTTTAGTAATTCTGATTTGTCTGGTGCTGGTGTTAAAACTTCAACTAACAAATATGTTAAAACAACACCAAAAACAAAAAGTAATATTTCCTTATAATATTTTGTGATAAAATTTTTCATTATTCTTTAGTTTTTTTTCTTACCGCAATTACTTTGGACCATTTAGTTTTGAATTTTTCGTAGTAACCTTTCAACTTTTGTAACATTTCCAAAAATTCCTCATCCAATTGCATCATTGTTCCGTTTATGTATACACCGTTGTTTTCACCTATTGAGAAGAAAAATTCCAAGTCATACTCTGTAATTTTACCAGACCATTCAACATTATTTGGGTATAGATTTAACTTATTAAAATCTACAATCTCAGCGACTTCGGCAACAAACTCATCCATACTTTCTTGGAAAGCTTTTTTATCGTCTGTTGTAAGTTGTAAATCTTTTGCTGCCGAACCATGTATAAAAATAATACCACCTGAAATTCTATAACCTTTTTTCTTATCAGGTTTTTTTTCATCTTTTTGAGTATCATTGTCATCTGCTGTTTCGTAACTAATATCTTTCTCAATACTATCCATTGGATTGTCTCTCTTTGTGATATTGTTAGCTTCTAATTCCTTTTCTTCTTGTTCTATTAAAATGCCATACCTTTTCTTGATGTCGGTTTGTTCTGATACTAACTTATTACCACCAAGCATTGTTCTTGAAGCTTTTAATAAATTCCTTATTTCCTCGTAGTTACTCATATTTCTAACTTTTTTATAAAATATTCAAAATCAAAAGCGGGACTAACATCTGTAACATCTTCATCAATGTTGGATCTTGTTAAAATCCCTTTGAATGTATCCATTCTGTTTATTTTAGTGTTATGTCCCAAACAAGTTTTCTCAATTGAGTGTTTCTCACAAAGTATCTTACACAAAATTGCAGTTTTTTCAATCTGTTTTTTTGTATAAGGTTCCCAAAAAAAGAAATCTCTCCACTTCCTATCAAAAACCTTTTCCTTATAAATACTACCTAACCAATTAATGTGATGATTTTTTAATGGTTCTTTTTCCAACCAACCTAAATTCTCAAATGACACTATAATTGATTGTTTATCAAATGTCGGTTGTCCTATGTATTTTGTGTATTTTTCATCATCTAATGTCTGAATAACATCACCATCTTTACTGATTACATAATGTGGTATTTTATCGTATTTACCGTGATTTCTATATTTCAAAGAAGTTAAATACTCTTCAATATTTCTTGAGGTGTGTGTAAGTATTATTTGTTTTTTATTTTTTTCTTCACCAAAAGAATGATTAAGTTTTTTATCAATTATTTTTAACATCACTTGCGATATATTAATCTTTTAATTGGTTTTGTTTCATCAACGTCTTCTTCAATCTCCTCAACTTCATATGGAGTAAAAGCTAAAGCAGTTGGTTCATCCATTTTTTCTTCTTCTGTTTGTTCTGGTAACAATCCCTGTTCTTTTAATTCTTTTACTTTGTCCCAAACTATTTTTGATTCCTCTTGTAAATCAACAAGTTTTTCTATGTTCTCATTACTGATAATTTGTTCAGGATATTCTTCTTTGTGAGGGACATTGGTGTCCTCCTCAACTTCATCGGTATCTACATTATCTTCTACTTTTAGGGATTCTTTTTCTTGTTTTGGGGAATCAATTTCCCCTAAATCTACACTATCTTCTACTTTTAGGAATTTTTTTGGAGAATCTTCTTCTTGGTTTGGGGAATCATCTTCCTTTTTTCTAATTGACTTAAACGCCTGATTAGTTGCAATGACAAGTGTGATTGCAAGTGGGTCGAATACAAATATTAATATCAATATAAAAAGATTGGCGGTTCTTTTAATATCCCAATCAAGTAGTTCACTAACGTATTTTATCGCACCTAATTCACTTCCTGATATTTCCTCTGATTCCATATCCAAAACCTGTATATCAAGTTTTGTAATACTATCATTCATAGCATCAATCCTACTCACAATTGTATCCCTTCTTACTTGGGCTTCCTTTAATTGTCCTTCAAATGACTTTCTATTTGCATTGTTTGCTTTTGTTACAACCTGTCCTGTCTTTCTGTCAACTGATTGTGTTGTTGTATTATTAGATAAACCGTCTCTTAATTTTGTTATATCACCATCAAGGGTTGTTTTTTCTTTTGTTAGTTCTTCTTTTATTTCTTCAAACCTAGTTTTTTTTACCTCAACGTTTTTAATCTTTTTTTCGTTGATTTCAAGTTTTGCGATATTTCCTTGGAACCCAGTACTCAATAGTCCATATATACCAAGTGACGTTATGATTGATAGTGTCACAAGGGCAATTGTCATATAAATCTTTAATGCACCATATGTCTCCTTCCATTTATCGTGAAGATATGTTGCAATTGCTAACTTTGATATTTCAAGGAACGTTCCCATAATTATCACAGGAGTTGCAACACCGATAAACACAATAGATAACCCCACAACACTATAATATGCTGCTGTTCCTGACAATCCAAGAGCACAAAACAACATAAACCACGGTAAAAATTTTTCCTTCATAATAACTGAATTATAATTAATAAATACTCTTAATAAAGAAACCACACTATCAAAGTGTGGTTGCTTGTTTCTTTAAGTGTTCTATTATAAGTAATCAAACAACTCTGAAGAATCATTACGAAGTCGTCGTAGCGCTTTCTCTTTTATCTGTCTTACCCTTTCTTTTGTAAGATTAAAGTCAGAACCAATGTCTTCTAAAGTTCTTGGTGTTCCAGTGAGTCCGAAGTAATCACCAACGATTGATTTTTCTCTATCGTCCAAAACATTAAGAAGTGATAACAACTTATCTTTCAGAATGTCTTTTGTGTCAAATGCTGCGTCAGGAGCTACAGCATCTCTATTTTGTATCATATCAATTAGAGTATCACCGTCTTCATTGATGTGCATATCAAGGTTAATAATTGAGGGTAGGTTTGAGAACTTGTCGTCAAGTTTCTTTCCTGTTTGTTCAACCTCTTTCTTTGCCTTATGTAAGTCCTGAACCACATTAACTGGAAGCCTAATCGTTCTTGCGTTATCATTGAGTGACTGAATGATTGATTGTTTAACCCACCAAACCGCATATGAAATAAAACGTAAGTCCTTGTTCCAATCAAAGTTCTTAATCGCCTTCATTAAGCCAAGATTACCTTCGGCAATTAAATCAGGTAAATCAAGTCCTTGATTTTGATATTGTTTTGCCACAGTAATAACAAAACGTAAATTACCTTTTAAGAGCTCCTCTTCAATTTTTTTCCTTTCAGACATAGGTGTGTCCTCTGACTTCATCTTGACAGCTAACTCTTTTTCCCTTTCAGGTGTCATTACTTTAATTCTCCTAATATCCTTTAGGTAGTGGTAAATCTCATCTTGATTAATTGGAACTCCCGTGCTCTTTTCTTTCATATTACTTCTCTTTTGAATAGTCATCTAATTTTTTTCTCTCTGCTTTAGTTAACGAATTTAATCCATTTTGGTGTATTTTGTCAAGAATTTCATCAATACTTAGACTTGTTTCGTGGTAATTGATGTAATCTTGTAAAATTTGTTCTTGTCTTTTAATCAACTCATCCTGTTCTACATAATTTTCAATAAATTGTTCTTCAATATTCTTCACAAAAAAGTCCTGAATTGGATTTTCTTTTTTACTTTTCCGTCCCCTTTTATTTATTGAGAGAAAATCTTTAAGGTGTCCCTTATCCATATTGGATGTTATGTTTTTTGTCGTCTGTGATAAGACAAACATAAATTTTGGTGATTCCTCTAATATTAACTCAACGTAAATTGTAAGTTCGGGTTGACTCATTGCGGTTTCAAAATGAAATATAGAATGATTCTCTCCAAACACAAACTTAATCTCATCTGATTTTGTAATACAGGAAAGCTCTGTCGCTATTGTTTGATTTGAGGTTACCTCATCCCAATTTTCATCACACGGATAAACAAATAATAAGTATTTCATATCTTTTATTTTTTTAGATGTCACAAAGATAAGGAAAAAACTGACTATTCCAAACTTTTAGTATCCGTATTTTTCTTTCTTTTCAGTAAAGCATCTTTTTTTGACAACAAAAACTTACATTTTGGGTTTGGGTTTGATTCTGTATAAGATTCTAACCCATCAACTCTTTTATTTGACAAATCTACATATTCTTCATTTATGTCAATCCCAACATAATTTCTATTGTTAAGTTTTGCCATCTTCAAAGTAGTCCCACTTCCACACATTGGATCCAATACCAAGTCACCTTCTTCAGACCAAGATAAAATATGATCTTCAGCTAATGATTCAGGGAATATTGCGGGGTGTTGGAATGCGATATCGTCTTTGGAGGAGAACCCTTTACCATTATTAACATACCAAACATTATACCGTGTTCCAAATTCAGCAACAGTAAACTTGTCAACCTTTTTTAGATTACCATCTTTTTCTCTTTTTGACGGTTCTCCAAAGTTAGTATGTCCAGCCCATCTATTTGGTTTATCTTTAAGTAAGTTTACAGTTTTTGGTTTTCCTTTTGATAAAACAAACATATATTCAAATACCTGTGAGTATCTACCAGTTTCAGGGAATGGTGCCCCATTTTTATGATAAATCATTGTATCATACAGAGTAAATCCAATCTCCATAAATTTCAGTGCTTGTCTGAATGAACTACCTGTTTCTCCACCATTCTTTACCTGATCGTTCACAACCCAAACAACAACACCACCTTTTTTTGTTACCCGATACAACTCACGAGCCATCTCAACAAATGGAAAACTAAAACCGTCTTCATATACAACACCATCTTTAATCTTACCATTGTAAGTTCTTAAATTATCATAAGGCGGAGACGTGATAGTTAAGTCAAATGTATTAGACTCATATGTTTGTAATACTTCAATCGCATTACCTAAAATTATTTTATTCATAATTAATTCTTTTTTTTATTATTTCAAAATAATTTTTATCTATTTCAGAACCAATATAATTACGATTTAATTCAATTGCGGCTTTAACAGTTGTTCCTGAACCAAGAAATGGATCATACACAATATCACCTTCATTTGTCCAACTAATAATATGATCTTTAACTAAATTTATTGGGAATATAGCAGGATGTTCATATGCTATTTTATCTTCTTGTCCATTTTTTGAAGTTTTATAAGTCCATACGTTATATCTTTGTCCATACTCCTCTATAATTTTCTTTTTTCTTTCAACCATACTACCGTCCTTCTGTCTTGATGTGTTTTTACCCCAACTACCGATTTGTCCTGCATAAACATTTTTTCTATCTTTTATAGGATTAAAAGTGTTTGGTTTTCCTTTTGTTAAAATAAACATATATTCAAAAATCTGATGATATCTATTAGAGGATGGGTTTGAGAAATTATTTTTCATGTATATCATCGTATCGTGAATATTAAACCCGATTTCTTTAAAAAATAATGCTTGACGAAAGGATGTACCTGTTTCACTACCTTTTTCTGTGCCATCACCGACAACCCATACTACAACGCCCCCTTCTTTTGTTGTTCTATATAGTTCTCTTGAGATATTTTCAAAATCAAAAGAGTAACCATTAAAATCTGTTTTTTTACCATTAATGTGATTATTATACGTTCTTAAATTGTCGTATGGTGGTGAGGTAACAGTTAAATCTATCTTATTATCAGGTATTTTAGATAACGTGTCAAGACAATTTTCGTTATATATTTTATTTATTTCCATCATAACTTTTAAAGAATTTTTTTGCCGTTATTGATTTATTTTTACCTAAACCCAACTGAAGGATATCATCTTTAGTTACTTCTATAGTATCCAATACCCCTTTTTCAATTTCTCTTTTATCAATCAAAACGAATCTATCAATCTTGTTTAATTTTTTTAAAAATCCATCTTCTGTTACTTTTCTACCATAACCAACTTCTTTAGATGAAGCAAAACTAACTTGTTTAGTTATGGTTCTAATTTCTGTTTTAACCCCATTAGATTCTTTTATATCAAATGAAGAATTTTCTTTTTCTCTTTTACCATTTTCAGAATTTTTATGTAAAAATTCACCGTAACGACCTAAAATTCTTCCGTCATCAAACATTTCTATTGTATCTTCAACCGTTAATCCAAGTCCTTTTGCAACAACTTGCCATTCAATTTTGTAAGTATTTAATTTTTCCATGATTGGAGTATATGAGTTATATTTTAATCAACTAACACTTTTGAGATATTATCTTCCTTTCTAATCTTAACCACACAATCTGCCCATTGGTTAATAAGTGGGTTATGCGAAATTACAAATATTTTTTCAAAGTATTCCTTTATTTTGATAAAAAATTCAGCAACCAACTCTAAATTGTCATTTGATATTTTCCCAAACACCTCATCAAAGACAACAACATTTGGTTTTGGTAAAGAACAAATCTTACTTAAAACAGATCTTAATGCTAACGATGCTATTGTCTTTTCATATCCTGAACCTGAAACCATTAGTTTCTCAACACCAGTACCATTATCAACCATCAAGAACTCCACCTCGTTTTTATCATTGATTCT
>Ga0181343_1000937_pt1 | contig 11968 bp, 15 predicted proteins | sample Su13VDMLBSD_FD_130110 | JGI IMG/M metagenome (GOLD analysis project Ga0181343, IMG submission 130110) | Freshwater viral communities from Lake Michigan, USA - Su13.VD.MLB.S.D | ecosystem: Environmental > Aquatic > Freshwater > Lake | place: USA: Michigan | collected 2013-07-15 | reverse complement strand
GGCTACCACGTCACCGGGATGGATGGATGCGTGGAAATCCGCAACCGGGACACGGGCGCGATCGTGCTTACGATGGAATGCCACGGCGACGGTACATGCGCCGTCGAGAACCACGACGCGCAGCGTAGCGAGCGCAACGTCCCGATCGCTACCATGCGCACCTACGCCCGCCTCATGGTGCGCGCGTGAGCCCCGCGGCGCACTGGCGCGCAGTCTGGAGGCACCACGCCCGGGCCGTGCTCAAGCTCACCCGATGGCGCGACATGCCCGCGACGATCGTCCTATGGGCAGGACCGTCCGCCCTCGACAGGTCCCCGATCATGCTTGTAGGGTCCCGGATCGCGGACCCGTCGCAGAACCGGAAGACCGGAGACATGCTGCAGGTGAGCGTGATGCGTCAGGACCTCGCGCCGATCGACGCGTGGAGGATCGGCGCCGACGGCGCCGTCTGCCCGGACGCTTGCGGGCACCGCTCCAAGGCGCGAGGCGGCCGCGGCACCTGCTACGTGAACAAGGCCCGCCTGACGGCCGCCTGGGCGGCCGCGGTCCGCGAGCTCACCCGGGGGCGCGTAGGGTTCCCCCCGTTCCTATTCGCCCGCGCCCGCGTGCGTATGGGGATGGAAGGCGATCCGGCCGCGGTCCCCCTCGAGGTTATCGCGCCCGTACTCACGGCTGCGGGCGCGTGGAGCATGTACACGGCCGCATGGCGCACGTTGCCGGACGCTTGGAAGCGCTACGCTATGGCAAGCTGCGACACGCCGGAGGACGCCGTCGAGGCGATGGCCAAGGGCTGGCGCCCGTTCGCGTCGAGCACAAGCCCGGACATGGACACCGCCTACGAGGCGGCCGGGTTGACGCTGTGCAACGCGGAGCGACCGACGCCCCAGACCTGCAGCGCATGCCTGCGATGCAACGGAGCAGGGAAGAACCCCGGCCGCCCCGGCGCGTACTTGCCGATCCACGGAGCGATCGGGCAGACGTACCGGAAGAAGACCGACCTCCTGGCCCCCGTCGCGGGCCTCCTGGCCCCTTCCCCGTGACCCGTCGACAGACCGACACCCCGCGGCGGGACTTGCGCCCCGTGCTTGAAACCGCCGCACTAGTCGCGATCGCGCTTGTAGTGCTCGCTCTATTCTAGACCCCAAGGCCGCGCCCACCCCCGGGCGCGGCCGCCTCACCCGGAGATACCCCGATGGTACGTATCTGCACCATTCACAGCGTAACGATCAACGAACCCGGGCCCTACGGTCACGTGCGTCAGCGTAGCGAGGAGCGCCGCCGCTATACCTACGTAAATCCCGACTACGTCGTGAGCATCGAGACGACCCGCGTGGAATGGATCAAGGCCGATCGCGTGTCCGTCGTAACGGTCACGCACGGCCCCCGCCTCGCCACGTACTACACCCGCGAGCCCGCCGGACGCCTCGCCCGTCGCCTCGCCCTCCGCAACCTCAGCACCTAGGAGATCACACCATGCCCCGCACCCGCACCCAGACCACGAAGAAGAACCCCGCGACCGCCACCCCCGCGATGCCCATCCCCGCCCCGTCGACCGCCGCACGCCCCCGCGGCTTCCGCCTGGGCGAGCTCACCCCCGCCCAGCGCCCGGGAGACGAGCCGATCGTGATGCAGGGATGGCTTAGCCCCGACGCGTCGATCGCCGTGCAGTATTCCACTGCGTGGCGGCAGACCGACAAGCCTAGCGATCGCCGCTACGTGGTCGCGGTTATCGTCAACGGCCGCGCCTGGGTGGTCACGCACGACACCTACCGCGCAGGTGGTCTGCTCAGGTACCACACCGCCAGCACGATCAAGGCACTGGCCTACGCGATCTGGCTGCGAGTCACGCACGACCCCGGACCGTGGCAGGCCCTGCAGAGCGCACGCGTCACCAAGGGTCACACCGTCGCCCCCCGCGCGGTCGAGGCGTTCCGAAAGCAGATCGCCGACCTTATCGACCGCTAGAGCCCGCCCCCGGGCTACGAAGACCCCGCCGGACCCGTATAGGGACCGACGGGGTCTTCCCATATCTGGCCGGACCCGCCCCCGGGCGACGAGGACCCCGCCGGACGAGCGCCGGCACCCGGAACCCGAAAAACCGGAAACCGGCCCCGCGCGCTACGCGCGCGGGATCTCGTCGTAGCGGACCGCCGCGCCTCGCTCGCTACGCTCGCTCGCCCACCGACCCACCACTACCGATCCAACCTCATCCCATCCCGCCGAACCGTCGCGGCTCGCTCGCTACGCTCGCTCGCACCGACCCACCACTACCGATCCAACCTCACCACAATCAACCACCAAACCGACCGGAACATGCGGCGCTCGCTTCGCTCGCACGCCCGACCCGCCTGGGCTCGCTCGCTACGCTCGCTCGCACCCCCTCCCCACCCGACCCCCGCCATCCTACCTACAACCTCACCACCCGACCCATCCTCACCTCTTCCCATCCAATCCCGCCCTCTTCCTGTCTTTCACTTCAATCTCTTCCGAACCTGGCCGTTTCGCTTCGCTTACGGCCAGCTCAGCTCGGTCCCCGCCTTCAGCGGGTCCCTTCGCTTCGCTAAGGTCCCGATGTTCCCCGCCATCGCTCGCCCTGGAGGCTGAGAACGGGTAGGCTATGACCAGGAGGATCACCACATGGAACGCATGCCGGCCGATGCCAAGCTTCGTGTCGCTCAGAAGGTGCGCGCGCTCATCCGGGACGAGAAGATGGACGCCAAGCAGGCGTTCGCTACGGCGATGTCGATGGAGAAGTCGGGTCGCCTGGAGGAGGGCGGCGTCTACAAGCGTGCACCCAAGGCCAAGAGTACGAAGCACGCCTACGCCAACCGAGCGCACGCAAACGTGGACGAGGGCTACAATGACTGATGACCCCAAGAAGAAGGGGGCAGAAACGTCGGCCGGATGGGTGCAGACCGTAGCGGCTGCGCGTGTCGTGTCGGCTGAGGAGCTTCGTCGACAGGCGGCCATGTTCCGTCCGACGCCCAAGCAGGCGATGTTCCGGGAGTTCGCAGAACGCCAGGTGGAGATGGGCAACCTGCTCCTCTCCCGTTGGCTCATGGCGACCAAAGACCAGGTGTTCACGCAGTCGTTCCGTCGACCCGTGTCTCGTCGGGAGTGGGACAACTGGCTCACTGAGCCGGGGTTCTCCGACTGGTTCTTCGAGACGCTCCCTCAAGTCGCTCCTCTCGCTGAACAGGAGAAGCAGCTCGCCGATCAGCTCTTCCTGGAAGGACTGATGCGAGGGATGCAGGGCGAGAAGGAGTGGGCGTTCAAGGAATACGGTCGCTTCCGGTTCGCCCAGGTCGCCAAGGGCGCAGCGGCTGCAACGCAGGCAGCAGCGACACCCGAGGTGCAGAGCTTCCTCCAGCCGGACGCCTCGGTGAACGCCTGGTCGAAGAGCACCAAGGCGGAAGCGTGACGAGTAGCGACGTCGCTCAGCGGATCCTCGACGTCCTCGAGGAAGCAGACCTCACGGTCGCAGAGGACCTAGAGGCGCTGCGCGATGTCGTTGCCGTCGTCCTCTGCACGGCAGACGTGCCCGTGAGCGTGTTCCAGGACAGCCTCGACGAACGCATGGACGACGTTGTCGCCTGCGACGAACTATTCATGTCGACGGAAGTCGGAGAAGCCTAGTGCCGGACATCTACGACGCAGAGGAACACGCTCGGCGCATCCTCGAGTACAGGAAGCATCCAGAGAGGATGATGGGGAAGCTCACCATCCGAGACATGCAGGGCAAGTACGGACGTTTCGACAATCCGTTCCCTGAGCAGGTCGACGCGATGCAGGACTTCGCTGACCCAACGGCGAAGACCATCGTCCATGCGAAGCCTCGGCAGATCGGCGACAGCACGGTCGGCCTGGGCTGGAACTTCTCGTACCTGTACTGGACGCAGGACCCCGTTCGCACCCTGGTGGTGACGGACAAGGACGACACCAACGCGGCCTTGTGGGAGAAGCTCCAGGACTACTACCACGGCTTGCCGGAGCCGATGCGCCGGCCTCTCCTCAAGAGCAACGTCAAGGAGATGATCTTCGCAGATACGAAGGCAGGTTTCCGGTGCCTGTCGTCGCGCTCCCCAGCAGGGGGTCGAGGATGGACGTACCAGCGAGCGCACTTCGACGAGGTGGCGTACTGGTTCCATGACCGAGACGTGTGGGCAGCCGTGACGAGCTCCATGCACGCAGGGCCTCACGAGCAGACCATCATCATGTCCAGCCCCAACGGTCCAGGGAACCTGTTCCATGAGCAGGTCCTCGCAGCCCAGACGGCAGTGCGCGATGGCGACACGTCCTATCGCTTCCGGTTCTTCCGGTGGTGCGACCATCCGACGTATCGGCGACCCATCTTGCCAGGCTTTGAGCCGACGCAGGAGGAGCACCAGCTCATGCTCGCTCACGGTATCGACCTCGAGCAGGTCGCCTGGAGACGCGACAAGATCTCAGGACCCAAGGGCGTTGGTCTGGAGCGCTTCCGTCGAGAGTACCCTCTCACCGTAGAAGAGGGCTTCCTCGTCTTCGACGGTAGCTGGTTCAACGTGGAGTACCTCAACAAGGTCCTCGCACGACTCCACGCGAAGTTCGCGAAGAGCGAGGTCCAGGAGCTGCGCATCTTCCGTAAGCCTGAGCGACAGGAGCTCTACGCCATCGGCGTCGACCCTAGCTGGTGCAACGGAGGCGACTGGGCGGTGGCCCAGGTTCTCGACTCCCGTGGCAATCAGTGCGCGACCCTCTCGCTCCGTAAGGGAGGGGAGATGGCCTTCGCCGACAAGGTCGCCCAGCTCTCGGCCTACTACAACAAGGCACGCTGCCTGGTCGAGTGGAACACGGGTGGTGCAGGACCTGTGGTCATCCGTCGACTCAGCAACCAGGGCATCCCCCTGTGGACCAAGCCTGGCGTGAGGATCAAGTATGGACCCCAGCACGACCAAGCGACACCGTACTGGACGACGAGCAAGGGATCGAAGGAAGAGGCGTACGCACACCTACGCAACGTGGTCGATGCGGACGAGCTCGAGCTGAACGACCTGCTCACCGTCCAGGAGCTGCTCCACGTCCGAGAGGTGCACGGGCACATCGCCGGCCAGGACGGCTACCACGATGACCACGCGATGGCGCTCGCCCTCGCGGAGTGGAACAGGCGGTCCCTGCCAAGGCGATACCGAGAGACGTCCCAAGGGGAGCCGTGGCGACGTGCCAAACCCTCGGGTCCTGTGGCAGATGCGTGGTCGTCCACGCGAGAGTAGACTAGACGCGCACGAGGCCATCGCATGCTCGACCTCTCTGATCACGACTTCACGCAGGATGAGCTTCCCCCGAACGCCATCCATGACCAGTTGAAGGCGCACGACATGCGCATGAAGCGCGTGAAGGACAGCCTCGCCCAGGCGAAGGCGTTCTACATGACGCGCTGGTGGCGATACATCCGAGGCCGTGCGGAAGAGCGTCAGATGCGCACGCTCAACACGGACGTGGAGGTCAACCGTCTATAGGGCGCCGTCGGCAGCTACCTCAGCGCGTTGTACCCTCGAGCGAACCGTGCGGTGTTCGCGCCCGATGCCACGGGTCGCGGCTCCCCTGAGAAGACGCAGCTCGCGATGAACCACTGGCTCGGCAGCCAGAAGATCCACGCACGCGTGCTCAGCGCCTTGCGGCAGTCGATCCTCTACCCTGGGTGCGCGGCCAAGGTCGGCTACAACCCCGGCAACGGCAACCCCCTCGATCGCGTGTGGATGCGCGTCATCCCCTGGTGGGAGGTGGTGCTCGACGCTGACAGCACGGACTGGGACGACGAGCGCTTCCGGGGGCACGTCTACTACAAGCCCCTCAAGGAAGTGGAGAAGGAGTACAACATCCCGTCGGGCCTGCTCGCAGGTACGAGCCGGAAGGACTACCTCTCCCCGACGGCGGCACTCCAGGAACATCCGCACAAGCGCGAGCCAACGGCAACCAACGCTGAGGCGACCAGCGACCAGAGCGGCTTCGTGCGCATCCTTGAGATCTGCAACCTCAAGGACAACTACAAGGACCCCAAGGACCCGACGGTGGAGTTCCGCGGGCGCTTCGAGGTGTACGTCCTCGAGCAGGGCGACATGTCCCGGCATCCCATCTGGTTGGGACCCTTGCCCCTGGCGGAGGCGAGCGGTGACCCCCTGCCGCACATCGCGCCTCTCATCTTCGCGAGCGAGCCGGAGTTCCCCCTGCGCGGCATCGCCGGCAGCAGCCGGATGCTCCCCCAGCTTCGCGAGATCAACATCTACCGTTCCTTCATGGCGCAGAGCACCCGGAAGGACAGCCGGCAGTACCTCCTGCGCGATGGCCTGCTCGGAGCGGACACCGAGAGCAAGCTCGCCGAGGGCGTGGACGGCCTCGTTCTGAAGGTGCCGAGCGACTACAACGGCTCGCTCCAGGACGTGGTGCAGAAGATCGAGACGGGCACCATCTCGGTCAACGTGCAGAACTACATGGCCCTCGCGGAGAACGACCTTGAGCGCGCCATCGGTACGAGCCCGAACGCGCGCGGAGTCATCACCAAGGCGACGGCCTTCGAGGTGCAGCCCACGCAGCTCTACACCGAGAGCGAGTTCGGCCTCCACGGGATGATCAAGGACGCCTGGCTCGCCCAGGTGGTGAAGCTCGCCCAGCGCGCGCTCATCGCGGCCATGCAGAACCCCGAGGAAGGAAGCCTCGGCGAGTTCGGCACCGAGAGCCAGGTGGCGCTTACGGCGACGGACGCCGAACCCATCCACGACAACACGCTCGAGGATGAGGCGTTCGGCCGGCAGGCTCTTCAGAGCACGAAGGCGGCGCTCGCCGGCTCAGTGGCTCCGTTCATCGACGGGCCTCCCAGGTACACGGGCGGGAACGGGAACGTCGTCACCATCCGACAGGACGTGCTGACGCTGCACGACCGTGGCGAGCAGGTTGTCGTCACCGTGCAGGACCTCGACGCGGACTTCGGCATCGACTTCGTCGAGGGCGGTCGCACGCCCATGACCGACGCGGCGATGCAGCAGAACCTCGTCACGCTCATGCAGCCGTACATGGGACTCTGGCAGCAGGCCCAGGACCCCGGTCCCCTCGGTGTCATGGCGCGCACGTACATGCGGACCCTCGCGGAGCGCTTCGAGCTCCCCAAGGACCTGCACCCGGACAACCTCGACCAGCGCATGAAGCATGAGCAGAAGGAAGGCGCGGAGCATGAGGAGGCCGAGGGCGAGGGCCCCCAGGTGCCCCCGGCATCCCCCGAGGCGGCTGAGGGCAAGCAGGGCCTCCCTCCTGGCCCCATGCCCGAGGAGGACACCGACACTGAGGGCGAGACTCCGCAGCAGCACGTCGAGATGGCAGCGGGCGTGGTCGACACGCTGCTCAACGCACCGAACCTCGACGCTGCCGTCGCGGACGCGCTCGTCCAGGTGGGCGAGGCGCTGCTCGAGGCCGGCAAGGCTCAGGACCCCTCGGAGATGTCCGAGGAGTTGGTCGGTGCGATGCGGGCGCTCGCCCCCCTCGCCCAGGTCAACCTGGAGCCGGACCTCAAGGAGATCCTCGACGAGCTCGCGGAGCACATCGACGCTGCTCTTCAGATGCTCCCTGCGGCTACTGAGGAAACCCCCGAGGAGCCGACGCTCCCCCCGCGGGAACCACAGGAACTGACGGAGGAGGCTCGATGAGTAAGAAGTACGAGCACATCAGTTTCACGCCTCCGGCCTCCGTGGCCGCGGCGGCCAAGCGCGGTCTTGAGCTGCGGGACGGTGTGGCGCCCAGCAACCGAGGGATGACCCCGGTCGGCATCGCTCGCGCACGGCAGCTCATCAACAGGCAGAACCTCAACCCCGCGACCATCGGACGGATGGTTTCCTTCTTTGCGCGCCACGAGGTGGACAAGCAGGGGAAGGGATGGAGCTCAGGCTCCGAGGGCTACCCCAGCAAGGGCCTCCAGGCGTGGCTTGGTTGGGGCGGTGACCCTGGACGGGCCTGGGCGAACAAGGTCATGCGGCAGATGAAAGCCGCGGACAAGAAGAGCTGAGGCTCAAGGAGACAACGATGGAAGAAACAGAAACAGGGGGTCCGGTCCACACGACCGTGCTCATCCAGTGGGCCGGCAACCCGCCCAAGTACGTCGTGCACGTCAACAGTGAGCTGGGACGTGAGACGTTGAACGAGTTCCTCCCCGAGGAGCTCGAGCGCATCGGCAGGTCGCTTCGCGAGGATCCCATCCAGGCAGAGGACGGTTCGGAGGTGGACATCTTCGACCTGGCCGACGCGTTCTTCCCGGAGCGTGCCCAGGCCGACGCGTTCTTCCCGGAGCGGGAGCCCCCCTACGAGGCACCCATCGCCTCCCTCACTCCGACCTCTACGGAGACGTGACGTGCCCATCTACGAGTACAAGTGCGCGGAAGGACACGTCACCGAGACGATGTTCAGCATGTCGCGCAAGCCCGCTGAGGTCCCCTGCTCGATGTGCAAGACGCCTGCGCAGTTCATCGTGTCCGTCACGGGCATGTCGATGGGCGCGAAGCCGCAGTACGTGAAGCAGGCGCATGAGCGCGGAGCCAACGGGGCCATCATCCGCTGCCCCGACATCGTGTGCCGCGACTGCAGCCACACCTGGTACGACGCCCTCACCGAGGAAGAGCAGACACCCTCGTGCACGAAATGCGGAAGCGCGAACGTGTACGAGCGCGTCGGCGTCCCTGGTGCGGACTACTCCAACAAGGCGTACCCGTACTACGACCGCGGCCTCGGCTGCATCGTCAACTCGCCTGGGCACCGCAACTCCATCTGCAAGGCGCGCGGCATCACGCCCGTCGACGGAGACTGGGACGACGAGGGCGCTATCAGCAAGCTCGAGAACCGGGACGCTGAGCTGCGCGCCGTCTACCAGGACTACGCGGACCGCCTGGAGAATGACCCTGCCTATCGCGGATACCGCATCGCTCGCGATCAAGGTAGGATCTGACCGTCTCTCGCCACCCACCACCTCCGAGGTCACCATGCCCCCTGTCCCTCCCCCCGCTCCTCCCCCTGCTGGTCCTGCTGCTCAGGGCGCTCCCGCTCCCGGCGCCGGTCCGGAGACCGCGGCTCTTCGTGAGCGTGCGGCCAACGCGATGATGGACAAGGAGCGTGCGCGCTACGACGCGATGGCCTCCGCCGCCCCGGCCCCCAAGAAGCCCTACACCGCGAAGACCGTGCAGACCCTGGTCGACACGTTCAACGAGACCCTCGACAAGCTCGGCGGCCAGGACCTCCCGAACGTCGAGGTGGATCTCAAGGGCGCGGAGCGTTGGCCGGAGCCCCTGCCCGCCGCCATCTTCGTCCCCCTCGTCGCGCTCTTCCAGGCGATCGAGCAGGTCGGCGGCGGCAAGTTCGCCGGCAAGTACACCGTGGCGCCCGACGAGCTCGTCGACGACACGGGTCTTCGCATGGCGGCTGGTCAGCTTGTCCGTATGGGCAACGACGCAGCGTTGGCGAAGGCGATGCAGGAGCCGATGGGCGGCGGTGCCGCTCCCGCGCCGGAAGAAGGCGAGGCCCCCGAGGGCAAGGCGATGACCCGCGGGGCCATGAGCCCCGAGGACCAGGAGATGATGCAAAGTATGTAAGGGCTTCGGGACCCTTACATATTCAACAAGATCGCATACTTCCCGCAACCTGGGACTACCAAGGAGACAACGCGTGATACTCAACAACACTGGAGACGATGGGTCCAACATGGACGCAGAAGTCGTTTACGACACCGTGCCGGAAGGCGCAGACGAGGTTGTGGAGGAGATCGTCGAGGACGATGCTCCCTCCGCAAGCGCGTCCGCGGACGCTGGCGACGAGAACGTCGGACACTTCTGGAAGGTCGCCGAGGAAGCCCTGGGCGGTGTGACGGAGACGGAGCTTCCTGGCTACGTCAAGCAGCTCACCGCAGGCCACATCGACGAGCTCCCCACCGCCGCCAAGCAGATCATCCGCGATGCGCTGCTCGCCAAGCAGCGCGCCGAGGCGCAGGCGCTGAACGCGACGAAGGCGGCGGAAGCCAACCTCGTCCAGCAGCGTCAGCAGATCGAGGAGCAGGAGCGCGCGTTTGCTCGTCGCCAGGCGGCGTTCGCCGCCCTGGCGGACAGCCCCGAGGTGCGGAAGCTGCTCCAGCAGCCCGAGGACAACCTCCCCGATCCCTACACCCCGGAGGGCATCGAGGCGCGCATCAAGCTGCAGACGGCGAAGACGGTTCAGTCCTTCTTCGAGCCGATCCAGCAAGAAGCTCAGATGCGCGCCAAGGAGGCCGCCTACCTGGACTTCGTCGCCGCTCACCCGGAGATGAAGAACGACGCGTTCAAGAAGGAGGTCAACGCCCTCCTCGTCGAGCGTCGTAACGCCCAGGCCCCCATCACCACGCCCGACGCCTACGAGATCATCAAGGGTCGTCGGGCCGCTGCCGAGGCAACGCTCAAGCGCAACCGCGAGATCGCTGCTCGCCGTGCGTCTGCGGAGCGCGTTGGACGCGCGACTGCAGGGAGCTCTCCCGGCAACGAGCCCATTCCCCAGGCCATCCTCAAGCGGGGCGCTGCCGCCGTCGCGGAGTTCCTGGAGAACAACCCGTCCGCCCTGCGCGCCGCGCGTTCGCAGTACGGACGGTAGTCCACCAACCCCCGCTCAACCCCCCACAGCAAGAGGTCTCTCATGGGAACCACGACTCTTAGCATCGGAAACGAGATCCTCTCGACCACGATGCACATCACGATGAAGGAGTTCCGCGACGGTCTCCACCTCTCCACGGCCTTCCTCGAGGCCCAGGAGCGCGTTCACGGCAAGGCGCAGCCGAGCCAGGAAGGTGGTAGCCGCATCATCCAGCCGGTGACGCTCGCGGTCCACTCGAACACCACCGCCCTCGACACGGGCTACGAGCGCATCGACCTGAGCGCCGCGGACGTGTCGCGTCCGGCCGTGTACGACTTCGCGCACGTCATCAAGCCCGTCGTCATCTCGATGGAAGAAGAGCTCATCAACGCCGGCAAGGCGCGCGTCATCGCGATGGCGGAGATGCGCACCAAGTCGGTCGCCAACGAGATGCGCCGTGACTTCATCAAGCAGATCGTCGCGGGCGGCGTTCCCCAGTGGAACAACAAGTGGTCGACCCTCAACGGCATCGACTACGCCACGGGCTTCCTCGAGGAGAACGCGGTCGGCTCCCAGACCAACAGCGTCGGCGGCCTCTCCAAGGCCACCTACGCGGCCACCCCCGGTTGGCAGAACCAGACCTTCGACGGCGCTGGCTCCTTCAACTCGAACGGTCTCGCCGGCCTCTACGACGTCAAGGTCGAGACGATGGCGGTCAGCCCCTCCGGGCCGATCGACATCATCCTCGCCTCGAAGAACGGCTTCAAGAACCTGAAGCGCACGCTCCAGGCTCAGGAGCGCTACGTCGACGAGAGCAAGCTCGACGGTGGTCGCCTCGCCCAGTACTGGGACGGCGTCCGCATCGAGGTCGAGCCTCAGATGCCCACCAGCAGCACTAGCGGTCTCCCCTCCGCGACGAACCCCGTGTCGTTCTACTTCCTGAACAGCAAGGACATCTACGTCATGTGGGACCCGATGGGGTACTTCTTCCTCGAGGACTTCGAGACGGTCAGCGGCGAGTACGACGTGCGCGCCGCCAAGATGCGCTGCCGTGGTCAGCTCGTCGCGGCCCACCTCGGCTCCTCGGCGGTCGTCGTCGACCTTGAGGCGTTCTAGTCCGGTAGGGGTCACCTCCTGGTGAGGTGGCCCCGCCACTCCCCCTTTCACCATCTCTTCCTCGGAGTCTCCAATGGCCATTCAGAAGGTCGACGGTGTCGACGCCTACAACAACTTCCCCGAGAAGTTCATCACGGTCTACTCGACCACCGCGGTCGCCACCGGCGACGTGGTGGAGATCGACTTCTCCGCGACCCGCAGCCCCCTCCAGGGCACGGACGCGGTGGGTCTGTCGGTCAAGAAGGCG
>Ga0181343_1000935_pt1 | contig 11997 bp, 8 predicted proteins | sample Su13VDMLBSD_FD_130110 | JGI IMG/M metagenome (GOLD analysis project Ga0181343, IMG submission 130110) | Freshwater viral communities from Lake Michigan, USA - Su13.VD.MLB.S.D | ecosystem: Environmental > Aquatic > Freshwater > Lake | place: USA: Michigan | collected 2013-07-15 | reverse complement strand
CATTACAAGATTATTTTGCAATAGATAAATGGCAAATCAATCAACCTATAATCCTTAGAGATATTTATATCTTATTAGATAGAATTGAAGGAGTACAAACAGTTAAAAACATAGCAATAACAAATAAAGTAGGCACAAGTTTAGGATATAGTCAATACTCATACGATACTACAGGAGCAACAAGCGGCAATGTAGTATATCCTTCACTTGACCCTATGATATTTGAAGTAAAATATCCAAATACAGATATTCAAGGCAGAGTAGTACCTTTATAATAATACAAAATGGCAGTATATAAAATATTCCCTTCTCAAGACGCTACATTATATTCGGCTTATCCTGCTATGAACACAGGAATAGACGAAATTTTAGAAGCATCTACTAATTTCAAAACAGGAGTTACAGAAACAAACGGAGAATATCCTCAAGCTTCTCGTTTTTTAGTTCAATTCGATTCTGATGAAATTACATATGTAAGTGCTTCTTTAATAGGAACAGCAAGTTGGACAGCTAATCTTAAGCTTTTTGTAGCCGATGATACTGGGTTATCTGGTACCACAGCAGTAGCAGCTAACGCTGTTGCTCAGCCATGGAATATGGGTACAGGACGTTACTTAAATAATCCTGAAACTCAAAATGGTGTATCGTGGGTTTGGAGATCCTACTCAGGAAGCAATGCTTGGACTACTACAGGGTTTTCTGCAGGACAAACTGGTTCATATAATTTAACTACTAATCCTAATTCTGCAGGAGGTGGGGTATGGTGGACTGGTTCTCAAGCCACAAAAATATTCTCATATTATTCAGACTTAGACTTAAGTTTTAATGTTAAATCTATAGTAGAAAAATGGACGGGAAGCGCTTGGGCAAATTATGGATTTATAGTTAGACAAACAGAATCTCAAGAATTTGTAAACAGTATTAATGAACAAGTAACTTTAAAATATTTTTCTAGAGATACCCATACTATATATCCTCCCTGCTTAGAATTTAAATGGGATGATTCAGTATATAATACAGGTAGTTTAACAGTGTTAACTACTAATCCTGCTACTATTTTATTAGCCCAAAATCCTGGGGTGTTTTATGATCAAAGTGTTAATATTTTTCGTGTAAATGCAAGACCAACATATCCTCCAAAGGTATGGCAAACATCTTCTATTTATATGACTAACTATGCTTTACCAGCAGAATCATATTATGCTATAAAAGACTTGGATACTAACGAAATGGTTATAGATTTCGACACAACATATACTAAATTAAGTTGTGATGTATCAGGAAGCTATTTTAAATTATATATGAACGGATTAGAACCTGAAAGGTATTATACTATTTTAATTCAAACTACAATTCAAGGATCAACAATAGTATTTGATGATAATTATAGCTTTAAAATTGTTAACCCATAATGGCAAAAGAAATTATAGATTTAAGTAAAGTAGTATACAATAAAAATCAATACACTAAAGTAATTGATACGCAATTTACTCAGTTGATCTCTGCCCCTGTTACAGCATCTATCAGTGTACCTTCTCAAATAAATGAATTTTTTGCTCAATATCAAAATTTATTTTTTGAAATTCCAAAATTTGGCCAAACAAACTCACACGAATATCTAATAAAGACCAGTGGAGAATATGTTGGAGAAATCAGAACAGACGACACAATAAATGCTTTACTTGAAGAAATAACTCAAGTAAGACAAGAAAATTTAGATCTTCAACAGCAACTATTTCAAATATCTCGAAATACAACTAACATACAATGACAGAAATAGTTAACATACAAAATATTGATCCTATTACATTTGAGTTGCAAACATACTCTCCTGAGGATACTTCTTTGATTACATCAAACAATATTCCAACTCGATTTAACCCAGAAACAGATTATTTAGAATATTTTATATACGATTTAAATAGAAATATTTTAGTAGAAAATGTTACTGGTTACCCTAATTTTACTCTTTTAGATAATCAAGTTACTATAGACCCGGAAGCTGATTTGAGAGCTTTTGGTTTTACAGAAGGACAATATAATACAGCGTATAATTTTTTAAGACATCGCCTAGCATCAACCGCATTAAATAGATACTATATTGACCAGATCAGTGCGGATAGAACTGAAGTAAGACTTAATACCACAGCTATACCTAATGTTGAAGTATCTGCTAGCGCAATTATATTTTCTCAAGATATTCAAAACACACAAGGTGGCTATCTAGACTTTTATTTAGATTTTGGAAACAATCAGTTAGTAATAGCAAATAATGTATTATTAGATAATTCTAATCCTGATGATCCTACAGTTCTAATAAAACTATACGAAGCACTTCCTCCACAATTTGATATAAAGAGTGAATGTTGGGTAGTTGAACAAATAGCAGAATCTGTAGCTTACAATATCAGTATTACTCCTGTATTCAATATTGAAGATGATAATATTCCTTTAAAAGGACCAAATTATAATTTATCCATATCAGATCAAATTAATAATTCTACACAATATGCTAGTCTTTCTTCTCTAACAGCTACAACATCCGCTACAGGATCAGGAAGTTTAAGATACCAATTAAATAGTTTATTAGCAGAAAGTAATGTTGAACTAAATATAGACTATTCTAGCTACGATAATTTTATTCATTTCTCTTCTGCTCAAACTCGTTTAGAAAATTTTTACTATAAGCTAGCCTTAATAGAGCAATATACTTATAGTGCTAGTTTATCAGTTAATACTGCTACAAACTACTATGTTTCTTCTAGTAATGTAATATACCAAGCAAAAATAAATGAAATTATAACCAATTTTGATGGTTACGAATATTATCTATACTATGAATCAGGGTCAACAGCTTGGCCTAAAACAAATAGTACACCCCCATACACAAATGCTTCTACAGCTAATCCTGGGGTAGGGTATACTTGGTTTATATCTCAATCGGCTGTAGCAGAACTATACGATAGCGAAAACAATAATGCTTTAGTAAATGCTATTCCTTCTTATCTAAGGGACGATCCAAGTAACGCACAATACGAGTTGTTTGTTGAAATGATAGGTCAACATTTCGATAATGTATTTTCCTATTTACAAGGAGTTACCGAGAAATACAATGCAGATAACCGATTAAACTATGGTGTATCTAAGGATTTAGTAGCAGATATATTGCGCGATTTAGGCGTTAAAATATATCAAAATAATTTCTCAACAGACGATTTATATGCTGCTTTAATTGGTATTACCCCTTCAGGCAGTTTATATAATTTACCTTATACAACACCTTCTTTACCTGCCCCAACAGGATTTGAATATATTACAACATATGTTACCGCTTCGGCTACTGGTTCTTTACAACCCGTTGATGATATAAATAAATCAATATACAAAAGAATATATCACAATTTGCCTTATCTTTTAAAGAAAAAAGGTACTGTAGAGGGTTTAAGAGCAATCATAACACTATATGGTATCCCCGACACTATTCTAAGAATAAACGAATATGGAGGTAAAGATAAAGACAATTCAAACGATTGGGATTACTGGTATGATCAATATAACTATGCATATAAGCAAAATGGAAATAATTATATAACTACAGATTGGCCATTAGAACCAGATTGGAACTCTGAGAATGATACCCCAGGATCTATAGCATTTAGGTTTAAAACCAATGGTTTGCCTACATCCAATATTCCATATTCTCAAAGTTTATGGTCAATTTCAGGGCCTAGTGGTCAAGCTGCTATTGTTTTAACATATACTGGATCTGGGTATGCTACTTCTTCTCTTATATCTAGTAGTGCTGATCCTATAAGTCCTTATTATCAATACGCTAGATTAGATTTTATACCTAGATTAGCATCCCCTGCAACCTCTGCTAGTGTATATTTGCCATTTTTTGATGGAGGTTGGTGGTCAGTATTGCTATGTCAAGGTGAACCAGCTGTTGATAATGCTGATATATATGTTAAAAATTCTATATATAACGGATACGATGGTAATCAAATAGGATTTCAAGCATCTTCTAGTTGTACTTTTAATGCTGCTTCTCAATTAATATGGAATAATGCTACTATATCATTTTTTGGCACTAGTAGCAGAACAGGTTATAATATATTTTCAGGCTCATTCCAAGAAATTAGATATTATAATACTTGTATAAGCGAAAGCGTATTTGATGATTACGTAATGAATCCTAATTCCATTGAAGGAAACGGGACAAATCAAGGGCCAAATCAACTTGCTTTTAGAGCATCTTTAGGTGGAGAACTATATACTGGTTCAACCTCAATACACCCTAAAATAACAGGATCTTGGGCAGTTACTCAATCTTTTTCTAATGGTCCCACAAGTGATTTTACATTTAACACTACTCCAGTATTCGTATCAAATACACAATCTGTGTTCTTTGATCAACCTCCTGTTGGTATAAAAAATCCTGTAGCTGATAAAATTAAGCAACAAAGTCTTTCTCTCCCATATAGCAGCAGTTTAGCAAATATCCCCGATAATACAACTTTATCTAATGTTAGATCTATACAACAAGATTATGCAATTAGCCAAAGTTATACAAGAGATGTAAACTATGTTGAGGTAACATTTTCGCCACAAAACGAAATAGACGATGATATTAGTTCACAAATTGGATTTATCAATATTGGAGAATATATTGGTGATCCTAGATTAGTATCTTCATCTGCAGAAACATACCCTCCACTAGATGCTTTGCGAAATGCTTATTTTGAAAAATATACTCATAATTACGATATAAACGATTATATAAGACTTATCAAATTTATAGATAATTCTTTGTTTAAAATGTTGCAAGATTGGACTCCTGCTCGAGCAAGTCTAGCCTCAGGAATAGTAATCAAACAACATTTACTTGAAAGAAACAAATACCCTGTTCCCCAAGCTACCCCAAATACCCCAATAGCATATTATGGAAGTGGAAGTGGAAATATAGCTTGGGATACTCCATTTACTTTCCAAAATCTTGTAGTTTCAGGTGCCGGTATTAGAATGTATGAAGTTACAGGAAGTAATGCTGGTGTTTTTCCAAACTTAAATGGGCAAACATCATCTGTAATACTCCCGGGGAATTATAATTCAACAGTAACCCAAGTTTGGTCCGGTACAACACCATCTACAGTAGGTCCTGTTGCATTTACACAATCTTCTCAAGTAGAATTTTTTAATGGAGAATTAAGTGGCTCAAATCTTGTAGTAACAAACGGAGATTTAAATGGAGGTAATCCGTTTTTAAACGTCAATACTACAATATTAGCATATACAGCGTCGTATTACAATACTAGTATAGTGCCTGGTGGTGATTTCTTAAATATAAATACTTCACCAAATGATGGGGAAATATATTTATTATACGATACTGGAAGTTATAGAGATGTAAATCAACAGGTTAAATTTAGCGGATTTTAAAATAAATAAAATGGGATCATATATAGGATCAGGAGTTAAATACATAAAAATAGCACGCTACGATGCTTTTGGTAATGATAATTATCAATCATTGCGCCAATTAGACAATATTAGAATTAATACTGTTGATAAAGGTATTATAGATTACCCTGTAGTTGCTATAACAGAATATCCAAGTTCATCTTTGAATGGTCCATATTTCCTGTATCAGATAGTTACTACTAATATAACATCTAGCACTAATAATCAGATATTAAATTACAAGCTAATAGTAACCCAATCTTCTCCCCCTCAATATACTACAGCAGCCGATTCTGGTTTGTTATTGATAGGAAGTTATGATTCCCCAGTTGTTGATCAACAAAATTATTTTAACATTACTACAGGGTTATATACTCTTGGTAATACCCCTAATATCCCTATATCTTTTACTGCTTCGTATAGAATTTTTAGTACTACCGGGGTGGTTAATCCAACATTAGCTGCAGTTATAAATGGGGGATCTAGTGTATTTTCAATTTCTAATGCGATAAGTAGTTTAACATTAACTAATTTTAATAGTGCTCCCCAAACAATGACCATCTCCGGGAGTTTTACTCCTATAGAAGGTCAAACTTTTGGTATATATTTTGGAGATCTTATAACTGGTACTCCCCAAACTATTACTCCTACATTTGTTCATTTTTCAATTACTCAATCTACTACCCCAGTACCAGGTATAGGAGCCCAAACCATCCTAGAACCATACATTACAACCCCATTCATTAACTCAGATTACGATGTGTTGATGAATAACGCTGTAATAAACAGACCCAATTCATTTTACCTAGATGTTGATTTTGCAGATAGTCAAATTTTGCCTATAAACCAACAAGCAATATTATCTAGTTCTGCCTCCCCTGCTGTTATACAGGATTCATATTACTCTTCAGATTGGTGGGCAAGTTCAAGATACAACGGGCAGCAACTTTCCAATGAAAAATATAATGTTTGGTCAAAAGGAGATTTTACTCCGGATAAAGTATCAAATGTACAAAATTTAAAAACATATTTTGTAAGATTTAATTGGCTAGCAGGAACTTCTCCTGAATGGGGTAATAACTTTGAAGGGAAAACAAACGTTAGTATCAAATATATTATTGATGAAAATGGGAACGAAATTCCTCCTATATTTGATGAAAACGATATTAATTTATCTATTATCCAATCTGCTTTTGGAGGATATTATAATCCTACTCTTAATTCCTATAAAAATTCACCAATTAATCCTACAGCTAACGCCACTTTGCTTTTATCCAACCCAGATTCATTTGGTGTTAATTTAGACGCAGTAAACTATACAATACCTATATTTAGAGCAGGCCAAAGAATTAGACCAATAGCATACACTCAAACTGCAAGCTATGATGGTAATGGTAATGTTATAGAGTTTGGTTATACCGGTTCTATAAATTTTATACAAGGTGATACTCCTAATGATCCAGGTGGATCTGCTAATGATTATAGATTATTAGCATTCGCGAATGATGGATTAAATTTATTTACTAGTCAATCCATTGGCAATTCAGGCAATGTTACTGGAAGTATTAAATGGAACCCTCCAATTCAATTAGGAGCTTCTGCTAGTTTTGTTACTTCTTCAGGACTTGTTAATCCATCTACCGGCTCAATATATAATCCTACAGGATCATTAGCACAATTATCTGGATCAGGGTATATATTAGATGTAAAAGCCTCTATAGATATTGATTTTGATTTAACAAGTAATTCAAGAAATAATGATAATATACAAATTTATTTTAAAATAATAAAAAATAATGAGATTAAACGTCAAGAAGTGTGGGGAAAATCATTTAAATCAAGGGGTGAAAATCAAAAAGGACCCAATAATGTTACTTTAAGTTATACAGACAATGCTGCTACTACTTCTTCATTATATCGTGTAGAATATAGTATATATGGTTGGACGACAGATGATGCAATAGATGGAGCTATAAATTTTGCACCCACTAGTTATTTTCAAGTTACTCAATACCCCGCTCCTAATACAGGCCCAGTAACTCGATTTTGGATGACAGGATCAAATTCTAATCTATTATTTGCTAAAAAAGGAGATGGAGCTAATATTTTTGGATTAAACGATGTTTGGGGACAAAAACAACAAAATATTAATAATAGTGGGTTTGATCCTATAGTATATGATTTTGAACCCCAAGCAGGAGACGAAATTAGATTCCAAGGAGTTGAGCAACAAACATACACAATTACTCAAGTATCCCAATCTGTAACTCAATCGGGAGCAGGAAATTACAATGCTTTAACTCTTACATTGAACAGACAAATATCTAATGATATTAATACAGACTATTTCCTTATAAGAAGATACATACCAGATCCAGGAAACATAATATTAGACATAAGTAAACCTGCAGGCCAAACTAGTGATGGTATATTGATACCTGAATTTTTAGGGAAAAAAGCAAATGAAACTAAAGAAAAGATTATATCTTTGCTTAGAGCACAATCATAAAATTAAAAATATACATATTTATAATAAAAACAATATAAACAAATGGGATACCTAGACAACTCAGTAGTAACTGTAGACGCTATTTTAACAAATAAGGGCCGTCAATTACTAGCACAAGGAAATTTTAATATAACACAATTTGCTTTGGCAGATGATGAAATAGATTATACATTATATAATCCTACTAACCCTTCAGGATCTGCTTATTATGGTCAAGCAATTGAAAACATGCCTTTACTTGAAGCTTTCCCTCAGGAAACTCAAATGATGAAATATAAATTAGTTACCTTACCTAGAGGAACAGCAAGATTACCTATTCTTGATTTAGGTTACACAGCTATTGTAATTAAACAAGGAGCATCACTTGCCATTACTCCAGAAACACTAAACTATTTAGGTGGTAATACATTTGAAACTAGCGGTTATACAGCTACTATTTCCGATGTTAGATTATTTAGCACATTTGAAGGTGTAGGTATTAATACTCCACAAGCTCAAGCTCTTAACCAAACTACAACTTTAGGAACCTCAGTATCTAAAACTGTTGTTGGAACTACAATTAACATAAGAGCAACTACAATTAATACATTATTTGGTTCAAATACACAATTAACTGCTACCTTAACTGTAGAAGGTAGAGATAGTGGAGCCCGTATAACCATCCCAGTAACAGTAACAAAAATATCCTAAAATATAAAATATGGCCTTTAATAGACTAGACCCTTCAGATTTTGTAGTAAGCTCAGACGCTATATCTGCTACTTTATGGTCAACCCAAGCAGCACAATTAACAACATTTTTTACATCGTCGCAACAAGAGGCAGGCTCTTCAGGTGATTATTATTTAAGTGTTTATCAAACAGCTTCAACTTTAACTAATGCTGCTGTACAATTTGATATAGCCTATGGTAATGCTCTTGGTAGTGGTAGTTTAGTATATAATAGTGCTATAAATGGTTTATCTCCAACAGCTACTATTTTTGGACAATACCAAGATTTAGTATTAGGAGATGAAAACGCAAACTTTACTTTTGGTGCAATTACATCATCTGAATTTTATGCAATATCATTTGAAAGAGCAAGATACAAAAATGCTCTTCTTTTAGGCTCGTTAATATTACAAATTAAAGGCCCAATAGCTGCTTCTGGCTCGATTACATTAACTGATAATAGTGCTTATGTTTCTGCTGTAACATTTACAGAAGCAGGCAGAGTATTTCAGTTAATTTCAGGATCAGCAGGAACAGCAAATACTAGTCGCCAAGCTAATGGATACACAACAGATTCAGGATCATACGGATGGTTACTCCCAGATATCGGAACCATATTATTAAATCCTAAAGCACTATCCGCCCCAACATCAAGTGGTGGTATTGGATTTGTATATAGTGGTTCTGCTTCCGGATCCGGTGTACCTAATGTATCCCCAATGACCTCTTTATATCAGGCAATAAGCGGTTCTGCTAATTTCGAAATTAACTCTCAAGAAACAATAACATCAGATTATATTTTCATAAGAGCAAGAAGTTCAGAATTTAATTATTCTGAAAACCCATCGTTTATTTCAGGATCTACAGGTGAGGTATTATACAATCAATTCATAAATAATCCACAAACATATATTACAACAGTGGGTTTATATAATGATGTTAATGAATTATTAGCAGTGGCTAAACTATCTAGACCATTACCTAAAGATTTTACATCAGAAGCCTTAGTCCGCGTTAAGCTAGATTTCTAAAATGAATGGGCGCCTACAAACAATTTTTAACGTCTGATATAATCATTACTCCTTTTGAAGTAAACAAGTCGTTTACTTTTCAAGGGGCATCTGAATTAACTGCATCTGCTGTTTCTATAGATAGATTTTTGGGCCTTAATACAAGTTCTCTATTTAATCCAACTATTGACCCTAAAACAGGACAAGTATCAGGATCAACCCAATACCAGCGCTTAATATATAATTCAATTAAGGAATTATTCTATTCAAATTATTTAAGTTCAAGTTATGGAGATCCAGCCAATGTTGGGTTTATAGTACCCGGAAATGATGAAGCAGGAAATGTTTTAGTAGGACCACCATCTTCAACAGGCAGATATTTCAACTATAAACAAACAGATTTAACATTTGCCAAATATTTTCCTACAGCATCCGATTCTACTATTGGAGTAATATCTATACCTTCTCGTTTGTTTGGAAATTATATCCAACCAAACTCATTTATATGGAAATCAAGTAGCTTTACTATTATAGACGATGGAGAAGGTAATCTAATATCAGGCTCAACAATATACGGAAATATATTTTATTATCAAGGATTAGCAATTATAACAAGCGGATCATCAGCAGATATACTTAATTTTGTAACTTCATCTGCTGTTACTTGCTCATTCTCATCTTCACTTACAATATACGAAACACAATATAAATGTACTATTAGATCAAACGAGTTTAATGCTACTTTAAATCCGTCTGCTGAGGTAAGTGGTTCTATACTTTCATATAGTGGAAGCTATTTTTATCAACCAAATGGGGGTATTCCTACTGATAACGTAACTGGTTCATATTTTGCGCCATATGTATCAACAGTAGGTTTATACGATGAAGATCAAAATCTATTAGCTGTAGGCAAACTTGCCCAACCGCTCCCTACCTCAGCAACAACAGACATAACAATACTAGTAAACATGGATAGATAAATGTGGTTATACAATAATAAAGTTATAGAAAAATTAGACGATTTTCCTCCCAACATATACGGGTTTATATACATAACTACTCATATACCCAGCGGGATATCGTACATTGGTAAGAAAGTATTGTATCACAACGTAAAACGCAAGTTAACACGCAAAGAATTAGCCGAACACCAAGGTGCAGGTCGTAAGCCAACCCACCAAACAATCCAAAAGGAAAGCGATTGGAAAACATATTACGGCTCTGCTAAACCTATCTTAGAAATGTTAAAGGAAGGTAAACAGCAAGAATTTAAACGTGAAATACTAGAGTTGGTTTACAGCAAAAAACTGCTAACATATTACGAGTGCAAATATTTGTTTAAACATGGGGTATTGGAAAACCCCTCAGAATACTTCAACGATAACGTTTTAGGCAAATTTTACAGGAAAGACTTTGATTCCAAGTAGGGATTTTATATATTCCCCGCTATGGTAAATCAAACTCTAGTTGCACTAGTAAACTCTGTACTTGGTACTGGAAAGCTTACTGCTAGGGGCAATGCTGCTTATACTTGTCCTTTTTGTAAACACACCAAACCAAAACTTGAAATAAACTTTGATGAAGAATCAAAGAGCTATGAAAGTTGGCATTGTTGGGTTTGCGATAAGAAAGGTAAAAAAATACACCAAATGTTTAAGCTCATTGGTGTACCAGGAGAAAAACTTGTAGAACTTAAATCTATAGTTAAAACATATTTTGCTATAGATGCCCCTAAACAAGAAGAAAAAGTAGAGCTACCAAAAGAATTTAAATCGTTACTTGATGTCACACAACACGATATTATAGGAAGGCATGCTTTAGCTTATCTCAAATCTAGAGGCATTACAAAAGACGATATTGTTAAATATAATATGGGATATTGTGAAAAAGGAAGATACGCCAATCACATTATTATCCCATCTTACGATGCAAACGGCAATTTAAATTATTTTACTGCTAGAACATTTAACCAATCCAGCACTGTAAAATATAAAAACCCATCTACATCTCGTAACATAATACCATTTGAAATATTTATAAACTGGAATGTGCCTGTTGTATTATGTGAAGGCCCGTTTGATGCTCTAGCAATTAAACGAAACGCAATACCATTACTGGGTAAGACAATACAATCTAGTTTGATGAAAAAACTTGTTACATCAGCTGTAGGAAAAATATATATAGCATTAGATAAAGATGCGCAAAAACAAGCATTAAACTTTTGCGAAAACTTGATGAAAGAAGGAAAAGAAGTATATCTTGTAGATTTACAAGACAAAGATCCTGCAGACATGGGGTTTGAAAATTT
>Ga0181343_1000931_pt1 | contig 12015 bp, 13 predicted proteins | sample Su13VDMLBSD_FD_130110 | JGI IMG/M metagenome (GOLD analysis project Ga0181343, IMG submission 130110) | Freshwater viral communities from Lake Michigan, USA - Su13.VD.MLB.S.D | ecosystem: Environmental > Aquatic > Freshwater > Lake | place: USA: Michigan | collected 2013-07-15 | reverse complement strand
TCAATCGGGGCCATGCTTTTGATAGGCTGAGTCACAAAAGTCACTGAATAAAGCAAAGCAGCAACAATGAACATGAGAATAAGCGTGACTGCAATCACAACAAACCCCCAAATCCTTACCTCAATCTCTTCAGTTGTTAGGCTTGTTTTCTGGTTGGACATCATTGATTTTTTTCTCCAAGATTGGGGCAACTAAGTACTCAGGGCAAGTCTGAGTGAATTGGCATCTAGGTTTCTGACATTGTTCAGCATGGAAATTGTCTGGGTTTTGGCAAAAATAGCGATATTTCTCATCACAACCAGTTAGCAGTAAAAGAAGCAATAAATATCTCATTTACCAAGTCCAATCTTTCCAAGTAGAAGATTAACAATTCTGTCAGACAGATCATCAGGAAGGAACTTTAAAAAACCCAAGAAGTAAAGTGCCACAAGCCCGTAGACAAAGATTTTTAAGCACAAGTCAAAAGTTTTCTGGTACTCATTCACCGACCACACCTTCTGGTTGTTTGACAGAAATCCATCAACTCATAAATGCCAACAAAGACCAAAAACAAAACAAAGAATGTCCCACCTATTGCCAAAGCAATCTCTAACTGTTCTTGCTCTTTCTGCTTGGCTTCTTTCTCTGCCTTCTTTAATGCGCTTATCTCTTTAGCATCTGCCAAGTCCATCTCTGCTTGGCGGGCTTTAATCTTGTTCCAGACATCAATCTTGCCTGTTTGCATAAAGAGCATCTTTAACTCTTCCTCAAATGCTCTGGCTTGCTCTAGCGCCATCTCAATCTGTAAGGCAGTTCCCATGTTGGAACCTTTGCCAGATTGCTTGGCCTGAAGCATGGCCTTGGTAGCAGTTGACTTGGCATCAAAAAGTTTGCCAATCATTGGCGCAAGTGAGCCTAGGTCTTGGGCAACACCTGCCGCCTTCTTGACCATGCTAATTGCCGACTGTATGCCAGCTAGAGCCGTGATTGGATCAATCATTTTTTCTCAACCTTTTGCCACTCAAGGCATACTACCTTTCGGTTGTAAACATCACCTGTCCATGCCCACCTGACACAACGATATTCAGTTTTGTCTTTACTAGATGCCACCAATGTAAACAACATTGATGACATTAGTAACCATTTCACGGGAAAGCCCAAATTATTATGTAACTACAAAACACAATAAGACAAACAAGAAAGAATGCCGTAACAAATGCTAGGGCAAAGTCTTTCATGTTATCTAAACAAGTCAAAAAGCCCTTGAACTGGCTTTTGAGGTATGAATTGGTCAGGGTTTGTGGTTGCTTCAGTCATAGCTTGACCCATTGCAGTACCCATGCCACCAGCGCCTTGCAGTTGCTCACCAAGTAAGAATCTAGTTCCACCTTGGCTAGAAAGTGCATTAGCCAATCTATTTGCTCCTACTGGCACAGCGGCAGCAGATGCAGCACTAATTAGTCCAGTTCCAAACCCACCCATGCCCAAGCCTTCAGCAAGTTGACCACCAAGGCCAAAGCCACCTGCGATACCAGTTCCACCCGCCACATAAGGCAACAATGCTGCGCCAGTTGCAGGTGCGACTTTAGGTGTAACAGCACCACGGGTTGTGTCAACAATGTCTCTCAACAAAGTTACTTCATCTAGCAATGCAGGATTATCTGCAAATGCAACACGCTGTGCAGTTGGACTATCTGGTCTGCCAAGATTCAAAGTTCTTGTAAATGCAGGTGCTGAGAATCCAGTAGCCGCATCAGGATTAATAGCTCTGTTTCTAGCTTCATTCAAGATAGAGTATTGAGCAGCTTGTTTACCAGTTGGTGACATCAAGCTAAAAGCAAGTTCTGCAGTTGCAGGGTTCTTATCAAAGCTAAATCCTTGTGCTACCAAATCAATGTCGTTTTGCGGAGTCTTACTAGAAACAAGTTTGTAGATGTTTGTGTCTTGTCTGAAAGGCAAAACAGTCTCTTTAAACTGAGCCATTGCCTTTTGGTGTTGTGCGCCAGCAGGTGTGGTCAATGGTAAACCATCAGGAGCAAATCCAGGTGTTGCCCATACATCTACGTCATCAGCCAAACCTTTGTATAACTGATTTATTGAATTTAATTGCTTCTCGCTATAAGAGCCAGGCACAAGACCCTTGCGAACACGCTCCATCTCTGAGAATACTGTAGATTGCAAATCACGTAGCTCTTTATATGAGCCACCGCCACTTTGAATTAATGTATTTAACTTCTCAATTGTCTTTTCAATGACAGGAGTCTGAGAAGTAGATGGGAATTGATTAATAACATCAATTGTTGCTTGGTTTGTATTACGCAACGGAATGATGTCATTGCCAGCTAATGCCTCTGCTTGTTTAAATTCAGGGCTTACATTTGCTTTAGCAGTTTGATATTGCTTACGCAAGTCATCAGCAATGATCTTTTTCTCGCCACCTTCAGACATTCTTGAAGGACGCAAGTTTTCAGTAGTTTTCTCAATTAACTTTTTAACTTGATCTGCTTTTACTTGATTAGAAGACTCTTTTGAGAATCCTAATTGACGTAATTTATCAATAGTCCCTGCGCCTGGGCCGCCAACATCACCAACATCTACATTAACACCACGTTGAGCCGCAGATTCAATAATCTGACCAGTAACAGGATCACGATAGCGTGTGCCAGAAGGAATATTCCCCGCACGAGCTGCAACAGCACTAGCAGGTAAACCTGCCGCCAAGTTAATGCCGAGCAATGCTAGTGGATTTTGTACATCGTAAACATTACGAGCAATTTCAGCAGCACCAGTACCAACAGTAGCACCTGCCGCTTGAGCAATAGGTTGAGCAGCCAATCCACGACCAACAACTTGAGCAGTTAAGTTAGGAGCTTGTTGCAATAAACCACCTGCACCACCCATTGCAGGAATACCTGCTACTGCACGAGTAACATTAGCAATACCACGTTCAAAGCCAGTTTGTGGTTGTGGCAAACCAAGCAAGGTTGCAAAGTTTGACATTGACTGACTAGGAGTACCTAGTTGGCTACCAGTAGCCCTGTTAATCAACATATTTAATGGTAAGCCAACAATGTCAGCAACCTGTCCCAAGCCTTCCATGCCATATCGAGCAGTTAAGCCTACCTGACGAGCAATGGAGTCTGTATTTTGTCTTACAGGTGGTCTATCAACAACTTGCTTGCCAAGTAATGCTGGATCAATATCACGATATCCAGCTTGAGGAACAGCAATAGTCCCAACATCAGATGTGCCAATATTAGCAATTGGTGCTGGTTGTGTTGGCCTACCAATAAAAGAAGGATCAATATCTCTAGATGTTGTCATTTTTGTACCTACAACTTTCTCAACATAGTCTTGCGTTTCTTTAAATGGAGGAACCCCTCCATACTTTTGAACATTGCCAGGACCTGCGTTATAAGCAGCAGCTACCAAAACAGGATCTTGAAACTGCTGTGATAACTGGCTTAGATACTTAACACCACCTCTGATGTTATCTTTCCAATCCATGCGGTTAACACCAAGATCTTTAGCTGTAGCACCCATTAATTGCATAGGTCCATACGCACGATCATTGAACCTAGTTTTAGGTCCTATAGCGTTAAAGTCGCCTTTAGATTCTGTTTCAACAATCTTCTGTACTAAAGAATAAGGAACGCCTTGCCTCTGGGCTTCTTGCCTAGCAAATTCGTAAACTTGTTCTCTGGTAGCCATTAGTCATAAACCCTAAAAATACCGCTAGGTAATTGATAAGCATTTTTGCCTTTGTCAGGACCAGAAGTAACAGGAAATTTAGGCAGATATTTACGCAGCTTTGGATCTTCAAAAATAGATGAACTACCCTGTGGTGTCTGTGACCATTGTTCAACAACATTAGGAACAGGGTTCTTGGTTACATAGTTGTAATAATCCTTCTTACGCTGATTAGCAACCCTAGTAAGATCTAAGTAATACTGGACAGCCTCTTTAGGATTCGTGATTTGTGGACCACGAGAAGCACTAAATTGAATATCTTTGTCTGAAGTAGCTCCAACCAAATCTTGAATGTTTGCAGAAGCAACATCAGCAACTGATTGCAAGAATAGTGGTGAGTCAACAGCAACTGCTTTAGCTCTGTCGCCACCAATTCCCAAACCTGTTGCAATAGCCGCAGCTTCAGATTTAAATCCTGCAAACTTACCTGGCTCAAACGCACCACGATTAATGATGTTTTGTAGGTTTTGCAAACTGGCATCAGAACTAGTAGCCGCTTGAAATCCTTTAAACGCAGCTTCTCTAACAGGCTTGTATCCCTCAAAAGCTTGCACTTCAGAAGGAGATAAGGCAGTTGGCTGACCCATAGCGGCTGCTTCTGTTGTCCTTTGTGTTCTTCCACTTGCAGGAACAACAACATTAGTAGGAGTTGTTTGTAGTGCAGCTTGTCCTTCACCAAATCGCTTATCAAAAGCCAATTGCTGTTGAACTGTTCGCATATTGGGAAGCAAATTAGTTTGAAGCAATCCTGCATCATTCATGCTCAACTGTGCGCCTACTGGAACTTCAGGCAATGTAGTTGCAACCTTTGCCGCCAATGCGCCTGTAACTGGTTTTGCCTCAAACATACCAGTTAAAGGATTAAATTGAGTTTGAATTTGATCTTTGCTAGTTGGCAAACCACGAATAATCTGCATATTAGGGTTCATCAACAAATCACCCTGAACTCTTGGTTGCAATGCAGTAATAGTTTCACGCATTGAACTCTGAGAAGCAGTAGGCAATGCCAATACATCTTGCAAAGCATTCTGTATGTTGAATGGCAAACCTTGCGCTCTAGCGCCCTTGATTTGCTCTTGTTGTGCCAATTGATCTGGCGTAACAGGACCCATATAAGCAGGGTTAGCTTCTTGGAATTTAGTAGGAGTGTACTTAGATCGGAAGCCTTCCAAGGCAGCTTGATCTGCTTGGGCTTGTTGGCTCTTACGCAACATATCTTGCATAGTAATTGCAGTAGATGGAATATCTGATGCTGACTTAAAGCCAACACCAGGATCACCACTTAATAAACTACCAATCAAAAACTGTTGAGTGGCTTGCTTTTGCATTGCTTGTTTTTCAGCATCAGACAAGCCCGTCAATGCGGCATCAGATAACAACCCAATATTAAAAGGCATAATTTACTCCTTAACCAAGACCTAACAAGCCAAGTAAACCTTGTCTTGATGTGGATGTAGATGTTTGACCAGAACCACCACCAACATTGATGCCCAATGCTTGATTGATAATCTGTTGTTGCTCCAAAGGAAGATTGCGAATGGCATCCAACTGTTGTTGGCTAAGTCCTTGACGCAATAAAGCTTGGTCTGCCAATGCTTGATTAGCAGCCAACCCCATATTCTGACCAGTTGCTCCAATGTTTGTCATTTGGTTAGCAGCAGCTATTGATTGTTGATTTGCAGTTAAGCCAGCACCTTGATTAGCAAGACTTGCTTGCAATGCACGATCAACATTAGATAGACCCGCTTGCTGATACAAATTAGCTTGTTGGGCAGCACGAGCATTTTGAGCCGCTTGATTAGCCAATGCAACTTGTTGAGCATTTTGCGTATTAAGAGTGCCAGTAGATAAGTCAATACCTTGATTAGCCAAAGCCGCACGTAAAGCCGCATCTTGATTAGCCAAACCAAACTGACCCGCAAGTTGTAAAGACTGCTGAGTAACACCAATGTCTTTAGCTTGGTTAAGTTGAGAGGCTTGCATCGCACGAGCCAAATCAGCTTCAGAAAGTCTTGAGGCGGCATCAAATGCAGCGGCATTCTGTTGGGCAATCAATCTAGCGGCATTCTCGCCATAAGCACGATTAGTTTCTGCTTCTGCTACGCCCTGACGAGAACCACCAAAAGCTTTAGCCGCAGTAGCTTGTGCAGCAGTACGTTGTTGTTCAAGTTGTCTAGAACGCTCTAGATCAGCCAAACTTACATCTGTTACTGCTTTTGTATAAGGATTTAGATAGTCTTGAATATTTTGATTCAAGAATGAGCCTGCTGTTACATCACGAATATTACCTGCGGCTTTTGGAGCAATTGACCCTAGTGCTTCTGTAGCCACCTGTGCGCCAGTAACACCTGCGGCATTCACATCACGTATACCAGTTCTAGCTAGTTGCGCTGCTTGCGCTAATGCAGCAGGATCAACAGTAGCCCCACCATACGTACCAGCAGTAACTGTTTGAGGTTTATATGCACCTGCTTGACTTGCCACAGTATAGGCATTACGCAAGGCTTGATATGTCTCATTATTTGGGTTTGCAAGATTACCAATATTAGCCATTGCAGTATTCTGCTCTGGAGTAAATCCTGCAAATTGACGAGCAGTTAACCCACCTGCAGCAGTTTTTGCAGATCCATAGTTTTCTAAAAATAGATCACGAAGTGCAGGATCTAATTGTTGCTGACTTGAGCTTCCACCACCTAGAGACATATTATTCCCCTTGTATCCATTTAATTGCATCATCATGTGAAGTAAAGTACCTCCACATTTCCGTACTAGTTTCCCTCATTGCTTCTTTTCCTCTAAGCAATAAGACTATCATTGGAGCTATTTGTAATGAAATAATACGCAATGTGAGCGCATAGGCTCTGTCGTTGGCATTACCATTTTCAAGTTCTACAGAGTCTTGCCAGGCATTTATACTCTGAATCACTAAAGGCATTAAAAACGCCCTATTCTGATTAAAGAACTCATTTGTAGGTAGCGTCACCAAAGCGTTCCAAAAGACAGTATCTATGTCTTTTCTGCTAGGCTCTTTGTCTTTATCTACTAAGTCATCCCATAACTCAGCAATACCTGATAAAGCCACCAAAAAGTCTACAGCACTCTGGTTGCCACCAAACCATTCTAACAGTTTGGCATTTCTTAATTCACGCCAATTCTCAGAATCATGTTCAATCATAATATATTTAACGCAAACTACCTAGTTTTCCATCAAATCTAATAGTTCCAACACGCCAATCAGACAGGGTATTTCCTTCTATCTTGACTGCAATTTGTCTACCGCTAATTCTCACAGAAGTGGGATTAACCATTGTGTATGGGCCATAACTATATTCTGTGCTTGTTGGATAGAATTTAGTGCTAAATCTAGCTTTGACATCACCCAAGTTCTTTTCATCAGGAACTAATCCTGTCAAACTCATCGTTCTATCCCCATTGCCTATCTCTACTGGTCCTGACTCAGCAAACAATGTCTGACCATCATAAGCAAAACCAACCTCATGCTCATAAACATAGCCATCAGTTGATACCATAATTACATTAGAAAAGATGCCACGATCTGTACCGCAAGTACGAGCCAAAGTGCCAATAGCCCAATGATTCTCACGATAATTGTAAGAAACATAGGAATCTATTTCAGTAGAAGTAGCACTTGGGTAAAACCACCAGATTTCACCATAGGTGGAGTTATGGACACAATAGACCTTTGATTGCTGTGCAGTATTAATGTTGCTAAATACATAATCTGACACATCTGATGCCAATGGCTTTACAAAACCATCATATATCCAGAATCCTGATCCAGACATCCAAATGCAAGCATTATCAGTAGCGGCTACTGATTGCTTAGAAATAACTCCACAACCAGAGCCTACACGCTCAAAACTGTAGATAAAAGGTGGGCCAATGTATGTAGCAGTATGCACATCAACATCAGTAAACAGGATAGTAGCGCCTCGAATGCGTTTAGCGCATTGCAAAGAACCAACTGTAGTCAACTCAAAGTCACCCGCTTGGTTTGTGGCAGCAGGAGTCCATATAGTATTGTTTTCTTGGTCACACCATTGAACTTTACGAGGATTGCCACCTGCTCCAAGTGCAAATAAGAATCGTTCTTGAGTAACAATCAGGCCAGTGCAGCTAGTTGGTGCGTTAGTAATAGCAACAGCATCATTGGCAGTATTTAATTGCCATTCAAGTAACTTACCATCCTTTGATGAGCAAGCAACCAAATACTCACCCCAAGTGTCCAGACTCCAAGTTGTAGCAGGTGTGTTTGATCCTAAGTCTGGTCTAGCAACGCCATAGGCAAAGCTTCCATAAACTCCATAACCATAACCAATCTTGACTACAGCATCTGGATCTCCAACAGTAAATGTTGCGGGAGTGATGTCTGTCAAAGTACCCGCTTCATTCATCGAATAAAGCTTGGAATGCGTACCAATTCCGATTCTACGATTGCCTGAATTGTCTTTCCAGTTTATCAATCCTCTAGCCATGCCAGTTAATTGACTAGTTGAACGCTTACGCCATCCACCTACTGGACGTATAGTACCTTCGTACCAACGTACCAAATTTGAGCCGTTCCAACGACCTTTAGACTGATATTCAGTCCCATTTTTGTATACGCCTGGAGGAATTTGTAGTGGAATGTAAGCCATGTTCGTATTCTATAGTGTAGGTAGGTTAGACACAAACGTCATGGTAGCAATGGCTGATGGCACTGCTGGTCTTGTGGGGCTGGCGCTTGTCCCAAAATGCTCAATACTTACACCAGTATTTTCAGTTCTCCACACAATCTCAACGTAATCATTAGCAGCCATGTCAACAAAGAAATTCAATGCAGCAATGATATGGCTTGGGTCACCAGTACTTTTTCTTGGAGGAGGGTGAAATCTACTGTTTGAGTTAGCAATGTTTGTACCATTCTTGCGAAACCAAATATCTACATCTTGACCATCGTTTGTGGTGTTTTTTAGTTGAATGGAAAACTGCAAATTCCAGATTCCAGCATCGGCTACAGTAATTCTTGACCCACTTGCTATTGTCACACCATTACTAAAGTCTGTAGTATTGAATGTAACGGCATAGGCTGTTGTTGTATTGGCGGCAACTTGGTCAGTAGAGTCTTGAAAAGCCCCATGAGGGTTATTAAAATACTTGCCACCTCTTGGGCCAATCACAGACTGTATTGAATTTACTAACTTTGTAAAAAACAACCTCAAAAGTCCATTATTTTGATTTTGGAGACTTTGAGAATAGACAACCCCTGACGTACCCAATGATGGTATCGCAGGAATATCTAACTGTTGCTTTACATTAGCCATTACTTTTTAAGCCAAGTCTGCCAAATAGCACCAGCCGCCATAACTAGACCACCTATCCATAGAATAGGCTTTGCTAAAGAAGCAACCCAACCCAATACTTTAAAAGCCCCATCAAGGGCATCAATGGCCTCTACAAGACCTTTTGTATTGTTGTCAATGCGATCTACCTTGCCTTCTACGGCAATCAGTCGCTCATATATTTGCTCATGGCTTACATCTGACATATCAATACTCAATCAAAATAACGCCACCTGCACCAGCGCCACTTGAGGAATTTCCAGCTTGACCACCACCGCCAGAACCATAGGCACGACCTGCAAATGGACCATTAGCATAACTAGAAGAACCACCTAAACCACCGCCGCCCCAAAATGATGAGCCACCATTTGTACCAATTCTGCCTGTACTGCCTGGAGCATCAAACCATGCCGATCCTCCATGTGAATCACCACCAACAATATTTAAGTCGCCACCACTAGCAGACCCACCATTCTGTGAGCCACCTTCAATACCCGCACCACCACCACTTCCAGTTACAGTTGTAGTGCTATTGACGAATGATGAGTTTCCTCCAGCATTGCCAGAGCCACTTGAAACAGCAGTACCACCTGTGCCAATAGTAATTGTTGCAGTGCTTCCAGATAAGGTGACATACTTGATGGCAGTACCACCTGCACCACCACCTGCAGCGCCAGTTACATTAGCAGCGCCACTACCACCAGCGCCAGTAACTGTTACTTTACATTTAGATACACCCGCAGGAATAGTCCATGTACCAGATGAAGTAAATACTGCAATTCTAAAAAATCCACTATCAGTAATTGCTGTGGTTTGTGTCGTTGTATCTGGAAATGTGATTCCAGTTGATACTAGTTTCGTAGCCATTTTATTACTTCCTTATGGTGTGTCATTAGAGCTAACATCGCTAAGTGTCTTAAACACTCCTGCACTAGTCATGCTTGCAATTGTCGTTGCTCCATATTTAAAAAGCAACTTACCACCAGATTCTTCAATAGAAAAACCAGTAGTAGCAACCTTGGCAACAGTTCCATTAGCGTTACCCGTACCACCTTGAGCAGTTGTCAAAGCAGTAGTTAGTCCAGTAATAGAGGTAATATCACTATTAGCACCAGATTGGGCGGCACTTAGTGCGGAACGAGCAGCACTTGCCGTAGCTCCACCAGTACCACCCTTTGTTACTTTAAGTACAGGACCAGTATCAAACAAAGCATCAATTGTGTCTAAGTCAGTATTGATCTTAGTACCCCAAGTATCTGTAGATGCGCCTACCTCTGGCTTTGTCAGACTTAGATTTGTGGTGGTTGTATCTGCCATTTTCTACCCCTATGCGGCTATTTGCCAAGATTCGCTATTATCCGCAATTGCAGTCCAACTTTCACTATTGTCACTAATTGCGGTCCATGTTTCTGATATGTCTGCGGTCGGTGTCCATGTCTCTGAATTATCAGATATTACATTCCAAGTCTCTGGAGTGTCATTTTCATTAGCCCATTTTAATATGGCAGATACAACAACACTTGATACAGTTTCAATTGCTCCAGCAATATTTGTTATTGCGTTAATTGTGCAATTGACACTTGATATTGTATCAATGTTTGCTGAAGTCAATATAACTGCCAGAACAGATGCTTGGACACTGCTGACCGCATCAGATGATGCAGAAACATTTCTCAATAAGATTGCAGGACTTGATACAGAGCTTTGCGAGTCAATTGTTGATGCAACATTAAAGATAACAATTGCATTGCAGCTGGCATCAGACTGACTTACTACATCCGCAGCTGCACTGGCTATTTTCTGAGAGTCACATGAAGCAGCACTGCTTGAGCTAATATCTGCTGCGGCCTGTATCAGCCTAACACCATTTGCTGATACTGAGCTTGATGAATCAACAAGTGCAGAAACATCAAAAATCGTTATGGCATTGCATGAAACTGAAGTGCTTGAGTCAATTGCAGATGCAGCATTTCTGACCGCAATTGCGTTACATGTAATAGATGATGAACTATCAACATTTGCCGCAACGTCAAATATCCCACCATCAGATAGCGATGAGAATGGTGCTTGCGAAAATGCGCTAAATCCAAACATTTTTACTTATCTTTTAAAGAGTTAATTCAGACTCGGCCCATGAAGTTGTTGTTTCATCCCATGTATATTGTTTCCCGTCAGTAGGATAAGCAGTAGGTGAAACCCAATATTTTTTTGCTTCATCGTATGTCCATGAGGCAAAAGGCTTTGGAGGGTAGAAGGCGTCTTCGTCTTTGCTGTATGTGAACCCGGCAGACGGGAAAACATTGCGCAAAGAGCCATCTTCAGCGCACTTCAACCAAGTGCCGCCAAACTCTCGATAAAGCCAATCGCTGTCAAGAGTGTCAACAACATAGGTGACCTCAGCAACAATGTTGTTTTGTATTTTTGCGTACCAAGCCATTTTTTCTCCTTACGCTGTAAATGTGCCAGCGGTTGTAAAGGTATGAACCGTATAGCCACCCGAAGATGTCACTGTTCCACCAGTGCCACGCTGTGAGCCAAGGTAACGAATGATGAACACACCTTGAGTTCCGTTGCTGTTTTGAGCGCCGCCTTGTCCATAACTTCCGCGCAAAGCGTTTCCAGAATCACCGGGAGTTGCGCCAGAACCAGCCGTCAATGTTGCAGACGAAACAAACGAAGGGTTGTAGTAAGCAGAGCCGCCACCGCCGCCAGAACCGGGGTTTGTGTTTGAGCCAGCGCCACCGCCCCAATATCCACCACCACCACCGCCGGAGCCGCCAGAGTCGCCCTCACCGCCAGAAGAACCGCCTTGGAGTGCAGAACCTGCTTGCGAGGGGGATGAGCCGCCAGCAGACTGCGTGCCGCCACCGCCACCAGCAAGGTTTCCGCTTGTACCAGCAACTCCGTTTGTGCCGCCACCAGCGCCGCCATTGGCGGCCTCATA
>Ga0181343_1000929_pt1 | contig 12026 bp, 5 predicted proteins | sample Su13VDMLBSD_FD_130110 | JGI IMG/M metagenome (GOLD analysis project Ga0181343, IMG submission 130110) | Freshwater viral communities from Lake Michigan, USA - Su13.VD.MLB.S.D | ecosystem: Environmental > Aquatic > Freshwater > Lake | place: USA: Michigan | collected 2013-07-15 | reverse complement strand
GTGCTTTCTGGAACGATCATTACTCCGTATCAGTTTAAGCAGCTATTCAAAGCGTTCAATCGTAGAGCTCGCTTGGCTGCTGCGGAAGGTGAATCGGTTACGCGTGACCTATCGCCTGACGAAATAGAGTATCAGAAGTTAAAGCCTGGTAAGGATCCGAAGTGGCAGAGAGATCACGCCCCTCTCTCACCTGAAGAATTTCTTCGGCCCTACGTAATTTGCAAGGGGGACTATAAAAAGATGCGGGCGATAGTACGCCCGCGCACGATGATAAATAAACCGCATCCTAGCACTAAGATACTCCTCTCCGCGAGAGAGCGTGAATCGTTGCTGAAACTGTTTGTTGAAAAGTCGGCGATCGATGAGAGTGGATCCGCATATCTCGCCTTCCTGGAAAAGTACGGGGAAGATCGTAGAAATTGGCCACAGCTGTTCCAAGAATTTCCGAAGCTTGATCTTGGGATACCGGTGGTTGATCCTATCAATTACCTGATGACTGCTCTTAGATTTAATAACAATCAGCGAAGAATCGACTCCGCATTGGGCGATCACATTCGCCCATCGATGAAAGGTCCCTTTAAACTGTCGCGGGACGAATACGAAGAAGTTCTTAAAATATTCGTGAAACGCCTTAGCCCAAGAGTATATACACATGAGCAAAGGGAAAAAGATGATGAAGGGCGTAATGGAAAACCAATTTCGTACTATGAAATTTTTACTAGATACTATGGAACAGACCAGTCTAACTGGCCAAAGCCACTAAACGACCCGGACTTTATCATCCTAGACACCTCAAAGGACCGTGGGAGTTACGTTATACCTCTTGACGCGTTTTACGATCTTGTGGGGCGCTATGGCAAGAACCGTAAAAATTGGCCGGTTCAAGAAAAAGCAAAATATGGTGTAGAGTTTGGTGAGGTCGGATATCATTCAGATCCGCCGGACTTTCCAAAGTATGTGCCTTTAAGCCAAAGCACGGCATACTTTGAAAGATATGGAGACCAATCTAATTGGCCGAAGCCCTATAATATTACGAGTCTTTTTTATCCGACGGTAGAGAGTTTAGATGAGAGCACCACCCGGGCCCTTTTAGAAAAATATGGCCCCGACAATTCTAAATGGCCCTCGGAAGTTCGAAGGCTAAAGCCAGCTACATTATATGTTGATGCGAAAGAGTCCGACGATTTAATCGCTAAATTCGGTAAGGATGGATTTTCTAAGTACTTCAAGATACAGGATAACGTTTCATATCAGCCATCAACCGATTCTGATTTTGAAAGCGGGTCATACGTATTTGAAGAGGGTGCTAGCGGTGAGAATATACCTGTTGGACCTTCAGGACCGGGTGCAATTACAAAGTCGGAGCGAACAACCCGTTTACGAAAAGAAGACCGACTACAGCAGCAGGCTGATAGAGCCAGAATGGAAGCAGACATAAATAAGCTGTTTGGTGATTTAGCCGAAGGGCAGATCGACAAGAAAGACATTGACTCCGCTATTAAGCTATTGGAGAATTCCAGGCGGAAAAAGCGGGAACAGAGTTTAGATAAAGCCATATCATCGGACCGTATCTTTCAAAGCATGATTGCGAATTTTGGCAAAAGTTTATTTTTCATTTTAGCTCGCGATTATGTGGCGGAGCATTTTGATCCAAGTAAAACTCGTAGCAAGGGTGGATTGCTAAAGCAGCCCCCTTTGCCTAGAGATCTAGCATCTATGAACCCGAGTGATATAAATGGCTTCTTGGTATACATGAAGGATCTGACTGACCGCACCGCTTCCCAGTTAGGTATGATGGCCTTATCTAAAGCAGCACGTGAACTACAGAATAACTACACCGTGGCACCTGATGTTTTAGCATCTTTTATTCTAAAGTCGTACCAAAAGCAAGTCGGTCTCCCCAGAAAGGGTATATCGCGTGAAAATGCTCTGAGTGATCCGAATAGTAAAACTCTATGGCAGGTCAGACCGGGCAAAGTGTTAAACAACGAATTTGAAGATAAAACCAAACCCGACATAAAGCGAGCAATCAAACTAATGTTGGGCAATATTCGTTTGCAGGCCATTACGCATAGCAAAAGTAATTATGTGTCTAATACTAGCCTTTTGGACGAATACCTGCATCTAAAATGGCAAAAGGAGGAGGTAGCTAAATATCAAGCAGAGAAGAAGGCATTCGATCAAGGTAATTTAGGGAAGGCACCATCTAAACTCAAATTCCAATTTGGTATCAAAAAAGAAAAGCGTTTGGCGAGATTACGTAGGGATATATTGAGTTCGCCGCTTTACGACTTCAAGGAAGCAGAGCTCGATGCAATGGCCGGTACTAAACTTGTGAGCACTGCAACACGTCTGAAATCCTTAGATGAACAGCTGGGTGGTACTTCATCTGAAGGCGATGAAGGGTCAATGACTGCGCTCGACCTCTTACAAGCCGATCCGTCAGCAGAAGGAGTTAATCCTGAAGCTGAGTATGAAAGAACTCAAGCCAACCAGCAAATACGTGGAATGCTAAATGGTATTCTAGACCGCTTCCTTAAGAGCCCGATTTATATTAAGCGTGAGAAAGAAATGAAGGCTCCTTGGAAGCCGCCTGCAATGCGTCTGACGCTCATACTGTTAAAAAATGGTATCGGAGACCTGCGAATAGCTGATACTGGTAGTGATGATGAGAATGATCTAAAGCAAGGTTTCGAGGGGGTCAAAAGCACTAAGATGTGGGAATTAATGGCCAATGATAGGTATGAATTGTATGATTTAGGCATACTGCGAATTTTTAAGGCGGCAAACGATCGAAAATTCGCAGAATCACAAGGGTACATATCCAAAGAGATGGCGGATGCGGCCAAGGATGCTGAAATAGACCAACTTTCTGAGAGTTCACCGAATTATTCAGAGATGGCGGATGAAATTTCGCAGAAATTCGATGACGCACAAAGTCTATCGGAACAGCGATATGAATACGTAGTAGATTTAGCCAATCAGTTAATGGACGCTGCGCGGTTGACCGATAGTGAAGTCGTCGCATTGACCGAGAAATGGGGGCAAGACGCGTCTGATGCATTGAGTGATACTAAAACAGAGTTGGTTAAAGCGTTTAACATCTGGCTAAATAACCGACCGGACCCGGAGCTGGATAGGGAACACCGCCGCAAATATGCAGAAGCTCGAAAGAAATTCGACGCTGAGTATTCCGCTGCGAAAGCTGCGTGGGATGCGAAAACGCCGAAAGAGCGCGCAATGCAAACCATGATCGGAGAAAAGCCTGCGATTCTAGACGGTCTCGGACCAGCAATTCTCGCGGAGGGACCCGATAAATATAGTATCATTAACCAAGGGGGCTTGACCTCTGAAGAATATGATGCGCTATTTTCCGCAATGGGTCGCGTTAATCCTGATGCAGACGATCTTCAGGAACAGATTTCTCGGTGGAGTCGTTCATCCCGGCTTCTGACCGAGCGCATACGGAAGACAGAAAACGAAATCCTTAAAATGAAAGAACAATTGGCTCTTGCCAATGCTGTCCTTGAAAATCCGGCAGTTAAAGATCTTGATACCTATTTCGATCTTGTCGGTGAAACCCCCACCGACAAAAAGCGTCAGGCTTTAAAGGATGTTGAAAAATTAATCCGTGATCGCGAAAAGATGGTCGAGAAGGTGAAAGACCTTACAAATGACATAAATTCAAAGGAGACAAACCTGCGGGATTTGGTCGCCAACATAAACAACGCGACCCTATATGAGAACCTAATAGACATTCGTCGCTTAACGCCGTTTGAAGCGGCTGACTTGGCGAGTACCACAAAGGCCATCGCTGATCAGTTTGATGCCGTGGCGTATTCCATTTCGAAGTTCAAATTCAGTCCAGCAGCTCCTTCGGGTAGTGAGCTCTTAAAGGGTTCGATACTGGTTAAAAAAGAATTCGACATCCCCATGGGTGTTGAAATACGTGAATCCCTTAAGACAGAAAAGGAACTGTCTGGGTTAGAGGGATCCAGTAAGCGGTTCCGCAAGATGGACCGTCCGGACCTTGGTTTAACCGGGGAAGTTTCGGGCTTGTTATGGATAAGAGACAATCTAAAGCAACGCGGTTTGGAAATACCTCAGTACCTTGAGGATAACATCGTGGGGGCCATGAAAGCGCTTAGAAAGGAATTAAGCACTCAGCTAGATATTAAGCCGTTTGAGCAGCTTATGCTGCCTGCGGATAAATATAACAATTTACCAGCTGAAAAGAAAGACCTTTATGTTTCAGAAGACACAGCGCAAGGCATGACTGATTCAGAGAAGTCACGTCTTCGTAAGGACGTGAATGAACGTCAGCTTGATAGGATAATGAAAGAAATCGTGCCTTCTTATCCTGAAAAGGGTGCTGCCTCCTTGATGTTCGATCGCGTTCAGCAGGACATTGAAGCTTTCAACATCAGAAGTCCCTCGATGAGGGGTGTGGAATCCCCAACGCCCTTCAAGGAAGGTGCTGATTCTAAGGATCCGTTCGGAACTTACGACTTCATCATTTCGTATGTAGACAAGAGCAAGCCCCAGTCAAGCGACCCATATCGTCCGGTATACAAGCCCATTATTGATAAAGAAACGCTTGTAAAGAACCGTGCGACAGCGGCCCTGGCTTATGTATTCTACGGTGCATGGAAGGAAGAAGCCAAAAAGAGAGCCTTAGAGCGCCAAGAGGAGGACCGTAAAGAAGGTCTTATTGATGAAAATGCGAAAGTAGCAGATGAATATATGGCGGTATTCAATGATTCCATTAAAGAGCTTAATTTTAAAATATTAGGTCGCGGTGGTAAGTTCCCAGCTAAAAAGATAAAGCCTTTGGGTCCCGATGAAGTGTTCTTTGAATCTGAGAGCGTGACTTATCAGCCCCCGTCTGATGCAGATTCGAGCGATAGTATCATCGAACAGACGCACGAAGGTCGGTATATCGTCACTAAAGATGAGGAACTCAAGGCACTAGTCAAAACATTACGTTCTGATATTAGGGCAGGTGAGCCAACATCAGAACTAATTCGGAGCAAATTAAAACCGGCGGTAGTCGAAAACCGCTTGAAAGCATTGGAATCAGACCCGGTACGAGAAGCGGATTTATTGGCCCTTACCAAAGACGACTTGCTTTCAGCGGGAGTGTCGCGAGAAGATGTGGGTTATCTACTAGATGCTATACGTTCAGATAGCCTGTCCGATTCGGGTATAGCTAAGTTGGAACCGATCGTAACAAAGAAGCGGGAGAAGGCTGCTCGTTCAAACCCGGTACGGCGAGATGAACTAATTTCTCTCCCGAACGATGTATATGAGAAGGCGCTTATTGAATCAGGTGTCCCTGAGCCGCGGAAAACCGCGCTTGATCCGCAACGGGTCACATTTGCCGAATTTAAGGAGCTAACTAGCGATGATCTGAAGAAGCGGGGATTACAAGGCGATGCACTTAAATCCGCGTTAGATTCAGCTATACTAGCGTTGGGTAGGAAGATGGGTCGTCAACCCAGCAGCATGCGGCAATTTGGCCCGCGTGAGCAGGAGGTGGAGGTATCACTAGACGACAAGGAATTCGATCGTAAGGCGGAAGCCGTTCTTCAATCACAAGATAACCGGATAGAGGAAGTACAACAAAAGAAATCCGGCTTGAAGCCTAAGTCGGCTTTACCCACTTCTGTTAGTTTGCCTTCGGGTGGTAAGCCGCCTCCGCCAAAGAAAAAGCTGTTTAGTTCGGTAATGAAGATAGCCGCCCGCATTTCCCTGGAGTAACTGTGGATAGTAGTTTAAAATCCCTTAAGCGTGCTGGCCGGATGTATCGTCCGGCCAGCACGCTCATGGTTATGACCGTTTTCCCTGAAATCGCATATAGCGTGGTGTATAAAGGTTATCCCGTAATGATCGACGCTGACGCTACTGGTATTTTGTCTGTAAGAGTGAAATTGACTTCAGCGGAGTTCGTACTATATCCGGGCGATTGGTATCGTCTGAAACAAGTGATTGAGAACGTAAGGGCATCGCTGACTCCTTCTTTAACCGAATCGCAGAGATATAATCAGATTAAAGCCGAGATCAGAAAGGTGTTTAATATATGAGTCAAAATATGCAAGACAGAGTGTTCGCTAAATGCAGAAGAGGATCCGACCAGGCTACCAAAGGCCAATCGTGTGATAGTTTAATGGTATTTCGCCTGTCAAAGCCTAACTCTCCGAGTGTGATACTTAGATGTGCGAAGTGTAATTTTGTCTGGGGAGTTCCGGTAGGCGGATCCATAAACATTTAGGACTCAATCATGATCATTGGAAACGAAGCGGCCCAGTCGCTTCTCCGGGGATTTTTGTCTAAAAAGAAATCAGTGTTCATTCACGGTATTAAAGGCGTTGGTAAGCAAACATCGGTGTCCCACGCTTTGTCTGATCTAAATTATCTGGAGACCCGTATTCAAGGAAGCCAAGATATTGTATCCATAAAAGAAGCGATCGGTAACTTAGATTATAGACGGGACATCCATGAGTATGCGGTGATTGATGATGCAGAATTATTAAGTGAACCGGCTCAGGACATCTTCCTTAAATGTTTAGAGGAATACCAAGATGGAGTGTCATTTATACTCATATGCAGCAATCCAGGCGTTTTGTCAGATGCATTAAAATCTAGGTTCTCTCACCGTCTGGTCTTTCATCCGATTCCGCCAGAAGCATTTAATGTATCGGTCGACTCGATACCATATGTTGTATCAAGAGGCAGTTTTGCCCGGTTCCAGTATGCTAAGAAAATCGACTGGAATACATGGGAAAATCTCATACAGGGTGATTTCGAGTCGAATATTGTGAGTTCATCTTTGAAATCGTTAATTCCCTCGCATCCAGAACCAGAATATGTGGACTGTTTAGCAAGCTATTTCGGACATATATCTCGTCGCTTGTATGATGCCCGGTTTAGTGTGCTTTCGTCTCGGTTAATATCTACCCCAGCTATTAACATTGAGAATCACTTGATTTCGGCCATGTCAATTGGAGTAGAGACATGATTCATCTGATTGAGGGTGATGATGATTACCTCATAGAGCAAGCAGCTCAGGCCTTAGCTCGCGGATCTCTTGGCTCCTCAATCTTAGAACACTATTGGGTTGACCTAGCCTCATTCTGGCATTCGACATCCATCGGCGAGAGTGTTTCTCATATTATCAGGGATGCAGAAGGGATTCCTGATGTAGATAGATCTCTTACCGTGATCGTCTGTGCATCAGCGAATAAACAAATTTTTAGGTCGGAGCTGGCCGATAAGCGTCACTACGTCGCTAAACCGAAAGTGTCAGGTGACAAAAACGAAGCGATATCGTGGATAATAAAAGAAGGCCAAAAACGCAACAATGACTTAAGCAGAATCGCAGGTGCACTTTTTGTGAATACGGGATTACGCCTTCGCAAGCTGGCGTCTGAGATTGATAAAATCGCAGATTTGGTGGAGGCAGGCACCATAGTTTCTCCGGAGATGATAAAGCCGGTTGTTGTTTTTTCAGCAGAGCTAACTCCGAAAAACATTATCGATGCGGTTCAGGATGGAAGAACTGCAGCTGCGCTGGCCTACTATGATAGACTTCAGGAAAAAGCAGATGAAACCGGCTGGATCATTGCGTTTTTACACCGCCATGTCATACAGATGTATCGAGTTCACATCGCGAAAGCGGCTAAGAAATCCGACAAGCAGATAGCACAGATTTTAGAGGTAACGGATTTCGTTTACTCAAAATTCATCGAGCCTTATTCCGGACTCTGGAAACCGCAGAGTCTTCAGGAAAGTGTCGTCCGATTGGCCAGATTGGACATACTTAATAAGCAGGGTCTGGCCGACGTCACACCAGAACTACAAACGGAAATTATTCGGCTCGCTGAGGAGGCTCGAAATGCAACCCGATCTAAATAAAGTGATATTCTCAGGATTTAAGCCATACTTCACTGCCAACCGAGAGTGGGTCGACCCATTTGATTCGATCGAGTGGAAAACCGTCGATGCCGAAATCCGGAAAGCCGATGGGTCCGTAGCATTTTCGCAAAAGGGTGTTGAAGTCCCGAGCTGGTGGAGCCAGACCACCATTAACATCGTTGCCGATAAATATCTACGGGTGATCGACGGGGTCAAAGAGACATCAGTTAAGCAGATGTTCAGCCGAGTAACTCGTACACTGGCTAACTGGGCTTGGGAGCAGAACTATTTCCAGTCAGCAGAAGAACGTGAGATTTATGAGAAGGAACTTCGTTTTGCCCTGGTTCACCAGTTCGGTGCGTTTAATTCACCGGTTTGGTTTAATATTGGTATCCCCAACCGTCGGCAGGCCGCCTCTGCTTGCTTTATTTCTGGCGTTGAGGATAGCCTAGATTCTATCATGAACTTCCAGAAGTCCGAGGCCACCATTTTCGCTGGTGGGTCGGGATCTGGTGCGAACTTGTCATATATTCGCTCGTCATATGAGAAGCTAAGCAGTGGGTCGTACACCTCCGGACCTATGTCGTGGATGCGGGGTCTTGATCAGTATGCGATGGCTATGAAGTCGGGTGGTTCAACAAGAAACGCGGCAAAAATGGTGGTTATCGATATGGACCATCCTGATATCCTTCAGACCAAGGATGGTCGCGCTGGCTTCATCCGTAGCAAGGCTGAACAGGAGGTTTTGGCTCACGAGCTAGTATCTATCGGATACTCGACGGCGTATGACGACCCCAATGGGGCTTACAAGCGCGTGATGTACCAGAATGCGAATCACTCTGTGAGCGTTCCAGATTCGTTCATGGAAGCCGTTGTCAACGATGGTGACTGGTCGACTAAGTCACGTCTTGATGGGACTTCGGTAACCACCTATAGAGCTCGAGATCTTTGGCGTGAAATTGCCAAGGCGGCTTGGGTTTGCGGTGACCCCGGTGTTCAATTCACTGATATCATCAACTCTTGGCATACGGTTCCTAATGCCGGGAAGATCCGCGCCAGTAACCCCTGCTCGGAATTTCTCCATGTGGACAACACGGCTTGTAACCTTGCTGCGGTTAACCTCAGTCGGGTATTTGATGGTCGAGAGTTCAAGGTCAATGACTTCATCCAGGTAGTTCGCTTGCTTAGCACGGCCCAGATGGCTATTGTGGCTATGGCGGACTATCCGACGGAAGCCATCGATGCTAACTCTAAAAAGCTGCGGCCCATTGGAATCAACTATGGTGATCTCGGCGCCATTCTCATGAAGCTGGGTTACAGTTACGATTCTAACGAGGGTCGAGCCGTCGCAGCCCGTTTAGCAAGTCTAATGACTGGGCTGACTTACCTGAATTCCACCTATATTGCGCACCGGTCTGGCGCTTTTTCTGCATTTCCGGAAAACCGGACTGAGATGCTGGGCGTAATGCATCGTCACCACGATGCGGACGCAAGCATCTGCGACAACTGGTCTGTAGCACAATGTCCGATTGGCCAAAGCGAGTTTTCGCGGCTGGTGTGGAATCAGGTAATTGAAAAAGGCGAGATCCACGGTTTTAACATTAGCCAAGCCAGTCTGCAGGCTCCGCTTGGGACCATCTCATTCCTGATGGGTATGAGTACAACGGGAATCGAACCGGCCTTCTCTCTTGTGAGTTACAAGAGCATGGTGGGCGGCGGATATATGAAGCTGGTTAACTCCAGCGTAGAGGAAGCGCTTCGTAACTTGGGTTATAGCCAAGACGAAGTAAAAACGATTGCCGATTACGTGGTGGCTAGCGACTGTATCGAGGGTGCCCCGGGCTTGAAGTCTGAGCATCTGCCTGTGTTCGATTGCGCTATGCCATCCGGACCGTCTGGCCGGTACTTGAGCCCGGAATCACACATCAAGATGATGGCCGCCATCCAGCCGCTCATCACCTGCGCGCAAAGTAAAACCGTAAACCTTCCGAGCACAGCCACTGTCGAGGATATTGAAAACATCTACATGATGGCTTGGCGGATGGGGGTTAAGTGTGTGGCTCTCTACCGCGATGGCTGCAAGGCTTCGCAGCCCTTGGCAGCGAAAAAAGAAGAGAAGAAGGCCGAGCCCGTGGCAGTTAACCCAGTCCAGGAGTCAATGTTCGAGGCTTCGGACGAGCCCGCGGAAGCCATCCGAAACCGTCTGCCCGATGATATTAACGGTCATCGCCACCGGTTTGAAATAAACGGATTTAAGGGCTACATCGTGGTTAATGAGTACGATGATGGTCGTCCCGGAGAAGTGTTCCTCAAGCTCGGTAAGCCGGGATCCACTATTTCGGGCCTTATCGATGGGTTTACGCAGCTTCTAAGCATTGCGCTCCAGTATGGAGTACCTTTGCCAAAGCTTATCAATAGCTTCATCGACACGAGCTTCGAACCTTCAGGCATGACCAGCAACAAGAAAATTCGCTTCACTAAGAGCATCTACGATTATCTGTTCAAGTACCTCGATGTCAAATATGAAGGCGGGGTTAATTCTGGACTTGCTGAGCGTATCGCAATGATCGAGGAGGCGGAGGCCAAAAAACCGAAGCAGGCAATCTCGACGCGCAAGATGACTGCCATCAAGTCGCTTTCGGAGAAAAACTCCGAAACGAAGCCAAAAAAATCGCTCAGCACGCCTCCTTGTTTGCGTTGCGGTAACTTCACGCAGAAGAACGGTTCGTGCTACGTATGCACCTCCTGTGGCACCACCACTGGCTGTAGCTAAGTAAGACGATCGCCCCGGATCGGTTATTGCCGATCCGGGGCGATTTGTATTGTGGAAAATGGTATCAAAATACGATGGGGACGTTGGGGTGCTTCTTGAGGGTACGCTAGGTAGATCCCAAGACGGTTCGTGGGTAGTCGCTGATGAAGCAACTACCCACGACTTAAATGAAGTATTTAAATCATGTGCCGGGGAGTACGTCCGAGTCGTTTGCGTTAAGATCATGTCGTTTTCGGGAGACTAGGTAGTTCTTTAACCCCCGTTGTACTATTACGAGAAGTTTCTTCTTCACGGCTTCCGGGTCGCACGGTGACCGGGCGTCATTCGTTCCGCACATGATGCATTGACCGTCTTTTGTCCATCCCGCATGCTCGTTCATTATTCTCCATCCAGTCGTCTTTCAATGTAAGGGATGACCTCATTGCGTCGGCTGATTTCCACCCTGCAATTTTCGTAGAGACCAAGCTCCCTGAACGCATCTAGGTTTTGTAGGCTTACCCGCGATACGACCACACCGCCAATATTCACCGGTTTCACAGTGGCGACCGGCGATATTCTACCGGTAGGTCCAACGCTCCATTTTACTTCCTTAACCCTTGATACTGCTGTCAAGGCTGTGAATTTATAAGCGATTGCACCTTTTGGTCGAAGATGCAAAGACCCCAAAGCCGAGAATGCCTTCATATCTTCAAGCTGGATTACCATTCCATCGATTTCATATGGAACGGACTCCCGTTTTGCCTCTTCCTCAGCAAAATGCGCGACGATCCCAGTTGCGTCTGCCTTGAGTTCGGTAATTGGCGTTAAGAATCCACATCGTCTCAGGAACTCGAGAACCTTAGAGAAAGTGGGGAGTTCAATATCAACCGAATATGCATAAAAAGTAAGATCCGCGCAGGATTTGCCACCGTCCTTTTTATCTCGGACTTTCCCGGCTGCCGTGTTGCGTGGATTCGCATAATCCGCTGAATACTTAGATTTAAATACATCTTTGTGCATCACCACTTCACCGCGCACCGTTAGCTTACCCTTCCACGGTATTTCCTTGAGAATTGTCGGGACCTGGATCATGTTCGGTGTTACATCTTCGCCCGTCGTCCCATCCCCACGGGTAACACATCGGACCAACATGCCATTGTCGTAGATTAGCTCCATCGAAGAACCGTCGATCTTGTGGGTCATGATGAATTCCGACCCGATGGGGCTAGCCCATTCCACGAATTCTTCTGCGCTGTTCACTTTGTTCAACGAACCCATTGGGATTTCGTGTTCGACCTTCGGCCATACAGATGTGGCCGCGGGTGAAGCACCCACGGCCACTACGACTTCCGACGTTGGT
>Ga0181343_1000928_pt1 | contig 12041 bp, 12 predicted proteins | sample Su13VDMLBSD_FD_130110 | JGI IMG/M metagenome (GOLD analysis project Ga0181343, IMG submission 130110) | Freshwater viral communities from Lake Michigan, USA - Su13.VD.MLB.S.D | ecosystem: Environmental > Aquatic > Freshwater > Lake | place: USA: Michigan | collected 2013-07-15 | reverse complement strand
ACCCATTTTAACCAATAAACCATCAACAACAAATTCCAAATATTGTTTCATTAAATTAGAATTCATACCTATTAAAGATATAGGTAAAGATTCAGTAATAAACTCCTTTTCAATTTCTAAAGCAGATAATAATATTTCTTTTATTCTTGCTTCAGATGGCTTATCCTCACAATGATTATTTAATAAATGTATTGCAAAATCACAATGTAAATTCTCATCTTTAAAAATTAAAGAGTTAGCATTACACAATCCTTGTAAAATACCTCTTGATTTTAACCAAAATATTGAACAAAAAGATCCAGAAAAGAAGATACCCTCAACAGCAGCAAATGCCACCAAACGTTCTTGAAACGAAGCATTCTCAATCCAATCCAACGCCCACTTAGCCTTCTTCTGTACTGCAGGTAACCTATCAATTGCATTAAAACATTCATCCTTTTCTTTTGCATTTGAAATGTACGTATCAATTAATAAAGAGTACATAAGTGAATGTATATTCTCCATAGCTAATTGAAACCCATAGAAGAACTTAGCTTCAGGGTATTGCACTTCCCTATAAAAATTCTCAGCTAAATTCTCATTTACAATACCATCAGAAGCAGCAAAAAATGATAAAACATTTTTAATGAAATACTTTTCATTATCCGTTAAATTATTCCAATCACGAATATCGTTTGTTAAATCCACTTCTTCTGCTGTCCAAAATGCTGCCTGATGCATTTTATAAAATTCCCATATGTCATTATGTTCAATGGGAAATATCACAAAACGATTGGGGTTCTCAACTAAAATCTTTTCCATATTTACAAAGTTAATAATTTATTTTTAAATCTCTTGTTCTTTTTGTCTTTTCTTTTCCAAAAGTTCTTTAATCCTGTTACGATTCTTTTCTTCCTTTTGTTCTTCGTGACCTAAAAACGTTACACTTTGCTCGGTATCAATTTCCAACATTCCATTGTCAAATTTACAGTTTTCAAATATAATACCATCTTTACCTATCCTTGATTTAGTAATAGCTATAGTTGCTAAATTCATTTCTTTTTGTTGTAACGATTTTGCCACGGTTATAATTACGTGCCCCACTTGAGCTTTTTTAATTGAACCACCCATTTGATCCGTGGTAACAACTTCAGACGCAATAGATGAATTATGGGTATATATGTCATTAGCAAAAAACATATGGGTACCATCAACAGTAATATCTATCGTATCTTCCTCACCAACCAATTCTATTGATTCTATTTCATCAATAATAAAATCTTCTACTTTTAAATTATGTTCATCCATATTAATCATTTTTTAAAAATTCTAAACATTCATTTATTACCATTTGTTTATTTAACATATATGACTTTTCTTTAACCCTTTTAATTAAATAACCCTTATTAGTTAAATATTCATCTCTTAATGTATCTTTTTTTATCTGTTCTGGTTTTGAATGCCAATAATCACCATCAAACTCAATTATTTTATTACCCATTTTAAAATCTACTCTTATTATGATAATATTATCTTTATGTACAAAAAAAGTATATTCATTATTCAATTCGTAAAAATAACAATTTTTATCTTCTAATTGTTCAAAAATATTCCAAAATAAATCCTGTGAAATTTTTGAATATTTGTCTTTAAAATATGATATTTTTTTTAACATCAATTCTTTATATCTAATTTCCCCGTCTATTTCGCCGAACTTTTCAATAAAATATTCTTTACTTGTTACATACTTCATTCTGTTAATATAAACGTCGTATCTTTTTTTACCATTTTGTTTACCATATCTTTTAATGAAGGAATCTAACCCGGTTTTACTCATATTTTTTACAAAATCATCCCACTTCATCTTACCATCCACCTCACCATATTTATCAATAAACCCTTGTAAACTCAAATTATATTTTTGTCTTTTATTACGATCTTCCCATTTTTTATAACCCTCTTCAACACCATATTTTATTTGATATTCAGTTAATGTTCTACCATTCCTATATGGTCTTATTTTTTTACGTTCAGACATTGTTTGAATTTTAGTTTTTAATGTCTTTTCCCATCTTTTTTTACCTTCTTCCTCACCATATCTTTTTATTGCCGGTTCTAATCCATATGATACGACTTTTTTATTTCTATCCTCCCATCTTTTTTTACCTTCATCTTCTCCGTATTTTTTTATAAAGTTATTTTTATCCATTTTAACCTTTTCTTTTAATACGTTTTGTTTTTGTTCCCAATTATTTCCATATCGTATCTTACACGAATATTCACTTATAACATCATTTTTTAATTTATTAGTAATAATTCTTAACCTTCCCAACCAATTACTATCTACACCATTTAATATAAAGTCTCTAATATTAGTTAATCTATTTTTAATAGTTATAGTATCATAATAATAGAATAATTTATTTATTTCATTATATTGATGTTCCGTTATTAAATCTTTTATATCCTTTATTTTTTTATATTTAAGAAATTGTTCCATTTTTATTTTACCCATATTAAAACCTTTTTATATAAATATAATATTAATTTAAAAAAGTTAAACAGGGACACAATTATTTTTTAATATATAACTTATCACCAACATTTAAACCACTTCTTATTGATTTAAACCCGTCAACAGTGGGGAATATATGTTTTAATGAAACTTTTATTTCTTTACCGTTTTTAGTTTTTATTTTATAAACAGGTTGTTTTTGTATTGGAAATATATGTGTAATATCTTTATAACCTTCGTGTGTTAAAATTTTATCACCTAATACCACATCTTTGATTTTTATTAATCCCTTTCCTTCTATTTCAACAAAAGTATCTAACCCAACACATCTATTTCCTTGTGTTGCTGTCCACCCAGCTATGTCTAATTCGTGACACATCGCCTCAAATCCCCTCATTACAGAACCTTCAGATTTCCATTCGTCGCCATGATTTTTATCAGGTACAACACAATCAATATAATCCAAAATTATCATATCAATTTTTATACCTTCAGCAATCATTTTACGTATTTGATTTTTTATCTGATTCATAGTGACAGTATCAGATGGTAACTTCTTCATAATCAATTTATTCTTTTTAGTTGATTGAATATGTTTAACCTTTTCCATTACTGTTTCTCTATTCTCAGATAATTCATCAGGGTGAATTCCTGTCCATAGTGTAAAATGTTTCCTTTGAATGATTTTAGGGTTATCTTCAAAAAATATTTGAAGTACGTTATAACCCAAATTAAACGCATGATTAGCAATTTTTGTGGTAAATGTACTTTTACCAACTCCGGTAGGTGCTAATATCACACCAATTTCACCTTTAGCTAAACCACCTTTTAATAAATTATCAATACCCGGTACACCAATAGGTATTGGGTGTCTATAATCATCATCTAAAACTTCATCTAAATTAAAAAAGACATCACTGGTACCTTTATCTACCTCACCTACCTGTAATGCACCTCTAACCATTTCTTCCAATTTATCATAACTTTCAAAATCACCTTTATCAATAATTGATTGTGCTTTAGTCATAACTTTTTGGAGTTCTTGTTGTTTACAAAATTTTAGTGACTTTTCCTGAACAAAGATTGAACCTTCGTCTGAAACATTTCTTACTTGTTCTAGTGTATCTAATACACTTTTTTGAGCCATAGCAGAACTTATTTCAGACTTTGTTAATTGTTCAAGTGTATCAAATGTCGGAGTATGTTCATATTTTGAATAGTACTCCTTTACCATTTGACAAATGATTCTAAAATACTGATTATCAAAATAATGTGGATCAATAACTTCTATAATAGAATTAGAGAAATCCTTATAAATTATAATGTTATTTAATAACTGAATTTGGAAATTATTACCTAAATAACCGAAGTTTTTTTTATCTGACATATTGATTAATTTTTATATTTTGGTTTAATAATAAATACCATTAAACCAACGAATAATTCAAGTAATTTAAAGATAAATTTTGTTCTGATAAAATGTCAGTTAAGTCCCTTAAGATGTTTTTTATTGATGGACGTATGTCCAGTGTATATCTAACTTTCGGTGGATATACTTTAGCGTCTATGGTTCTATGACAAATTGTCTCGTTTCCAACTCTTAAAATAATGTTAAAAACTTCAGGACCGTTAGTGTTTGATGTTTCTAATACTCCAGGATCTTCCTCAATTTGGAATCGGTTCTCCAACATATACACCACACTTTTGTTTCTTAACTTCGTTTGTAAATCCATAGATAAACCTTTAATAAAATCATATAACTCAATACTACCCTTAGCCTTTGAATTAAATCCTTTTACATTGAAGAATCTTTGGACAACAAAATTGTTGTTAAGTGTGATAAGGAATTCAACCTTCGTTACATCGTTTTGCTCTTTCATAATTTACTTTTTTTGTTTAAAATTTGACTTTTCTTTTCTTGTTAACTTTAGAAATGGTTTCAAAAAATATACCCATTGGTCGTCACCTTTTGGTAAATATTTAAATAACCCATCATCCATCATCATTCTAATTAAGTTCTTATATCCCCTTCCGTCAGGATCCAATGACTCAGTATAATATAATTCAACTAATTCTTTACCCTCATCAGTAATTAATGGTTCCGACAAATCTACGATTTTTTTGTTAATTTCAAAAAATTCATCACCATAAATACCTTCTTTAGTTCTTCCTGTTAGTAAGTTTTTTAAAGCAACATTGTCTTTTTGTTCTTTTAAAATATCCTCACCCTTTTTTAAAATATCAGTATAATTTACCTCTTTATCAAGTATCTCAGGAAATAATTTTACAAACGTCTTTTCACCCAAATAATATATACCATCAATATTATCTGATTTATCACCTGATAAAATCTTAAATGTTTTTACATTATAATGGGGGATTTCAATTTCATACATTTTAATCTTATCCCCCTTCTTATAATATCTTTTTGTGTTAGGTGAATAAATAGATACATCATCCGTAATAAGTTGTGTTAAATCCCTATCTGAACTAAATATAGTCTTATCTTCACCCTTTGATATCTTGCAATAATAAGCAATCAAATCATCAGCTTCAGAATCATCAAACTCAACTTGTCTAACAAACATTTCTTCTAAATATTGTTTAACACGTTGTCGTTGTCGTTCAAACGACTCTTCTTTTACTTCATCACTATTACCCCTTCTGTTTAATTTATACTTAGGATATAATAACTTACGTTGTGATACACTTCGTTCACCATCCCAAAATACAATCACTTTATTGTAATTATATTCAGTTAAAAATTTACGTATTGTGTTTAAAAAATGCCAAATGCCACCAACATGTTCACCTTTATTAAAAAAATCCTTCACACCGTGGAAACCTATCATCATAAGGTTATTCCCATCAATTAATAAAGTTTTAACCATTAATGTTGTTTTTATTAGGTTCTAAAATCTTGTTACTTTTTTTTAAATTATCTTCAGCCCATAATGGTTGAAGGTTCGTGTAATGACACAATTTGTATAGTTCTTCTTCTGTTTTTGCCGATGATAATGGAATTATGTGATCAATATGCCAATCTTTCTTATTATCCCAACTCATCCCGTCCACAAATTGTTTCTCTAAATGTTCTTTTAATTCCTGTGGTGTACATCCAACAATGTCAAATGTTTTATTTTTTTTTGTTATGTTGTGAATTTTTAAATATTTCCATATTCTAGTTCTAACTTTTTCAGTTATTAAAAATACAGGGTCAGATTCTCTCCTTTCTTTTTTACGCTCATTTTTTCTAACTTTATGATTCTCCCGATATTCTTTCCTTTTTTGGGGGTTGTTTTCATAAAATCTTTTTTTACTATCCTTCACCTTTTCAGGGTTTTCTTCCCTATATTTTTTAAATCTATTATAAACCCATTCAGGATTTTTACTTCTCCATAACTTTTGTCTTTCTAAACATTTTTGATAGTTCTGTTTTTGATATTCAGCGGTTCTCAAATTATGACATTTTTTACACTGTGACGATTTACCATCCTTACTATTTTTTCTATTACCGAATTCACAAATATTCAGTTCTTCGTTACATTTAGTGCAAATTTTTGTTTCCATTATTAATATAATCCTTCAATAGTTTATTAACTAGGGAAGATAGGTTGATATGTTTATTTCTAAAATATTCAAGTAATTCAGGTTCCATTGCTACTGAAATACTCTTCTTTTTTTTACCCAATTCAACTTTATTCCTTCCCATATATTAATAAATATCTACATAATTTAAAAAATGTTATTCTAAACAATTTTTTATTCAAAATCATCACTTTGTGATTCCTCTAAAGTAAATTCATAACTACCCATTTTTGTTGCCCAATATTCTGCATACTCTTTTTTGTATTTATCAATAGAGTCTTTTGTATCGGCAATATATCCATTATGAACCGCAATGATTTTACCGTCCTTAAATCCAAGTCCATTTATATGATTTTTTAAAATTGATATCCTTGTCCTAATTGCAAATGATACTTTCCTACCATTTTTAGTTGCATCAATATGATTAATACCGGCTTTCTTTTGTTTACCAAATAAAAACACTAACGAACTCGCCAACCATATCGCTTCACCACCTTTACTCTTAATTTCAGGTTGTGACATAGGTGATGTCATATCAACATCCACCCACGGTTGGTTCACTATAACTAAGGTATTATAGTATTGATAATCTTCTTTTTTTGATTTTGTAATTCTAGAATGGATACCCATACCTATAGTATCTGCTAATACTGAAGCATTAGCCATTTTACCCCCACGTCCTTCATATGTCATCTTACACGGGATACTACCCACCGAGTCCCATAAAAATAATAGACTATAAGGGATATCACCCTTTTCTTGAGCATCTAAGATATCATTAATAAAATCAGTTGCTTGTTCAATATAGTCAAATGAATCGTTAAAAATAAACATTCCTTCCCATTCACCATCTTCATTTTTTGTGGCTTCAAGTCCAAGTTCAACCGCATGTTCCCAACTCCACTTCTTTTCAGTTATAATAAAAACAGGTAAGTGTCCTTTACGTTGAGCATCAGCAGCTGCAATAATCATTGCGGTGGTCTTAGATGAATTTGAGTGCCCCAAAAACATATTAATACCCCCCATAACAGGTCCAGGTAAACCACAGGCATCCATAAATGCTTCACCACAATTGTAGAATGATTCTGGTTTATATTTTGTTTTTGTGGAGAACTTATTTTTTATATCATTAAAATTAAATTCCTTCTTTTTGATTGCCATCTTCGTTAGTTTTTTGTTCGTTTAATAATTTTAACATATCCTCGGTAATTTTAAAATCAGTTTCTGTTTTAACATTGTATTTATAAACAGTTTCCAACATTTCAAGTTTGTCTTTAGCATTTGTCATCTTATCTAAAAACTTATCCATTTCTTCTAAATGTTGTGGATGTTCCCCAATACCAACAGGATTATTAAAATAAACCAAAAGGGTTGCTTCGGATTCTGCCATCTCTGACCTATATTTCAAGGTCAGAGCTTCATACATTTTTTGTGCAATTTTATTCATATCATTTAATTATTTAAAAAGGTAAATCTTCAGATGGTTCATCATTGGCTTGTGGATCAAGAACTTTCACTTCTTCTTTTTTTGTACCACCTAATTGAATTTCAGCTTCATCACCATAAACATATTTTTTTAGTTCTGAATTCCACATTGGTGTTTCACCTAATGCAACTGCTTCTAAATACTCAACAGGTTTTTTTGAATATACATCATTCCAAGTTAATTCATCTTGTACCCACCCTTCTTTAATTCCTGTATCTTCGTGAAGTGGTGATGGATCATCATACATAATTGTTTGGATTACTGTGTACTCTTTACCTTGTGGTGTTTTTGCTTTGGTTAATTCAATAATTAAATCCCTTCCGTTTTCAGGATCAGTAACATTTCCTTTTGCTTTCCAAATTGGAAGGATTTTATCTAACACACCTTCTTGTTTATAGTTATGTTTAAAACGCCAGAATTTAACACCATCTTGTTCGTTATCTCTGTCAATTACTTTTACAATGTAAAATAACCTTGATCTGTATTGTGAAGCCAATTCCTTATCTTCTTTTTTACCTGTGGACATTAGTTCATTGTAAACTTCAGTAAGTGGTGAACGTTGGTTATCATTTTTATCTGGATCATAAAGTTTAACCCATTGTCCATTAACTTGGATTTCGTGATACCAAACTTCAACGAATGGTGACGTACCATCTTTTGTTGGTAAAATTCTAATCCTTTTTTGTGCTGACTTTTCGTTTTTTTGTAAAACAGCAGAAAAGTATTTCTTAAGTCTGTCCTCTTGGTTAATGTTTGTTTTTTGTGAACTTGTCGGTTGCGAGTTCTTTTCGTATTGTGCTAATACGGCATCTAATGAATTTGACATAATTTTGTTTTTTAAAAATTTATTACTCTTTTATCTTAGATTAATTATAAGTAATAAACCCTAAATGTCAAATCGTATCAAATAAAAAAGGTGTCGTTATGACACCTTTTTATAATTTACATTTTATCTTCTTCGTCGTCGTATATATTGAACGTTTTTTTAATTTCATTTGGTGAAAAGTTCTCCACTTCGTCAGTTGTTAAGATATATTCATTTTTACCTGTTTCTTCCATTTCTTCTTTTTTATCATCAAAAAAATCAGTTAATTTTTGATTATATGGATATGAATCTAATGATCTTAACATTAACTTTTCTTCAGGTGTTTTTGAACGATACCTGTCTATTTTATGTTCAAGATTACTTATTTTAGTCATTATATCATCCATATTATCAAGTTTGGATTGTAAATCATCCAATCTTTTAAAGATGTCATCCATATAAGTATCTTGTTTATCTTTAATTTCTTGTTGTGTGGTTACCAAATCTGTAATATCTATTTCTTCACCTTCTTCATCTGCTTTTGGTTCTTCTTTACCAACTTCTTCAACATCAGGATCTGATGCCACATCAATAGGTTCAGGAACTTCAGTAGGTGCTGGTGGAGCATCTGTCGCTGGTGGTGTAGTTTCTGCAGGTGCGTCAGTAGGTGCCGGTGGCACATCTGCCGGTGGTGCCAATGCCGATGCATCATCTGCTGGTGGTAATTCACCTTGTTCTTTTAAAACATAACGATTTATATCATTAAATCTTTTTAACTCTTCTAATATTTTTTTATCTAAACTCATTTTAAAATAATTTTTTAACCATTTAATAATGTCTTTACACCTGTGGGTGTTTCAACTCTTAATGTTTTGTTTGTTATCATAGTATTATCCACACGTTCAATAAGTCCGTCCTTCATTCTAATAGTATAACAACTACCAGTATCTAAATCACAAACTTCCTTATATCCTGGTTGTCCTTGCTTTTCGGTAATACGAGTATCCTTACTCAAATAATTATCCAATAATTTTTTAATATCCATAACTTTACTTTATATATAAATATACTATTAAGACGAAAATGCATTTATCGCGTCTTTATAAATTTTAACATAATTATCATAATCACTAGTAAATTTAGTATCTTTACTATATTTGTCATTAAATCTATTAATAAAATCATCTTTTGTTGACGGTAATGTATTATATGTACCAGTCACATTTGAACCATTAAGTTCCACATACCTTGCCTGATCCCAAAATAAAGTAAATATTGCACATGCATAAGAAATTTTATCTGATTGTTCACTTAAAGAACTACTACTTATCAAATCATTTATAATAGGTAAAAATGGTGATACTATCGTATTGTAAACATCCAAACAAGATTCTACATTTGTAAAATCAAAATAAGGATAAGGCTTTTCTTGGTTATATAACGCAGTAGTTACACAAATTTGATTTTGTATAGTATCCGAAACATTTTGGTTTAATTGATAAGTCGCACTAATATTATAAATGTTATTATTTGGTGATGATATCACGTTACTTTTTAATTCATTTAAAAATTTTGTACTAACAATACCATAATACAATACCTTTAATATTGATTCATTTATTACGTTATTAATTTTATCTTTTAATTCATTAAATGTTATAAATGTGGTAACCATATCAACAAATGGTTTATCAGGGAATAATGTTTGTTTTTGACAAGTTTCATTATTTCCTTGTAGTCCCCCTGATGCACTATTACCCACAACATCTTTACTTGTGGTGTTATTAACATCACTTTGTGAAATACCTTTATAAAGTATTTCTTTGTAATATTGTAAATAATTAGTATTTGCACTATCCAATAAACTATTTGGCATTGGAAGTGAATAAAGTGGCATTCTAATACCAGTAAAGGATGTGTCAAACTTACCCGACGATACTGAATGTGACACATCTTTAATCCAATAAGGACCATAAAATAATGGTACGTGTCTTAGATTAAAATACATAGTCGGTTGTATTGTGGCACAACCCATACAATCAACCTTACACGTGTATGATCTAGATTTATATACACTATACAATGATGCTGTTTGTTGTGCTACTTTATTACCTGAAGCAGATTCTGCTATTTGTGAATTTAACATAAAAGATTCCGCAGTGTTCTTCTTTTCAGACATATCCATAGATACACTTTTAAAGATGTTTTGATTCTGTGTACCATAATCAACTGAGAAACCAACTACTTTATTTTTTTTAGAGAAGTCAGTACCTTCACCATCAGAAGTTCTTAATGGGTTATCGGTCTTCCTTAAATCAAAGGCATCGTCTCTATATTTAACAAATTTTGCGTCTGTTGAAACAAATTCAGATGTTTTACCAACATAAATACCCACAAATTTTGGTCTTGAATCTAAGTAATCAACATCTAAATAAGTCCCAAATAAACTATTAGGTACTTCGACAGGTACGGGTTTACCATTACTTACTGACTCTTGTAACCCATAAAAGTTAATGTAAGCAGGCATTGCAAAAAATATAAAATTATTATCCCTAAAAATATCACCTATTAGTGCGTAATAATTCAAATTAGGGTTTGATTCTATGGTTTCAACAATCTTTTTTAAATCAATAGTAAATATGTTACCAATATCCCTATTTGCTCTATCTAAAAATAAAAAATCTTCAAATAAAGTTCTATTTAAAAAATCAGTACCAGCAATCCATTTATCATTCAATGTTTTAAATGTTGTGTAATGTTCTAACTTTGAAACGTTACCCGATGTTGCACTATTAATTTGTTGTAACTTTATTTCACCGTCTGGTAATTTTTTATTTAAATAAGAAATTGTACCTGTTAAAACATCACCATTAAATACGTTTTGTGTTGTTACATAGTCATTGATTAATGTACTAAATTTTGTTTTGTTTAATGTGTTATCTTTTAATTTTTGTGTCGCATATAAACGTATAAGTGGATATAATGTTTCAATATTACTTTTTGTAAACTCAACATTATTATCAATAAAAAAGTCAGTTATTGTTGAGCCGGTATCTGTGTATTTTAATTTATCAATTTCAAAATCACCAACATAAATTTTTAAAGACTTCCAAGCATCAACATTAAATGTGTTTAATGTATTACTTTGTAATAATGTTATATTCGTACCATCACCCGGTAATGTGCCTTTTATATATGGACTTATAGTTACACCACCAACAGGTTTAAAATTCGCATTATCTGTGAAATAATTAAAAGATTTCCTATTAAAATTTGATGGGTTACCCATTTTTAAAATACAATCAAAATTTAAAAATTCGGTTACTTTGGTTCCGAAGTTTTTAATTTGAGCTTCAGCCAATATTTTACCATTATTAATGGGATTGACATCATCTAATGTTGCAGATTCAATTGGTAATAGCAACAATGATTTAATTTGTTCCATTAAACTTTTACTTGTAAGGTTTTTAACTTCAGCCTTATTTGTGATCGTTGCCGTTGTGTTTTCACCTTTTAAAATTAAATCACTTACAGTTTGGTTGGGATTACAGAAATTTAAAAACATAGTTTCAAACTCATCCAAAATGGTTGGTTCAAAAATTGCAAATAATTCATCTATATTACTATAGTTTGATTCAATACTTTTTAAGTCAAACGCCTTTTGTTTT
>Ga0181343_1000927_pt1 | contig 12046 bp, 10 predicted proteins | sample Su13VDMLBSD_FD_130110 | JGI IMG/M metagenome (GOLD analysis project Ga0181343, IMG submission 130110) | Freshwater viral communities from Lake Michigan, USA - Su13.VD.MLB.S.D | ecosystem: Environmental > Aquatic > Freshwater > Lake | place: USA: Michigan | collected 2013-07-15 | reverse complement strand
TCTACATAATAATCTTTACCTTGAATTTTTCTTTCTGTTGAAGAAATGATGGAATCAGAAGTTGTCCACTTACCTTCAAAGGTTACAAACGAACTTTCAATCTCTGCTTCTGCACTTGCTAGTCCATCACCAGATTCTGTTAAGTTAATGAACGGAATATACTTATATCCTCTACCACCGTCAACAATTTTAATCTTAACAATAGCTCCTGGTAATTTAGAACCAGTTGCAGTTAGATTCTCACCGTCACCCATACACGAATCTATAGCTATATTTGCACCTGTTCCGATTCTTGAACGTATCGTAATCGATGGAAAACTATTTTGTGTATAGTTTGTTCCACCAGTTGGGTATATCCAATACTTACCAATTGCTGCATCTATCCCAGCAGTCGTATATGTAAACACTAAGTTACAATTGATAGAAGTTGCACTAGTTATTGCATTAACAAATCTTGATTCACCATTTACAATAATTCTATCACCAACTGTTATTTCTGTGTCAAAACTTGTTCCTGTTCCAGTTACGATGTGACTATTTGCAGTTACGTTTGCAGTACCAGTTAATCTAGTTGGTTCGATATCTAATTTTAATATTCTACCAGATGTATCTGTAGCACTAACCCTTGCAGCTGCACCAACACCATCAGTTAATACTGGATTTGATCCAAAAATAACTTCATCGCCAACTCGATAGTTTTCTCCGGAACCATTAATTATATAACCGCCTATTGACCTGAATCCAGTAATAGAATGAATTACTGTTCCTGTGGTGTATGTCGCACCTTGAGTTTGAACAATAGGAACAGCTGTCGCAACAGAGTTTGCAGTAACAACTAGACAGTTTGCAATCGAACCAACTGTAATTGTTCTTGGGTTCATCAAAGTAATAATCTTTGAGGTATTACTTATTGATTTCCCAGCAATTGCATAATCAGCTGCACCAATCATAATACTAGCTAAATTAGCAATAAGAACATCCGATAAAATACTATAGGTATTAGTTACATTACTAGATGAAGTATTTACCGTTGCAATAGAACCGTTTACGATAAGAGGTGGGTCTATTGCATCAATGATTCCACCAACTGTAAATCCTGCTCCTGGTTTATTTACTCTAATCGTATCAATGAAGCCAGAAAAAACTTCTTCAATAACTGCGACAGCTTCTTGATCTGCACCACCACCAGATACAATTACCAAATCTCCGTTTGAATAATTCGATCCACCTTCATTAATAATAATAGTACGCAATGATGAAGATGTTAAAAATTCTATGTTTAATAAATTTCCGTCTACAATAATATCTGTTACACAAAATTCACCATTAGAAAACGATCCTATAACAGTTTTTGAGTTTATGTACAAATCCTCAATGTTTCTATTTGAAACAAGACTGACCGCAAATCGTTCTGTAATACCGGAAGCTCTTGAAGTTTTACCTGTAATTTTACGATTTACTAAAAGAGAATAATCAAAATTATTAAAGAAAACTTTTATTGTTGAACCATTACTAGGTGCGGTATTGAATATAATTCTTTTAGAATATTGATTTACAAGATACGCCGTAGTTTCAACACCATTAATTAAAACAGATTTTACTGTAAATGAGGTACTAGGTAATAAAAAAGTTTTAGTAGTTCCATTACCGATGTGTAGTAAATATAATGTATCTGGGTCTACACGTAATGAATTTTCAACTGACCACGTGCTTGCAGATGCACGAAGGACTTCATTCTTTGGTTCAATGATTTCAAGTTCTTCACCAAACAACATTCTAAACAAAAATCTATATGACGAACTACTACCTTTTGACAAGTAAAGATTTGTCAAATTTTTAAAAAGAATATCTTTACGTACCGCAGCATCTCTAGGAAGTAAAGATGCAAACTTTTCATAGAAATTATTTTCAAACGTATCCAATGAAGAATCAACATCCGACAAATATCGTAAAGACTTTGCCTGATTGATTAAATCATTTTTCTGTGTTCCTTGTTGCGTTTCCAAAAACTCATAATAAGCTTCTAGGAAAGAAACAAATTTAGGATGTTGCTCACGAACAAATTCTGGAACTTGATTACGAACTAAATTTGATATTTTTAAACTAGTCATTACTTCGCACTTATTTCAGATAGGTCTACTGTTATAGAAGAAGAATCGTTCACATCTATTTCCAATATTGTGTTTCTGTTAGTTTCAATAATACCTTTATCAGATTCAATTGTTATTCTCATAAAACTGTCGGAAGAATAGACTGTTTGAATATCTACATCAGATAGAATAATTTCGCCTGTTTCGTAATTAATTTTTCCGGCTGATGAGCTAACAATTTGTTTCTGTGCATCTGCATCATAATAAACTGTTCTTAAAAATCCAGTTCTTGCAGTAACAATTGCAACAGCTGTAGCACTACTTCCACCACCACCCGAAAGTGTCACAACAGCACGGGTATAACCAAAACCACTATTGGTAATGGTAATTTTCTCTACTCTTTGATTAACGATAGTTGCAACTGCGGTAGCACCGCTTCCGTCGCCAGTAATTGTTACAGTTGGTGGTGATGTATAATTAACTCCAGGGTTTACAACTTGGATTTCTTCAACACCAGTATATGTTTCTGCTGATTCTTCATATGTAACAGTTCTTAAAACTCCTTGTGAATCAAAAACATCAAATTCTGTAGAAGTTAATCTGTTAGTCAATGTTCCTCTGTGTAACGGTACATTAAAGTTTAATTTATAGTTTCTTAGTACACCTATTTCTGGTTCAAATCTTTTTTGAACACGAACAACAGTCTCGGAACCAATAATTGCAGTTGTGTTTGTACTATCAATCACATCCTGTAATTTAGATAGTACAAAGCGTCCACCAAATCTATTCAGATTTAATTCACGATAGTTTATAATTGCATTTCTAATTTTATTTTTTATTTCTTGTTCGGTATCTGTTGTTTTGCGTTTATCATACTTGACATAATTGTTTACCAACAGATACAAATATTCTGGATCACGAATCTCAGTTTGAATCGCAATTATAGATTTAGGTTTGATGATTTCATCTATGATTCGTTGTTTCTCTAACTCAGAAATGTAATAATTTTCCTTTGGTTTAAGTGATAGAATAACTTTTCCATATGATGGTGGAATGTCATCCTCACTTCCCCATACGGAAACAGAGTCCACACTCGGGTAATTTTTCTTAATATAAGATTCATAATCTTTATAAGTAACTAGTCTATTTTGTGTGGCAAACTGTAATGGGGCGGAGTATTTGATGCTATCAACGGACTCCCTTTCTGAACTACTTGCAGCTACAGAATTAACTGTAACTGTAATATAGGTGTATCCACCAATTCCTAATAATGGAATAAATGATGAAGCTCTATCAGCATCCCTTCCTGTTGTTGTTAAGTATTGAATACTAACAATAGATCCATCAGGAATAGATTTACCTATTACTCCATCTCCAAAATATATCTCAAATAATTGATTTCTACCTTCTTGTAAAAAATAAACAGAAGCCGTTGAATCGATATCAAGAATATCTTGTGCTAAACTAAAAGTTTCTATTTCCGTATTTGACGTAGATTTTTGAACTGTTACTTTTAAAGTATTAGTATCAACATTTGTATCTGGGATAGTAAATATTGACCTCGGATTAGATGATATATCAAATACATTAGAAAAGTTTACAAGTTGTCCTTCATATATTGGTATATTATCAAATAAAAATTGATTACCAGTTCTAGACACAGTAACAGATTCTAATGTATTAAAAACATATGATTTATCATCAATCAAATTTGATTGTAGTGCCCATCCTACAGGAATAGTCAAAGTTTGTTCCGGATCATTTGATGTTACAGACACAGTAACATTGACATTAGCAACAGAAGGTCTACGGGAATACGGAATATACCCTAATGTTTTTGCATGTGAAACAACTGAATCACGAAGGATTGCTGTATCAAGAAATGCCTCATTTGCAATCATATTTGTATAGTATGCATTATAGTGTGTATTATATGCCAACACATCTAGAAGGATATCTAATCCAGAACCTTCAAAATCATAATCAGTAAATTCTGATTGTTGCCTTAGAAAGTTTTTTAAATTTCTTTTGATTGTGTCAAAATCAAGTTCGGTAATCTGTAAACGGTCTGCCATTATCGTAGTCGCTCTAATTGGAATGTAATAGTTACTGGTTCTGGACGATTAACAATATTAAATTCAACACGAACACTAAATGCATTATTATCATAGTCTGGAATAACAGTAACTCTTTGTAAAGATACTCTAGGTTCGTAATTTTGTATTGTCGTATAGATTTCTTTTTCCACACGAATAGCGGTAACCATATCTAAATTTTCAAACAATAATCGTCTTATGTTTCCACCAAAAATTGGATTAAACAATCTTTCATAATTGTTCGTTGACAATAAGTTTTTGACGGAATTGATGATGGCTTTATCGCCAACATGTTTGTTTATATCTTTTCGAATTGGATGAATATTAAAATTCAAATCCAAATCACGAAATTCTCTAGTTAAATTTGTGTTGGTAGTTTGCATCTTCTATTTATAGGTTATTTTTTAAAGTATCCGTTCCAACATAATTATCTACTAAATGTGCTGTCAAATCAGTAAATCCAGAAAACCTAGCCATGTCGGAAATCCCATTAGAGATGGATCTAATATTTCCAAAGAAATTTATATCATGACTCATTCTAGTTGACATCAAATTATTTGCAACATTAATAGTGTCAAGAATATCACCTATTCTTTGTGCTGATAGATTAGAAGAATATGTTACTGTTGGAAATCCCGAACCAACTAAACTATTTCTAAGGTCTATTGATGCAGCTTGTAATAAAATAGAATACTTTACCAAATCATCTTCAATAAAAAGACTTGTCATACTTCCTAAAATAGGAGTATTGTTTCCAACACCCTCATACTTATTAACAACTCTAAAAACTACAGACCCAAATCCAGTCGCCGTATAAAAATCTGGTAGAGCATTATTTGTAGATTGTTCTAATCCAGATATTCGATTTGTGTGTGATAAAAAATCGATACTAGTATTTACTAGGCTTGCTGCTGAAGTATTTGCATTTGCTAATATTGTATATGTGTTACATAACACGTACATATTATTTGCATATGAAATAATCTCATTTATTGTATTTGCTAAAGGATTTTTCATATACAAAGATTTTGAAGTTTGATTATTAGCAATAGCATCATACTGCCATTTTTTTAATGGCGCAGGCATTTGCAGATTTCTTTCTTCTAAATTATTTAATGGATCAAGTGCATTACCAAACTTTGTAGTATCAAAATTTAATTTTAACGAATCAAATATTTTTCCCATTATAATATACCAGCAAATATAGGAGTGGGTAGTGGACTAAACGTAATAGGGTCTAAACACGTTGCCAAATCTCCCTGAACAATAATTGGTTGACCATTAACCAATACGTTTGGAACTTCATATCCTAAACCCAAAAAAGCAGCGCAATGAATCTCACATGAAGGAGCTGGACAACATCCGTGAGGAGCAACTTCATCCCATACTTTTGCAAGAGGAATTCCATTGATCCTAACATTTATATGTCCTGGTCCAACAATAAGACCTCTATCTAAAACAACATCTCCTATTTTAGCAACAAATGGCATAAATCATTTCCTTATATGTTTACGTTAATATCACTTCTTCCACATATATCAGTTTCTTTGCTAATTATTTTACTTCCAGTAATTGGAATAGTGGATTTGTTTGTATTGATAAATGCATCAGCTTGTCTATATAAACATTCTGTTAATAAACTTCTAACTTGATCGGTAGGCATTTTATTACTTAAATCTGTTGCCGCTTGGTTTGCACAAACAGCACAAGAACTATCATATGCGTGACTATCTATCCATTCCTGTAGTGACTTATCATCTAATTCTTTTAAACTATTTTTAAATTCTCTAGTTGCATTAGTTAAAAGTTCTCTATTAGCATCCCTGTACTTTTTATAGCTATCTACGAATTCATCTCTTTTTGCAATTAATTTGTTTCGCATTATTTTACCAGTATTAGCTATGTCCTTTACAATACAAACATCCCCAAGGTATTCCTTAAAACTTTCACCAGCAACATTTATGTTAGATAACTTTCCTGCTACTTCCGCTGTTGATCCTACAAGATCCAAACCTTTAGTTGCAAGGTTTTTTGCTGCAGTAAATGATGATGGGTCGTTTGCTGTAACAAATGCTGCTTTCTGAAATTCATTATATGATTTTTGCCATCCAGGAATTCCTACTGATTTTGAAAGGTCTGTTGGAAGACTCGAAATTTTATCAACAGCTTTAGTGTAAAATTGATTTGCATTACGTGTTAAACTTTCTGATGCATCTGTCAAAAATTTGCCAGCTACAGATGGTTCAAATTTTGCAATTTCTGCTGCAGATGCACTAGTTTGCCAATAATCTTTGTTAAAATTTCCAAAATCTATTTTACCGCTAGTAATTGATTCAACTGATGTTTGTGGAGGTATGCGAATATCATCAAGAGCTTCTCCCGCAATTTTTGTACTATTTTCAACAGCACTTGTTGCCGCTGGACCGGTAGCAGGTACTCCAGTCCCAGCCGCAGCCCCAGCATCAGCAGCACTTTCTCCGGCATCTGGAGAACTGGCGGGTGCAGCTAAAAGATTAATTACTGACCCATTAATTGTTGTTGCTCCAGATGCGCCAAACTCAGCATAACCTAAAGAAGATGCTGAAACTGAAGCTATACCAGAAACACTAGTTTTTGCTCCAGACACACTTGTTAATAAAGATGCCCCACCCAATGAACTTGAAAGTGTACCAGAAACTGATGCTGTAAAACCTGCGGATGCACTAAAACTATCTTTAGCTGAAAATCCAATTGATCCTTCAGCTGCACCGTTAATATCTTTTTCCGATATAAAATTTATTTTCCCTTTAACAACATAAGTCAAATCACCATCAATAAGAAAAAGAGAATTTCCTTTAATATAATTTAAATCATCTCCACCAATATTTCTTGTACTATCCTTGACTATTTTTTGTTGTACCGAACCATCCGGACGGTATTCTTGATTAGAACCCATTCTATGATAGATATGAATTCTTTCATATTGTGGTGTATCATCAACTTCAATTGCATGACCAGATTCGGATTCCATTGCATTGTTGTATGGATACTTTGCATTATAAGATGGTTGTCTTTCAAGTCTTTCTAAATTTTCTTTTAAATTTGATATTTGAAAAGGTTCTTCATCATATCTAGCTAATTGCGAAGTTGTTGGTTCATCTAATTTTCTAGGATAACTTGTTTTGTCATCTTCTGGTTTTACAGGAGCTACAAATAACTGTTTACCGTCTCTTGTATCGTTGAATCCTTGTTGTGGATTTGGAGTAGCTAATGGAATCCCTGGAAGTATTCCCATCATTACTGGTTGTTGAGCATTTTCACCATCAGTAAAGAATCCGACAACCATATCAGATTCTTTAGGTGTATATGTGTTAGCATTATTCAAAGGCATCATAGCTTGAGCCCAAGGTAATGATTTAGTTGGACAGTCTGCTATGCTTTCGGAATGCCATCCAAAAATTCTAACTCTGCATCTTCCTAATTTTAATGGATCGTTTCTATCTTCTACTACACCAACCCACCAGACAAATCCACCTAAACCAGCGTATTCTTTATTCATGTTTATTCCATCTATGCCATGTTATCGTTTAAAAAATCATTAGAAGTTGAAATTACTAAATTTTGTTTTTGATCCAAGAATGTAGAATCAGATGCAGCTTCAAAAATTGTTTCATGTTTTGTAAATGTTATAATATGTCTGCAAGCTATAACTGTATAATTAGCATATAAACTTGCATCATCAATTTCACCGTTTACTGGTCTTACTGACCTATCTTGCGTTTTTAATAAAACATTTAATCCAGAAGAAATTTTAAAATTTCCAGGAACAACTACTCTAACTTTTCTATCTAGAAAACTTTTAAATATCGACCTTCTTTGTAACAAATATTGTTCAGGATTATCTGGAACAATGTTATCTTGTGTATTATTTAATTTAGACTTAATGTATGCACTTTGACTTCTATCTATTTCAGAAAATGCTAAAACTTTTCTACTATTGTACGATTCAGTATTAAGTTTACCTTCTTTATCTTGAATTATTGTAGTGAGTGCATTTCTTTCATTAGTGTTTCCTCTAAAAGAAGAATACCCTACTTTTGCATTTACAAATTTTCTTGTTATTGGATCGAATCCTTGAAATGTTCCAGCCCACGATCCATTTTTTACAGTCTCTAGAAAATCGAATTGTGTTAATACTTTAAAATCTCTAGCACCTAAAAATTCCTCACCCATTGCATTCTTACCGTTTAAAACAGAAGGAGTTAAATTTTTAGGATTAAAGTTAATCATACAAACAGGTTTTTGTTGTATTATATCATGTAAAGAAACAAAATTATATCCAAGTCTATTTTCAAAAAATAAATAGTCGGGAAGGAATTCTGCATTAACAGCACGTTTAGCTATCCATTCTAAAGATTCAATCGGTGATAGATTAGGAATTATTATATTCTTTATTCCTAGTGATGGTGTAATTATAGGTTCATTGTTTAATCCTAAACCATCTTTTTCCGTCATTATTTTTCTAGCGATGGTAGAATATTCACCTGAATATGAACGATTTATTTTTCTCATTAAAGAGTAAACATACTCATCGCTTATAAAATGTAAAAGATATGATTCACTAGTTTGGTTGTTATTTTTTCTGTCGGTAATCTTATATACTCGGAATTTTTTTTCATATATTAATGATGAATCTTCCTCAGTATCATCTGAACTTTTTCCTATTTTTATAGATATTATCTCACTTCCATCAAACACGAATTTGTTTAATAATCCTATAGAATCGTTAATATAAATGTTACCAGATATAGATGATAAAAAAATTGTATCGTAAATATTAAGTTCACCAAAAACTTCTCTTATATCATAAGACGCATTTTTGTCTCCATCTTTTAAATTTATGGTAAGAGCATGTATTTTAAACTGCGTACTTTGATTAATTTGCATTATTTTATAACAGTACGGAATTCTTGAATAAGGTCAAAAGCAAATTCTGGTTTTAACAATTTTATTTCTCGTTTGTTTTCGTTCTGTTCATCTTCATATTGATAATATGTTTTGGTTAGTCTATTAACTTCTTTTTTTATCTGTTCACCAGTAGATAGTGTAATATATGAACTTCCTATTCCAGTATTTGCGTATGTTGCAGAATCCAACTGAATAGTTATCGTATCTGATTTAGTGTTATAGGTTGTTATAATTTCTTTATAATATGAATGTATATTTGTTCTAGACCATGTAGTACCAGTTTCACCAATCATTGTATTTGCGTTTGCGGAATATTTTTTATTGACGTAATTATTAAATGTTATTGTATTTAATGGCCAATCATATTGAGGGTCAATTATATTATTAAACAATAATATGATCCAATGTCTTTCTACATCACCATAAACTTTTTGTGCCAGTATTTCCGGAGTTTCACCTTCTTCTATTTTATATTCGTAATAAACTGATGAATTTGTTTTAAAACTTTCTTCCATCTTAAATCTAGTCATGATATTTGTCACAACATCTAAGCTAGTGCCTCCATCTATTGGTTTATAGAGAGTTTTAGGAAAAAATGAAAAATATTTTGACATTATGGACTTCCTATATTATCTCTATAAAAACTTTCTTTTGTATGAATAAATGTTTCTTTAAAATGTAAGGTCATGCGAGTTGCCACAGGTGTTCCTGTACCTCCAACTTTTGGAACATCTGAATATTTAAATTCTGTAGTTTTACCTTGGTTATATTGAGGATTTTCTTCATAAGCAGCAAATCCATTCGGAGCATAGTCAACGTCAATTCTTGTTAAAACACAACTAGCAAGTTGTGGTAAGTTTGGATTTTTACGATCAGCATAATAAAAATCTATGTCAAAAATAGAAGGTGGAATTAAGAAAAATCCAGCTGTTCCTTGTGATATTTCTGGTGCTTGATGATACTTAAATAAATGAATTATGTTATACACATCTTCGGCTTCTTTTTCGCTTCTGGGATAGAACATAAAATCAAAATTAAACTCACGAAAATTTGGGCTAGTGTATAACAACTCTAACATAGGATTTGCTACTTTATTTGCAGCAACTTGAAATAACGCTGCTCCACTACTTCCCAAATATTTTTTCATTCCAGCATAAATGAATGGAGATAAGTTTTTTCCTAATTGACCAGCTAAATCATTAAATCCTTTTGGTTGATTTTTAGCAATATCACTAATTGCTGAAACACCAACCAAACCAAGTCCAAGGTCACCGAAAGAAAAATCACTATAGTTTTGATTGTAAGAAAATGCCAAAGTATCTGGCATGTAAAGTGCAATCGAATCTTTAATACGCACTACTTGATTTAAGTAATTTACTCCATTTATATTACCAATAGGAAATTCTTTTTCTATTGCGTTTCCCAAAGTTTGAATACCCTCTGCAACTTTAGAATTACCCAATTTTTTCACAAGTGCTTTTGTCTTGTCGTTTGCATTATTAGTAAAAAGTCCTCCTAAATAATTACCAAAATTTTGTGTAACTTCTGAGGTAGTTTGAATTCCAGTTCCTAGATTATCTTGTCCCAGTCTAAATTCAGTCGTATTATTTTCACCAGGTATTCTAAATCCACTTTGTGTACCATTGTTTCGTTCATATATTGTAAAAAATGCAAAATGAGCTTTATCTATATTTCCTAAGTCTATAGGGTACCTATACATTGCTCCTAATTTACCATCACCAGCTTTTGCTCCCCCACCTGGGATAAAGTTCCTAACACCTTTAGGTTTGGTTTCTGCTGTATATTGTACGTCAAAAAAGTTGAAATTCATCGGATTGCCTTTAAAGATTAACTAGATAGTATTTATGTCATACAAAGGAACATTTAAACCCAAAAACCCTACAAAATACAACGGAAATGCAAATAATATCATTTACCGTTCTCTGTGGGAGTTACGTGTAATGAAGTATCTAGACGACCATCCGGAGGTAATCTGGTGGGCGTCCGAAGAGCTTATTATACCATACTACAACCCAATTGACAATAAGAAACATCGTTATTTTCCAGACTTTGTGGCAAAGATGAAACGCAAAGATGGTACCGTTATGACGTATGTGATTGAAGTCAAACCTGAGATTCAAACAAAGAAACCTGAACAGAAACGGCAGACTAAAAAGTACATTCAGGAATCTATGACCTACATCATCAACCAGTCCAAATGGAAAGCTGCTACTGAATTCTGTAAAGACAATGGATGGGAATTTAAAATCATAACTGAGAAACACCTTGGTTTGTGAGATAAATAGACAATGGCATACTTAATAAATCGAATAGAAAAGTCTTTAAGAAATGAGGGATTGGCACCTCGTACTGAAAAAGCTCGTGCGTGGTTACAATCTAAAGTCAAAAGTCTAAATCCGTCAAGGACTAGACTGATGGAAGATAAACCTAGACTGAGGGATAGTTCAATTGTAGGTAATATGTATTTCTATTACTACGATCCAAAGACTAAAGAGTTTATGAAATACTATGACAAGTTTCCTTTGGTCATACCTATTGAAGAACATGGTGATGGATTTCTTGGATTGAATTTGCATTACATTCGTCCAAGACAAAGATTAATATTTTTAGACAAGTTGAGCGAAACAAATACGAACAATCGTTATGACGCAAGTACCAGATTAAGGGTGAACTACCATTACCTTAAAAATACATCAAGGATATACGAACACACTCCTTGCCTAAAGAAATATTTGTATAAACACATTCAATCCAAATTCGTAAAAATCGATGCAAACGAATGGGATATTGCTGCATTGTTACCAATGGAGAACTTTGCAAAGGCATCTAAAAATCAAGTATTTGCAGAATCAGAGGAAAAATTCTAATGTCATTTTCACCAAATCTATTTCT
>Ga0181343_1000924_pt1 | contig 12072 bp, 12 predicted proteins | sample Su13VDMLBSD_FD_130110 | JGI IMG/M metagenome (GOLD analysis project Ga0181343, IMG submission 130110) | Freshwater viral communities from Lake Michigan, USA - Su13.VD.MLB.S.D | ecosystem: Environmental > Aquatic > Freshwater > Lake | place: USA: Michigan | collected 2013-07-15 | reverse complement strand
GAGGAGCTCTGTTGAGCAGTTTTACCTCGAAGTGCGGGATTCCCGGTACATCGTCCACCAAGCAAACCCGTCTATAGCCAAATTCTCTGGACCGGCCACAGACAAGATCGACAAGTTTGGCTACACGATAACCCTTGAGAACCCGTCAAGAGTTTCACCCGGTCGGGCTACGTTGTTGGCGCACATCCGGTACAAATGCCCTGAAGGCGAAGTGCTGATAAATTACCCTGACCACACAAACCTGACCTTTGAAATCGGAGCCGTAAAATGAAAATGTCTGCTGCTGGTCTGGATACAGTCAAAGAGTTCGAGGGTCTTAGACTAAAGGCGTATAAATGCCCAGCGGCAGTTTGGACGATTGGCTACGGCCACACCTCTGCTGCTGGTTCACCAATAGTCACCAGCGACCTAGAGATCACGCGGGAAGCTGCCGAGGAAATCCTCAAAAAGGACATGGGGCAATATGAAGATGGCGTCAGCAAGTATGTCAAAGTCGACCTCAATCAAGGTCAATTTGATGCGCTCGTTGATTTTGCTTACAATGCTGGTGTCGGCGCTCTTGCTAAGTCCACACTGCTGAAGAAGGTCAACGCTGGTAAATTCGACGAAGTTCCAGCCGAGTTTATGAAGTGGACCAAGGGCGGCGGTAAGGAGTTACCCGGTCTGGTTCGTCGCCGTCGTGCAGAAGTCAAACTGTGGCGCGGTCTGGAAGAAGACGTTCCTGTATCTAAAACACAGTCACGGTTCCAGCCCGATCAGCCCAAGGCATCCAAGTCTATTGTGCAGTCCAAGGAAGCCAACGCGGCTGTGGCTGCTGGTGGACTCGGAACCATCGCTGTCGTTCAGGAAGTCATGCCAATGGTCAAAGAGGGTGGCGATTTGCTGGGTTCACTGAGCCCGACGATCCTGATCCTGTTCGTCATCATTGCAGCGGCTGGAGCCGTCTGGTACTTCCGCAAACAAAGGCTGGATGAGGAGGGCGCATGATAACCTTGCTGTTCAGCCCACTTGGTCGATACATGGTAATCGGCGGCGTGGTTATGATGGTTCTCGGCGGCATTTATGTTAAGATACGCCACGACGCTGTTTCTGAGTATCAGGCCAAGGCCACCTCGGAAACATTGAAGAGGACACAAGATGCGATTGCTGCTGGTGATGCCGCTGCTGTTAGTCCTGACCGGCTGCTCGACAATGATGGGCATCGGCGCGACTGATCCTGCCGCCTGCACAGTCTGGCGCGATGTGTCGTGGTCTTCCAAGGATACACCTCAGACCATCACCGAGGTGAAGGTTAACAATGCGCGCCGTGAAGGCTTTTGTGGGAAATAATTATGCCTCTCGCACCAGTTAGCATCCCGCCCGGCATCGTCAAAGCTGCAACCCCGTTGCAGGTGAAGGGTCGCTATTGGGACGGAAACCTGATCCGCTGGAGAGCAAACAAGCTGCTGCCGGTTGGCGGGTGGACACGGGCTTCGTCTGCTCCACTTAGCAGTGTCGCCAGAACCATCTTCCCGTGGACCCTTAACAACAACAGGGAATACGCGGCCTTCGGGTGCGACAATAACCTTTATGTCCTCGACCCTGATGTTGGGTTTTCAGACATTACGCCTGCTGGGTTTGTTGGTTCTGAAACTGAGGCGATTGGTGAATACGGCGCGTGGAACTATGGGTTCACCTATTATGGGCTGGACGATGACCCTGTAGACCCCAGACCGCCCAACCTGCGATTCTTGCCGGTATTCTCGTGGACTATCGACAACTTTGGCGAAGACATCCTTGCTGTGGCGTCATCAGATGGGCGGCTGCTGCACTGGAACCATGACGAGGCAACGGCAGGAGAGGTTGGCTTCAACACCGTCGTCACGATTGCCCGCGTAAGCAATGTTGCGACTGTTACGACTGTTAATCATCACGGGTTTGCAGTTGGAGACAGCATTGTCATCGCTGGGAACAGTGTCGGCAGCTTGAACGGCACATATACAATTACAACAGTGCCGACGCAGACAACATTCACCTACGCCAATGCAGGCACTAACGCGACGGGGACTGGTGGAACAGCAGACGCAATCCCCGTCAATCAATGCCCAATCAATAACACTGGCGTAATCGTAACAACAGAACGTCACGCCGTCTTGATTGGTGCCGGTGGGAATACGCGACGTGTTGCGTGGTCTGATAGCGAAGATTACACGAACTGGAACTTTGCAGACGCAACAAACACAGCAGGGTTTCTCGACCTCGACACATCAAGCAAGATCACGATGTGTGCGTCAGTTCGCGATGGGATACTGATCTGGACTGAGGAAGAAGTCTGGATTATGCGCTACATTGGCGCGCCGTTCATCTACAACATCGAGCGTATCGGGTTTAACTGCGGCCTGCTTGCACCAAGGGCATTTGCAACATTTGCAGGCCGCTGCGTGTGGATGGCGAGGGACTCGTTCTACATCTACGACAACGGCGTCGTCAAAAGCCTGCCGTGTGATGTTGGATCGTATGTCTTTGGCAACATCGACCCGTTTGCTGGCGTCCTATACACCAACGGCAGCGACAACGGCACGTTCCCCGAAGTCTGGTTCTGGTATCCGACGCAGGACGAACTTACGCCGAACAAGTACGTCATTTACAATTATGCCGAGGGCTGGTGGTCGCTGGGCGAAATGTCCAGAACAGCAGGCTGCGGATCAGGTGTGTTCACGTATCCGTTCACAGCGGATGAGAACAACGACATCTTCCAGCAGGAAGACGGGTGGACAGATGATGGCGTCCCGATCACGCTCAACAGGTATGCTGAGACTGGCGTCATAAACATCCAGAACGGCAACAACATCACGCACGTTAAGCAGGCGATCACGGACAGCGGATACGGCTACAGCAGCACCCAGTTGACGTTCTTCTCATCGTACACGCCAGAAGGTGCTGAGGCCGTCAGTGGCCCGTACAACCCAAGACCGTCTGGTTACACCGATATGCGTGTTTCCGGTCGTGACTTCCGTGTGAAGGTTGCCGCAACTGAAGACGCCGAATGGTCTATTGGCGAGATGCGGCTTGAGATTTCACCGGGAGGCGGCAGATGATTATTAACCTCCCAACTCCCCCAGAGGGGTACGACCGTGAGTATTTCAGGTTCTCGTTCGCACTAATTGAGAAGACCATCCTGCGTACTGTTGGCACAAACGAAGCTGTACAGGGTATCTTGTTGCAGGCGCCAGACGGCAGCGTGTGGAAGGTGCAGGTCACGAATGCTGGCGTGTTGACAACTACATCCGTTCCACTTGGTCAGACCGGGGCTCCGACATACTGATGGAATATGGACATCTCATAGCAAGGCTAGAGCGGGCTCTGGAGCATGGTGGTGGCGGGTATTCCGTGCCAGACATTGTGGATGGCCTAGAGCATGGTCGGTTTCAGATATTTCATAACTCGGCAGCACTGGCGATCACCGAGATTGTGCAATGTCCGCAGAAGAGATACCTCAACATTTTTCTAGCTGCCGGTGAACTCAAGTCTGTGGTACGGTTGCACCACAAGGTTGAGAAATTCGCACGCAAGCACGAATGCAACTACATGCAAGCCACAGCCCGTAAGGGTTGGGAGAAATTCGAACCCCAGTTTGGCTGGAACTCGACCCACACAGTTTACACGAGGGACTTAACATGAGCGGTGGTGGTGGACCCCAGACGGTCACAAACAAAACTGAAATCCCGGAATGGGTACAAGCTGCTGGACAGCGCAACCTGTCTGCCGCTTATGACGTGTCGCAGTTTATGCCCGGCCCGTATGAAGGCCAGCGTGTTGCAGCGATGTCGCCGGGGCAGGTAAACACCATCGGCGCCATAGCCAACAATTACGCGATGGCCCAGCCTGCGTTTGCACAGGCGCAACAGATGGCTGCATCCGCTGGTGCATATCAGCCGTCACAGGTTTCGGCGGGTCAGCTGTCCAACACAGACCTGTCGCCGTATATGAACCCGTATACGCAGTCGGTTCTCAACGCATCGCTTGATACCCTGAACACACAGCGTCAGACTGGGCTAAACGCGGCAGCAGAAGCGGCAAATAAGGCCAAGGCATTTGGCGGGTCGCGACTTGGTATTCAGGAAGGCGTCGTCAACGCAGCAGCACAGCAACAGGCTGGGCAACTTGCGGCACAGTTGAATGCTCAGAACTACACACAGGCTCAGGCTGCGGCACAGGCTGACATGGCGCGCCGGATGGACGCGCAACGCTACAATCAGGCGGCTGGTCTATCTGGTGCTGGCCTTGGTCTTCAGGGTGCGCAGACACTTGGTGGACTTGCAGGCGCTGGACAGGAAGCATTCCTCACCGGGGCCACTGGCTCACTTGCAGCACAGACTGCCATCCAGCAGCAGCAGCAGGAACTTGCAGCGGCGCAGCAGTTGTACACTGAACAGCAGCAGTTCCCCCTGCAACAGTTGCAGATACCGATCCAAGCCCTCGGCATCACGCCATATGGCCAGACCTCCACACAGACAAAGACTGGTGGCGAAAGCGGAAGCGGCCTAATGACAGGTCTTGGTGCTGCGTCGTCTGCCGTGTCAATTCTTGGAACGCTGGCGTCTCTATGATTGATACCGCGCTCCAGTTTTCCGGTGGCAAAGACAGTCTGGCCTGCCTGTACCTTAACAAGCACAGGTGGGACAATCTGTATGTTGTCTGGCTGGACACGGGCGCAGCGTATCCTGAGATGGTTGAATATATGGAGGGCTGGAAGTCCCGCCTCCCGCATTTCGTCCACATCAAGTCTGACCAGCCCGGCAACATCAAAGCACGCGGCTGGCCTGTTGACGTGCTGCCGGTTGAAAACACCCTCATCGGCAAGATTATCAGCGGCAGCGACGGGCAACTGATGCAGTCGAACATGGACTGCTGCGCGACGAATATCTGGTTGCCGCTGTACAATGGTTGCCTGAAGCTTGGCATCAAGTACCTCATGAAGGGCCAGCGCAACGACGACCGTCGCAAGTCTGCGGCACGGCATGGGCGTATAGTTGACGGCATTGAATACGTCATGCCGATACAGGATTGGACTGAAGAACAGGTGTTCGAGTACCTGAAGTCTGTGGATGCAATCATGCCACCGGGCTACGATGCTGGCGAGAAAACAGGCCGCGATTGCTGGGATTGCACAGCCTATCTGGATGACAATCGCAAACGGGTGTATAACCTGACAGGCGACAAACAGGCAGAGATGCTGCGCCGTTTGGCTGTCATTGACGCCGAGATTGAAAAGCAATGGGTGCGTTATGGATCGCAATGAAATTATGGCGAACCTAGAGCGGAAGTACAACCTTCCGTCAGGATACCTTGCCAGAACCCGGCAGATCGAAAGCGCAGGCGGAAAGAATACCTACAACGCTGACTCCGGCGCGGCGGGTGACTTCCAGTTTATTCCAAGCACGGCTAAAGCGTACGGATTAAAAAACCCTTATGACTTTGAGTCAGCCGCAGACGCAGCCGCTAGATTGGCCGTCAGCAATAGAAATGTCTTGGCTAAGTCTGGAATAGAGAACCCGTCTGCCGCGCAATTATATCTTGCTCACCAACAAGGCGCAGGTGGAGCAACGAAGCTTTTGAGTGCTGGAGATCGGCCTGCTACATCTGTGGTCGGCAAGAATGCAGTATTATGGAACGCTGGGAATGAATCGGTAACAGGTCCGGGTTTTGCCCAGCAGATTATGGCGAAGTTCGAGGGAACCCAATTACCCAAGTCCGCATCGGCACAGCAATCAGAACCCGGTTCTTGGGGCCAGTTTGCCAAAGATGTTCTTGGTGGGGCAACTGGTGGACTGGTTGGAACACAATGGCAAGGCGGCTTTCTCGGCCAGAACACTGTCCCCAGCGCAATGGGCATCGACACACGCAAGTATGGTGAGGTCACGGAGCCGGGTTTCTCTGGAGCGGCATTGCCTGCACAGCAGGAAGTTGCAGCCGCAGCTACCGATATGGGCTTCAAGGATTATGCGCCCAGTATGGGTGGAGCAGCAGGCATCGGCAGCGCACTTGCATCATTGGGCGGCGCACTTGCAAAGGCAGGTGCTGCAAAGGAAGATATGTCGTGGGTGCAAAAAGAGCTACCGGCACATCGCGGCAAGTGGGATGATGAGATATTCAAGCGGTCCATCTTTGGCATTCGCGGCCTTTTGGGGTAATTGACATGGCAACAGAAGCAGACGTAGCCGCACTATTCACATCCGTCCTTGGCCGTGCTCCAGATGCTGGTGGGTTGGAGTATTACACCAATCTTGTTAACAATGGTGTACCGCTGGCTCAGGTGCAGCAGTCTCTTGCGTCGTCGCCAGAAGGGCAAGTTCGTTCCCTGTACTCTGATGTTTTCGGCAGACAAGCCGACGCGGGTGGACAGAAGTTTTACGCTGACCAAGCCATCGCTGGAACGCCAATCGCCGATATACGAAAAACACTGGCGTATTCACCGGAAGCCCAAGGGCTCATTGAGAACATCTACACAACAGACCTAAAGCGAGCTTCAGATACTGGTGGTAAGCAATATTATACCGACCTTCTCGCGGGTGGTGGGCTGCTGTCTGATGTGCAGAAATCCGTTCAGGCATCAACAGAGGCACAGGGGCTTCTTGGAAAAACAGACACAACAACAACGACAACGACTGGCTTAACTGCGGCGCAGATTGAGGCGAAGAAAATAGCTGATGCTCTTTTAGCAAAACAAGCAGCAGATGCTCTTTTAGCAAAAAATGGCAAAACAGTCACCACCACAGACTATACCAATCAACTGAACTCCCTTTACCAAAAAGTGTTTGGCCGCAATGTCGACGCTTCAGGGTTGAACTTTTACGGGAATTTGCTGTCTCAAGGAAAGTCTCTTGCTGATATTGAAGCAAGTCTGCGTGCTTCTGATGAATTTAAATCCCCCGGCGTGCAAACCTTTCAAAAGGGCATCAAAACTGTTCCATTCGGCTCCCAGCTTATGGAGGGCCAAGTTAAGCAGGTGGCCCAATATGGTCAGCCCGCTGCACAAGCTGGTCAGGCAATGGGCGCACCGTCGTTGCAGGGTTTTCTTGCTGGGCGTCAAGGTCAGGTAAGCGGCGGCGACATCAATTCCCTATATCGCAATGTGCTTGGTCGCGCACCTGATCCGGGCGGCATTGATTACTACAATGCTAAGATGAAGGGCGGCGCAACGCTGGGAGATGTCGAAGCTGAGATGCGCGGTTCTGCTGAGTTCAGGCAGCCTCTTGCTCAGTTTCAGCAGCAGATGCAGTATCAGGCCGCGTTGCCCAGCATGATCCAGCCGTTTAATCCGGCAGACATCCCGGCGACATATCAGCAGCAACTGAATCCAACGCCTCGCCTCGACATCAGTTCGACAACGATACCCGGCTGGTTGCAGACGGCTATTAATGCTCAGAAGACCAAGGACGGTATTACCCTAACCGAACAGGAAAAATTCTTGGCTGCAAATCCGACTGTCACTAACAGCGGGCTTGGCGGAAACGTATCGGGTGCAAACACAATTAAAACTGGCTTAAACACGACGACAGCTGGTGCAACCACAGGTGGCCTATTGTCAGCCAACCAGATTACGCCAAGCATCTTGAACTTGTATCCAGACCTGCTCGGTCGCACGGCTGATCTTGGCGGGGCGTCGTATTACCAAACACAGGCAAACCAAGGTATGTCGATTGCCGACATTATTGCCAACATTTCTGGGTCGCCTGAAGGTCTGCTATACGCACCAATTCGCGCTGATAAACTGGCTGCGGCAGCGAACACCATGGGCAACATCGTGCCAGATTGATATTCCGCAACCCTGCGGATGATGAGGAGAGCAAAATGGTATACAATGTTGAAAATGCACCGGAGTGGCTCAACAATATCTATCAGGAAGTCCTTAACCGTAAGCCTGACCTGACCGGCATGTATTACTGGATCGGCGTCAAGGACGGTGGCCGGTCTGTAGAGGCGATCCGTGAAAGCATCTATCATTCTGACGAAGCCGTAGCCCTTCGCAAATAAGGACAAGTAACATGGCGGCAATGAGCAAAGAAGAACAGGAAAAGATTATCCGACAACTCCTTGGCGCCATGCAAGCTCCACCAGCCTCTATGCGCGGGTTTGTCCCTAGTCAAGCTATGGGAGGCGTAAGCCCAACCCGCCCGCAGGCAGGGGGACAATACCAACCAGCATTTGCTGCACCGACGCAACCTACTGGTGCTGCATTTGCTGGCGCTGCTCCTAATACAATGGGCGGGTCGTCAACATTGGGCTCGGTGCCTCCGAGTCTTAATGTTCCGGCTCCAGCGCAAGAAAAGACCGCTCCTATGCAGGGTCCGGCAAATATGAACGTGATTAAGTACCTGAACCAATATGCTAATATGGGCGACCCGCAAGGATATGCCGACAAATTCGCTGATGGCGACCTGAGCAAGATAAAGGCTCGGACCTATCGCGATGAAGAGGGCAACCCGTATAATGATTATTATATCAAAGGGCTCCTTGGAGGCTGAAAATGGCTGAAGATTTTCTTGGTGGTCTACTCGGCGGCATCGGTGATGCAGCACAGGGTGTAGGCTCTGGTCTTGCGGGTCTGCTTGGTGGTGGTCAATCTGGTGGACCTTCGTCTTCCGGCTTCACGCCTGATGAAGAGCGCCGTATGCTGATCTCCACACTAGGCCAGCTTGGATCGACACTTCTTGCCGCAGGGCAGAAGCAGTCTCCTTCACAGCGCGCCCAGTATCTTGCCCAGCTTGGCGGCATTGGCAGCGGAGCCCAGAACGACATCTACAAATCCCGTCAGGGTGCTCTGATGAGTGCGCAGATGCAGGAGAAGATGCGTGAGATGGAGCAAAAGAAGTCGCTACAGCAGATGATGAGCGATCCTGAAGTTCTTAGAAAGCTCAATATAACCCCTGAGTTAGCTAAAATTATTGGCCCAGAAGGAATTAGCTCTATTGCCCAGAGAAGGGCTCTGGTCACTCCAGAGGCTCAAGAAACTGCTGCGCTTAACTTGCAGGTTCTTAGGGATCAGGCAGCAAGCGGTAAGTTTATGACTGTCGGTGGGCAGGCATATAAGGTCACTCCAGAAGGTCTTGTCCCAGCAGTTCCTGCTCCGACTTGGGCATCTCAGCAGCCGCAAGCGCAAAATGCACCACCTGCTCCACAAGCTCCGGCAGCATCTTGGTCTGATGGTGGTGGACCTCCTCCACAAGAAAGACCGCCCGGAAGCATCAATCCAACCCTAGACTACAGTAGGGCTTTTGGCTCGTCTGGGTTCCTTAATCGTGGATTAGGAACAGCTCAGGGCGCAACGTTTGGAGAGACAGCTTCTACTGCCGCTGCGACAAAAGCTATCTCTGAAGTCAATATATTAAAAAATGGGGTTATTAATGCCCTGACGGCTGACGTTCCGGGCCGGAGCCTAAAGATGACGCAGGAACGTGTAGCATCTCTGTTCCCAAACCCCGGAGAGCTTTTCACAAGCCAGCAGGACGCTACCAATAAGCTATCTGGAATTAAGAATTTGATAGACTCTGAAATATCAAATCTTGAGTCTGTTGTTAAGTCTACTGGGACGTATAGCAATCCAGATAAAGCTAAGGCTGACCAAGCCATACTTGATCTGCGCAGGAATAGAGACAACATAGATGCTCTTGTTAGAAACCTTGAACGCGGTGGTCCTGATGGAAAAGTTCCACAGTCTGGCACGACACAATCTGGCGTCTCTTGGAGAATAAAATAATGGCAACGCTGGTTATTCAAGGCAAGGAAGTTGACGTAGACGATAAGTTCCTCTCCCTTGCCCCTGAACAACAGCAGGCGGCTGTCGATGAAATTGCGAAATCAATGCAAATTGGCCCGTCCTTTGCTAAGGCAGGAAAGCCATCCGGGATAGTTGATAGCATCAAGGCCGGGATTCAGGGCGCAACATCAGGGTTAGCTGGCACGCTTGGGGCTCCTGTTGATATTGTTAACTTGGCAATAGGAGCTAAAGACCCGTTTCTTGGGTCGGCTTCTATACGCTCAATGCTAAACACAGCCCAGAATGCTGCGGCTGTGGCAACAAATCGTGGTGACGGGACAGCTAACTACGCGCCAGCAGATGCAAGCGAACTGGCACCAGAATTGCGCCCATCGTTTATGGCAGGAACCGCTGCCGGTGGAGCCTTGCCGTTTGTTGGTGCTTTAGGATTGGCAGCAAAGGCTGCTCCTGTTGCGACGCAAGTTGCTAGGGCTGTTCTTCCTTCTGGAAATGCGGCAACTAATGCTCTTCGCCAAATGGTATCGGGCGCTGCGCAGAACCCTAATTTCGCAGCCCAGCAAGTATTGCCATCAGTTGGGGCTTCATTGGGCGCGTATGGAGCAGAAGTATTTGCTCCGGGAAGCCAGTTGGCGCAACTGGTTGGACAACTTGGTGGAGGAGCGGTTGGATCGCTTGGTACTGGTGCGGCAACTTCGGGTGGAGGCTCTCTTGCTTCTTTTGCCCAGAAGGTTGCGCCTACTAGCGATGAAGCGGCAAAGTTTGTTGCTGGCCAGAAACTCGCCCGTGTGATGGAGCAGGCTGGGGAAGACCCGGCAGCAATCATATCTAGGCTTCAAACCCCAGATGTTGTCCCCGGAGCACTGGCTGGGACAAGGGCTGGAAGTAGAGCAGTTACTGGCGTCCAGAATTATCTGGAGGGCTCAAGACCTGACCTTGCTAATGCAATCGCAGCGAGCCGCGACGTAGTTGGTCAGGGGATCAGAACGGGCTTGCAGGAGTCATTTGCTCCCGGACAACCAGCTGCACTAACAGAAACAGCTTCACGCCTGCGGTCGTCTTTCGCTAAAAACCTAGATAATCTGGTAGTTACGGCTGAGACAAAGGCTCAACAGGAATTAGACAAAGCACTGTCCTCTGCTTCTGGGGCCGTTTCCGCAGCACGACTTAAATCTACGGTCGCGGGCGGTCAGGCGACTGAAGCTATGGCTCCCATATCTCCTCTTACGTCTCAACGAGCACAGGCCGTTAACGTAAGAGCAAGAGACATTCTTGAAGAGGCGCTTGGCAAGGCTCGCAAAACAGAGAGTGATCTCTGGAAGAGGGCTCCTTTAACTGCTCCGGCACAGCCTATTTCTAGCGTTGCAGCCTTTGATGACCTAAGGGCAAATATGCTCGAAGAAGATAAACTTCCGGGCATTATTGAGAGAGTGATGGGAAGGTTCCGTTCGAGCTTGGAGCCTCCGGCAGAAGGTGCTGCGGCCCCTGCCCCAATCCTGTTCAAAGACCTGCAAAACTTGAGAACTGATTTGTTGGAGGACATTAGAGGTCTTCGATCACAGGGTAATTATAAGGATGCTCGGCGTCTAGGCGGAATAGCAGACGGTTTGCTTGAAGATATGTCTAGGGTTCCGGGCGATGCGGTAAAAAATGCTCGCGAATTTTCGTTGGCCCTTAATGATAGATTTAGCAGAAGCGTAGCTGGGGATATTCTTGGCACCAAGGGTACTGGTGCGGATCGTGTGCGCCCAGAACTTACGTTAGAGACAGCGGCCACGGGTGCGCCTGAGAAGGTTGCAGCACAATTCAGAGAGTTGCAGACAGCAGTTGCAGATCAGGCTCCAGCCATGCGTGCTACGCAGGAAGAGTTTCTGCGTACTCTGTCTGAGCGTGTAATTGACCCCACAACTGGCGCCATCAACCCAAGATCAGCAGACAAGTTCTTGCGCAACAACGCAGCTATTCTGGACAATTTCCCTGAATACAGGGACGCGCTTAGAGCCGCTTCTTCGATGCAAGCAACGGCTGAGACTGCGGCGGCAGGGGTTCCGATTGCCGAGAGAGCAGCAGCCGGAGTGGTAAGGCAGGCTGAGAAAGACGCTGAGAAGGCAGTCAAAGACGCTTTATCAAGAACAGGCGATGCCGCGAAAAGAGCAGACAAGGTTTCAGCCTTTGCGCGTGTGCTTGCAGCAGGGGAAGACCCAGCAAATGCCGTGTTGTCAGCCATAAACTCAAATACTCCAGTTAGAGATATGACCAAACTAGCCGTTTTGGCTCTAAAGGGCGGCAAGGATGCGGTTGGCGGGCTTAGAAGT
>Ga0181343_1000923_pt1 | contig 12073 bp, 15 predicted proteins | sample Su13VDMLBSD_FD_130110 | JGI IMG/M metagenome (GOLD analysis project Ga0181343, IMG submission 130110) | Freshwater viral communities from Lake Michigan, USA - Su13.VD.MLB.S.D | ecosystem: Environmental > Aquatic > Freshwater > Lake | place: USA: Michigan | collected 2013-07-15 | reverse complement strand
ATGTGGAACTCGCTACACCGTCGCCCCTGCTCGGAGTTTATTGCGATTGATGATGTGTACCTGCCGTTTGCGGCAACCAACTTCTACACCGCCGAGCGCAAAACGCACGTGCAGTACGTGACCAAGTTCGAGTACCAGCGCCGGGTCAAGTCGGGCATGTACCGTGACGTAGATCTGGGAGCGCCGGACGACCCCGAGTACAGCAAGGCGTCACAAGCTAACGACAAGATTGAAGGGCGCAAAGACCTCAGCTACAACGAGGACGGACTGCGCACTATTTTTGAAGTGTACACGTACCTCGACTTTGGCGATGGCCCCGAGCCGTACATCCTGAGCATTGACAAGTCTACCGAGATGGGCCTGGGGCTGTACCGCAACTGGGAGCAAGACGACGAGCGCCAGCTGGAACTTGACTGGATTGTGGAGTTCCCGTTTGTACCGTGGCGAGGCGCGTATCCCATAGGACTCACGCACATGATTGGCGGGCTGAGCGGAGCGGCCACGGGCGCACTACGCGCCCTGCTGGACTCAGCACACATTCAGAACGTACCCACGCTGCTCAAGCTCAAGGGTGGCCCCGGCGGGCAGACCCTGAACGTACAGCCGACTGAAGTGAGCGAGCTAGAAGGTGGCGCGCTGATAGACGACGTGCGCAAGCTGGCGATGCCGATGCCGTTCAACCCGCCCAGCCCAACGCTGTTTCAACTCTTGGGCTTCCTGGTAGACGCAGGCAAGGGCGTGGTGCAAACCTCGTTTGAAAAGCTGTCTGACCAGAACTCCAACCAGCCGGTGGGCACAACTATGGCCCTGATTGAGCAGGGTATGGTGGTGTTTAGCTCAATTCACAGCCGGTTGCATGGCTCGATGGCGCGGTGCTTCAAAATTCTGCACCGCATCAACAGTGCGTACCTGACCGTTGAAGACATCGAAGCCCAAGCCGCCGGTATTGAGATTGATCCGTCCGACTTTGACGGTCCAATGGACGTGATTCCGGTCAGCGACCCCGCAATTTTCAGCGAGACGCAGCGTTTTGCACAAACCCAAGCCATAATGCAGCGCGCCCAGGCAATGCCGCAGATGTACGATGCGCGCAAAGTGGAAGAGATGTTCCTGCGCAATATGAAAGTCCCTGCGAATGACGTTTTGCAGCCGCTACCCGGCAGCGAAGACATGGATCCGGTCAGCGAGAACGTGGCAGCGGCCATGGGACGCCCGATTTACGTGCTTCCGTCGCAAGACCACCTGGCACACATAATGACGCACGTTTCGTTCCTCAAGTCGCCGCTGTTTGGGTCTAATCCGGCAATAGTGAAGACTTTCTTGTACCCCATCGCCACCCACCTGCGCGACCACCTGCTCAACTACTACCTGGTCGAATCCCACGACGCGGTTTCTAAAGCGCAGCGCGGGGAGTTGATACAGGAGGAAGCGCAAGAACAGGTCAAGGTTATCCTGCAAGTGCAGCAGTTCATCGAGCAACAGCTAGGCAACTTTGCTCAAGAGCTGGCCCAGCTGGATGAGGCCGCGCAGCAGTTCAAGCCGCAGCCGCAGATGCCGCCTGATAAGACTATGGAAGTTGCGCAGCTCAACGCGCAGGTACAGGGCCAAGCAATGCAGCAGCGTATGCAAGTTGACCAAGCTAAACTGCAGAACGACCAGCAGAAGATGCAATCACAGCAGCAACTTGAAGCCGCTAAACTGGCCGCTAAGCAGGAAGAGTTCAACGCACGCATGCAAACCGAGCAAATGAAGCAAGCGGGCGAAGACCAACGCCTTGCAGCTGAGCTGGCCGCTAGGGAACGCATGAACATGGCTGACAACGACACCGCTAAGCTCTTAGCCGCAGCTGAAATGGCTACGGGTGAGAAGGTCGCAGTGAGCACAGGTACAGGCATTAACCCCAACCCCTAAACCCTTGAGGATATACCGATGAAAAGCAAACCAAAAGCAACCCCAGCTTCAATGAAAGGCACAGCTTCAATGAAAGGCACAGTTTCAATGGCCGGAGGCGATGTTAAGCAGAAGCACCGCATGGCGGCGGGTGAGAAGGTCACCGGCCAGACCCTACCCTCTGCGCCTAAGTACCCTAAGACACCCGCGTGAACTTAGAGACTAAACTACTGAACCGCCTCAAGGCCGAGCAGCAAAGGTTTGCTGTAGAAGCCTTGAAGCGTCCCCAGAACCGCGATGCTTTTGAGTACGGGTATCGTGTTGGAATGGTTGCTGGCTATGAAGCGGCAGTTGACGTACTTATAAAACTCATAGATGAGGAACACCATGGCGACAATGACATATGAGGACGCACTTGCAGAGGCTTTTCCCGCTGTAGAAGTAGGGATTCAACCCTTTGGTAGCCGCGTTCTGATTCAGATCCGCACAGCTAAAAAGAAGTCTACAGGGGGTATTATTTTAAACACCGACACTGTTGACACAGAGAAGTGGAATACCCAAATTGGCAAGGTGGTATCACTAGGACCGCTAGCCTTTAAGAACCGCAACGACATGACCACATGGCCGGAAGGCGAGTGGTGTACTGCAGGTGAGTTTGTCCGCGTAGCCAAGTACGGTGGCGACCGCTGGGAGATTAAAATTCCCGGCAAAGACGAGTCAGCAATGTTTGTTATTTTTAACGATCTTGACATCATCGGGCGAGTTACAGGCGACCCGCTAACTGTCAAGGCATTCATCTGAAAAAAGGAGATGGTGTATGGCCGAAGTAATGAAGGAAAACGACGAGCGTGACGAAGAGCTAGTTATTGTTGAAGATAAAAACAAGCTGTCCAAGGTCGAAGACGACCAGGATGACCAAGACGACCAAGACGACCAAGATGATGACCGCACTAAGTCCTCAGCCGAAAATGAAGACGACGGCAATGATGACGAGCGGGAAGCAATCCGAGAGCGTCGCCGTAAAGAAAAAATAGAGCGTAAAGACCGCCGAGACACCGCTATTAAGCGCGACAAGCTGGAACTAGACTTCCTGCGTAAGCGCAACGATGACCTTGAGCGCCGAGTATCGGCTCAAGAACAACGTGCCCACCAAGTAGACCTTGGAAGCTATGACGCTTATATTTCCCAAGCGGCTAAAGAAACAGAGATGGCAGAGCGGGTAATAGCCAAAGCGGTAGAGGCCGGCAACGGGGCTGACGTAACCCAGGCTATGCGTTATCGTGACCAAGCGATGCAGAAAATGCAGAAACTACAGTACGATAAACAAATGGCTGCTCAAAAGCGCCCCCAGCCAGCTGGTCAAACCGTTGACGAGATGACACTGCACCATGCTAAGCAGTTCATGGCTGATAACCCGTGGTACGACTCTCAGGGGCGCGACGAAGACTCAGCGATAGTGATTGCGATAGACCAATCGCTGTCCAAAGACGGGTACAACCCGCAGTCGGAAGAGTACTGGACTGAGCTGAGAAAAAGAACCGCACGCCGGTTACCCGAAAAGTTTAAAGATAAAACCTCCTCTCGCGAAGAACGCGTAGTGCGGGGTGGCCCTGCGGTGGGTTCTGGCCGTGAGCATGCCCCGGCAAGCACCCGTAGAGAGATTTACGTTAGCCCCGAGCGCAAACAGGCTTTGATTGATGCGGGGGTGTGGGACGACCCCGTGCTGCGCATGAAGTACGTCAAGCGTTACGCTGAGTACGACCGCACCAACAAGGCGTGAGTGAAATGATTCACTTGCCTTTTCAAAAAATTTACACTAAACTTGTTTCAATCGCTGAAAAAGGAGCGACGTTATGACAGACGAAAGATTAAAGAAATCCGCTGGGGACAACCGTGAAGACCGCACGATGACAGATCGTGCAGTTAGCCAAAATCGCGAAGTTACCGATGACGAGCGGGTTGAAATGTTCCGTCAACAGTTTTTTCAGTCTAGTCTACCGGACTTACCAAAGCTCCCCGGCTGGCATCCGTGCTGGCTGACCACGACTAACCCGCGTGATTCGATCCATATGCGCATCCGACTAGGCTACGAGCCTATCAAGCCAGGAGATGTTCCGGGCTGGGAATACGCAACCCTTAAGACGGGTGATTGGGCCGGACTCATTGGGGTGAATGAGATGCTTGCTTTTAAGCTGCCAATGTCTCTGTACGAAAAGTACATGAAGGAAGCTCATCACGATGCTCCTTTAAGAGAAGAAGAGAAACTCACCGATACGGCTGAGTTCCTTGAGCAGCAAGCCCGAGTGTCTAAGTCGCGGATTGACATGGGAGACGGTAATAGGGAGATAGGGCAAAACCGGGAAGCTCGCTTTGATCTTTCCTGACCGAATCTTTCAACCAACCATTAGGAGTCACTATGTCCGCTACTAGCGCACCATATGGTTTTCGGCCTTCGTTCCACAACAGTGGACAAATGCGTCCGAAAGCCTACACAATTACCACAGGTTATGCTGCGTCAATTTTTTCCGGGGATCCCGTTAAGCTAACAAGCAGCGGAACAATCCAACTCGGCTCATCTGACGGTACACGTACCGGCACCACAGACGGCATTACCCTGCTGGGTATTTTTGCTGGCGTTGAGTACAACGACGCAACTGGCAAACCTACTATTTCCCCGTTTTGGCCAGCGTCTACTACCGGCACAGAAATTGTTGCCTACGTGTACGATGATCCCGAAACGCTGTACGACGTACAGTACGCAAACCCAGGCACCCCTGGCACCACATCGGTACAAGTCGATGTTGGCGCTCAGGCAGACTGGCGTGTAGCTTCTCCCGGCGGCTCTACTTCCACCGGCATCAGCAGCACGTACCTAACCGCGCTTGTAGCTACTTCTGGTCAATTCCAGATCACTGGCTCTGCGTACCTTATCACCGACTCTTTAACCGATGCCTATGTAAGCATGACCGTTCGCTTGAACGAAGCTGCATACAAAGCACCTGTTAACGCCATTTAAGGGGGACTGAAACATGGCTACTCCAATGAGAAGTACGGACTTCAGATCCATCGTTGAGCCAATTCTCAACGAAGTGTTTGATGGCGTTTACACCCAGCGTGCTGACGAGTGGAAGCAAGTCTTCACCGAACAGAAAGGCATTCCGCGCAACTACCACGAAGAACCCGTTCTTTACGGTTTTGGCGCAGCGCCTGAGCTGCCCGACGGCATGGCTGTAAGCTACCAGTCCGGTGGCGTACTGTTCCTGCAGCGTTACCTCTACAAAGTCTACGGCCTGGCATTCAGCCTGACCAAAGTCCTCGTAGAAGACGGCGACCATATTCGCATCGGCCAGACCTACGCCAAGCACTTGGCTCAGTCTCTGATAGAGACGAAAGAGACGCTTTCGGCTAACATCCTGAACCGTGCGTTTAACAGCGCGTATGTTGGTGGTGACGGCGTATCGCTGGTCAGCACTGCGCATCCGATTGTTAGCGGCACGTTCAGCAACCAGCTGAGCACAGCGGCTAACCTGTCGCAAACCTCGCTCGAGCAGATCCTCATCCAGATACGCAACGCTGTTGACAACAACGGTAAGCGTATCCGCTTGACACCTAAGAAGATCGTTTCTGGTCCTTCTAACGTGTTCCAAGCTGAAGTTCTGCTGAAGAGCGTGTTGCGTACTGGCACTGCTGACAACGACATCAACCCAGTTAAGTCCATGGGTTTGCTGGCTGAAGGTCAAGCTAACCTGTCACGTATCACCTCGTCCACCGCATGGTGGGTGCAGACTGATGCGCCTGAAGGTTTGAAGCTGATGATGCGTCGCGGATTGGAAAAGTCTATGGAAGGCGACTTCGAGACTGACTCCATGCGTTACAAGGCAACCGAGCGTTACACTGTGGGTTGGACTGACCCGCGTGGCGTGTTTGGTACAGCTGGCGTTTAAGTAATAAAAAGAGGGGGGCTTCGGCTCCCCTCTTTGTTTTTCCGGGATAACCCGCGTATCTGACAGCCCCGGCTGACGTCATGCAGACAGATACCCACTTAACTCGCATGAGAGGAATTTAAAATGGCTTCGACTACTTTTTCCGGCCCCGTTACGTCAACCAATGGTTTTATCGGTGCCCTAACCGGCAATGTAACCGGCAATGTAACCGGCAATGTAACAGGCAACATCGCAGGTTCAGGCAGCATCACTCACGCTACCACCGCCGCAATTAACGCCACAGCAACGGCAACCGCCGCGCAGGTAGCAACCGGCTACATCACTTCTACCTCTGCCGCAGCAACCGCCATCACTCTGCCTACAGGCACGTTGTTGGGCGCAGCTCTTGGTGCGGTTCGAGGCACAGTTTTTGACCTCTACGTTGACAACACTGCAGGTGCAAACACGGTGACTATTGCTGTTGCGGTTAACGGTATTTTGTCTGGTGCAGCAGCTGATACTCCAGGCAGCTTTGGTGACTTGACAGTTCCTAGCGGTGTAACAGGTCTTGGTCGTTTCACGCTCATGTTCTCAAGCGCAACGGCTTACGTGTTCACACGTACTGCTTGAATATTTACCGGAGGGTACGCCCTCCGGTTTTTAAACCAACGCTGGGGAGATAACCATGGCTGATGCAGTAGCTTCGCAAACGATCCTTGACGGTGAACGGTTGTTCATCGGCAAATTTACAAACATTTCTGACGGCACGGGTGAATCCGCTGTTGTCAAAATCGATGTCTCTACGCTGGCGGTTAACTCATTCGGGTTGGCTTGCAACGGCGTAAAAATAAATAAAATTTACGGAACAACCCACGGCATGGAAGTGCGCATCCTTTGGGACGCTACCACTGACGTGTTTGCCTGGCAGATTCCGCAAAACTCAAATTACTTAATGGATCTTTCATCTTTTGGTGGCATCCCAAACAACGCCGGTGCGGGTAGTACGGGTGACGTGCTGTTTACAACCGCTGACGCTAGTTCTGGCGATATGTACAGCATCGTGCTTGAATGCCTAAAAACCTACGCTAGCGCGTGAGGAATTATGAGTAAAACACTGAAGTACGTTGCTGAGTTTTCATTTCCTTCCGACGGCAAGCCCCGCGTCAAGGGTTACGCCCGTGGTGGCGCTGCTACAAAGAGAATGGCAGACTGTGGGGGTGACGTTAAAAAGTCCCACGGCGGGGAAGTTTTTAAGCCTAAAAAGAAGTGACTTTTAATTCTAGCCGTTTCACGCTATAATTTGTCAAACGAGGTGTGCTGCAGCAGCTACCAACTGACTACAACTTGGGGTTAGTATGGCCTATTCTGGTGCAGTGAGCACAACGACGTTTAACGCGCTGAAGGTGGTAGACCACGCCTTCCGGCGCTGTCGTTTGCCTGCGCAAGCTATTACAGCCGAAATGCAAACCTATGCGCTTGAGTCTCTGTACCTCTTTTTATCAGAGCTGGCCAGCGTTAAAACCCCTAGCTGGTGTATTGAAAAAATGGTTCTCCCGATGTATGAGAACCAACCTATTGTTACCCTGCCCAACGGCACGGTCGAAGTCCTCAACCTAAACTACCGCACCCTTCAAGTAGTAACCGGCGCAACCACAACCGCTGCGATGTCATACACCGTGAACTTTACTACTCAGACTACCGTAGATACGGTGGGCGTAGAGTGGTCTGGCGTGTCAACTCCGCTGACTTTTCAGGTGAGCACTAACGGCACGGTGTGGGTGACGGTGGGAACCTCTTCAACTGCCGCAGTTGCCGGCGAGATTGTGTGGACAGATATTTCCGGAGCACTGGCTTACCAGTACTTTAGGATTACCTCCACGTCTACTTTCAACTACACTACGGTGACCCTGGGCAACATGCCCCAAGAGATCCCACTTGGACAGTTGAACCGAGACAGCTACGTCAACCAGAGCAACAAAGTGTTCCCCGGAAGACCCAGCAGCTACTACTTTCAGCGTGACCTTCCGCAACCTGTGGTGAACCTGTGGCCTGCGCCGTTCTCGGCAGCTGAGCAGGCTCAGTTAGTGCTCTGGCGGCATCGTCAGATTATGGACACCGAAAACCTCAGGCAAGATGTAGAAGTTCCGCAGCGTTGGTTAAATGCGATTGTTGACGGCTTGGCGGCTAAGGTTGCTGCCGAAACTCCCCAGGTCGATATCCAGCTAGCGATGATGCTTGAGCCAAAAGCGGGCATGAGCTTGCAGCGCGCATGGGACGGGGATAACGATGGGTCACCGATTCAGATTAATCCAGGTATAGGGTGTTACACAGCATGAGCGCATTTCTTGACCCGAGTGGACAACCGACGTATGGCATCGCCATATGCGGGCGTTGCTCGCGTAAAATGTTTCTTTCAGCGCTGTCTCCCGATCCAAACTACCCCGGCTTGATGGTGTGCCAGGAAGATAGAGACCAGTACGATCCGTACCGCCTTGCGCCGCGTCGTCCTGATCAAATCGTTTTGCCGTTCAATCGTCCGGACACCCCAGTTAACACGCACCCCGCTGGCCTAATCCAAGAAGCAGGCGACGAATTCATTATCACCGAAGACGGCGATAGTTACCTGGAGATTTGATAATGTCTAATGTTCCAAGTAATTTAATACCTACACGAATAACACAGCTACCTGTTGCGCCGGTGGCCGACGAAGACTCGTTGATGATGATCGTGTACGAGGGCAACACCTACCAGATCCGCGTGGGTGATTTGCTAGCTGTGGCAGGGGTTCCTACCAACCGTCAGGTAATTGCCGGCACGGGGCTGACCGGTGGTGGCCAGTTGACCGCGAACGTGACGCTGAGCGTGGCTAACGGCGGGGTCGGCACTACGCAGCTTGCGGCTTCGGGTGTAACGCCTGGAACCTACGGCACAGCGACCAACATTCCCGTTTTTACGGTTGACGCCACTGGGCGCGTAATGTCGGCAACTACTATCCCTGCGACAACTTCCGGCTATGTGCCCGTGGCTACGCAAGTTATTGCCGGTACAGGACTGAGCGGCGGTGGCCCGCTAAACGCTAACGTAACACTGAACGCGAACCTATCGAGCGCGTTGCCGCTGGTAGGGAGCAACTCGGGTGTTGCCGGGGTTTCTACCAATATTTCACGCGCTGACCACCAGCACCCTGCTATAGATTTGACGTTGGACGCGCAGGTTGACGGCATCCTGACGCTTGACCACGGCGGCACAGCACGCAGCCTGGTAATGGCGGCTGGGGCAATAATGTGGTCTGGCGCTGACGGGTTGTATGTTGGTCCTGTTGGTCTTGCTGGCCAGGTGCTGGTCTCTGGTGGTGCAGGAGCACCAACGTGGGGTTCCGCGCTGCTCGTTGTTGACCAAGCAGCAAATGTTGTTTATGCAGGCCCAGCCGCAGGAGCCGCCGCACCTACAGCCTTTAGAGCTTTGGTGAATGCAGACCTTCCGGCTTCAGGCGTAACCGCCAACACTTACGGTTCATCCAGTGCAATTCCTGTATTGACGGTCAACGCTAAGGGCGTGGTCACAAGCGCCACTACTGCCAGCTTCACCGGCGGGCTGTCGTACCAAGGCTCTTGGAATGCCTCGACCAACACACCTACACTGACTTCTAGTGTTGGTGTGAACGGCTATTACTATATTGTCTCCGTCTCTGGATCTACCAATCTAAACGGTATTACAGACTGGTTAGTAGGCGACTGGGCTATATTCAACGGCACCGTTTGGCAGAAGATCGACCAGACTAACCTGGTCAGTTCTGTTAACGGTCAGGTTGGTGTGGTCAGTATTGCTTACGCAGACTTGGCTGGCGCGATACCCACGTGGAACCAAGACACCACAGGCACGGCGGCTAAAACCAATGCACTGAACTCGGCCACCACGGTGGTGAATGTTTCTTCCTCGTCCGCGCCAACCAATGGGCAGGTGTTAACGGCGACTAGTGGCACGGCGGCGACTTGGCAAACGCCAGCTCCTGGCGGCGTTACCAGCGTTGCCCAGACCTTTACCGGCGGTATTGTCTCGGTGGCTGGTTCGCCAATTACCTCAACCGGCACCCTGGCTCTTACCGTTGCGGGAACTTCCGGCGGCGTACCTTACTTTAGTTCTGCGTCAACTTGGGCTACCTCGGCGGCACTAACCGCTAACGCGCTGGTAATTGGTGGCGGCGCAGGTGTGGCTCCTGCCACAATAACGACCGGCACAGGGGTTGTTACTGCACTGGGCGTTAACACCGGATCTGCCGGGGCGCTGGTTGTTAACGGCGGGGCGCTTGGAACGCCTTCTAGCGGCACTTTGACCAACGCAACGGGGCTACCCCTCGCCACTGGTGTGACCGGCACCCTGCCGATTGCTAACGGCGGCACCAACACCACGGCAACGGCTACTGCTGGTGGCGCGGTTTACGGAACAGGCACCGCTTATGCGTTCACTACGGCAGGCACTGCCGGACAGGTGCTGTTGTCTGCTGGGGCGGGTGCTCCTGCGTGGGGCAACATGGACGGGGGCACATTCTGATGATTGAAAAATTAATCGAGCGTTTGTTCCACGCCAGAAATGCGGCGCATATCGCGCACTGGAAGACAAAGTCGTATGCTGAGCACAAAGCACTGGGGCATTATTACGAAGACGTGATAGAGCAGCTGGACAGCTTGATTGAGGCGTATCAGGGTACTTTTGGGATTATCGGGGCGGTTGAGGGGCAGGAGAAGAGTATCTCCAAAACCATCAACGACGATATAATCTGGCTTAACGAACACCGTAGCAAATTGTGTAAGGGTGTTCCGGCTCTTGAGAACATCGTTGATGAACTCACCGCGACACATATGAAGACCTTATACAAAATTGAAAACTTGAGGTAACAAACATGGCGCAATCAGGTTACACCCCAATTCAACTTTATCGCACGACCACTGCGGCGGCTGTCCCTTTGGCGGCAGACCTGGCGGCTGGTGAGTTGGCTCTAAATACTACTGACATGAAGTTGTATTGCGAAAATGCGGCGGGTACGGTTACCCTGCTGGCTGCGAGTGTCACCCCGGTGGCAAATGGGGGTACGGGGATAACCTCTGCTGGTACTGCCGGCAACGTGCTGACGAGTAACGGAACATCCTGGGCTTCCACTGCACCGGCAGCAGGTGGCATAGTCTACACCACCACAAAAACAACTACCTATACTGCCGTTAAAAACGACGGTGTTCTGACCAACACCACTGCGGGCGCATTCACGGTTACGCTTCCAGCCACTCCTGCGAACGGAGATCAGGTTATTGTCGCTGATGCGGGCGGAACTTGGGGAACAAACAATCTAACGGTTGGGCGTAACGGCAATAATATTGCGGATGTAGCGCAGGACTTGGTTTGTGATATTAGTGGCGCGTCTGTTCAGTTTGTCTACAACAGTTCTGGAACAGCGACATGGGAAGTCTACGCTCAGATCGGCGGTAACGGCGGCACTGCTGTAACGCTGGACGGGACTCAGACGCTGACCAACAAAACGATCAACTTAACGTCAAACACGCTGGTGGCTACTTCTGCACAAATGGCTGCTGCAGTAACCGATGAAACGGGTTCAGGTGCTCTGGTATTCGCTACAAGCCCTACTCTCGTTACCCCCGCACTCGGTACTCCTGCTTCTGGAAACCTGTCCAACACAACAGCAGACGGCACAAATAAAGTTGGCTACCAGAACATTCCTTTGTCGGGCATTAAAACCTCTACCTACAACCCTGTTATTGGCGATGTGGGTAAGTTTATTGAGCTTGGCACAGGCGGCTCGGTGACAATCAATGCTTCCGTGTTCGGCACTGGAGACGCTTTCAGCATCTTCAATAACACCTCTGCGGCAATAACCTGCACCTGCTCTGCGATCACCACTGTCTACAAAGGCGGCACAGACGCAGACATAAGTACGTTTAGTTTGGCGAGCCGTGGCGTTTGTACCGTTTTGTTCATCACTGCTACCGTGGCTGTTGTGACGGGGAACATCTAATGAGCGGGATAATGCTTAACATAGCGGGAGGTAGTTTTGGTACACCACCGGGGCAGCAAGCATATACGACAGCGGGTACTTACTCTTGGGTTGCGCCTACTGGGGTAACGAGAGTTAGTGTTGTAGCTGTCGGGGGACGAGGCAATAATAGTTCCGCGTATGGGCGTAGTGGCGGCGGCCTTGGCTATAAGAACAACTATACTGTAACTCCGGGCTGCTCGTACAGCGTTCAAGT
>Ga0181343_1000922_pt1 | contig 12092 bp, 16 predicted proteins | sample Su13VDMLBSD_FD_130110 | JGI IMG/M metagenome (GOLD analysis project Ga0181343, IMG submission 130110) | Freshwater viral communities from Lake Michigan, USA - Su13.VD.MLB.S.D | ecosystem: Environmental > Aquatic > Freshwater > Lake | place: USA: Michigan | collected 2013-07-15 | reverse complement strand
TTACCAGCTTTAATTGCAGCTACAATAGCCTCTTGATTCTTCTCATATTCTGCCGAAGACATACGCTCCACGTCAGATTCACGAATAGCACCCGGCTCATTGGCTGACTCAAAGTCTGCTTTCTTACTATTCCCTACTGATCTAGCAGCCTCTTTATCCTCAGACTTCTTAGTCTTTTTGGTATTCAGACCCATGTCTGCCTTATATAAATCAATGGCACGAGCAGCTGAAATAGCGTCCGTCTCATTGTCATATAGGGCATTTTGTACCCATTTTGGCTGTGCTTCTACCCAATCGTGGAACTCGGATTGCTCTCGAATATCATTAAAGTCGGGGTGTAGACGCATTAGTTCTGCTTCTGCACGCTGTCTTAGGGTATCTGCCTGAAGTTCATCTAGCTTCTTGACTCGCTCCTCTAGTGCCTTAGACTGCTCTTGAGCCTTTTGCATTGCAATGGTCTCAACAATCTTAGCCACATCAGGGAACTCCTTAGACCATTCGGCAATCTCTTCTGCCGACTTAGGCATACGTAATTGCTTAGTAGCTGACTTCTCTAGCTGACCTCTAAGTTCATCGATTTGCTTTTGTAACTCAAGTTCTTTCTTTTGAGTATGCCTACGCAAATCTCCGTACCGCTTCTTAAAACTCTTTTCTTCTGGACTAGAAGGTTCTTCCCCTTCAAAATCCTCAGCATCTTGTGCTTTAGCTTCCTGTGGTTTGTTGTCCTCAGATAGCTGTTTTAGTTCTTCTTCTTCTTTTTCAATGCGTTCCTTGTTAGCATTACGTGTTGCAAAGCCCGACATTGTTTTGGTTTGTACTTCTACTTTTTGCAGTTCCATCTTTTCCTCGTTGGTTGGGGCTAACAGTTGCCACACATGGTGGGGTATTAGGTAGCCATTGTTAAGGGGAATTGTTTTATTTCTTAACAGCTAACCCCTTTTTAGCTGTCTTATTATTTGGTTTTTGTACTTTCTTGCGAGGAGCAAGTAAAGGTTTCTTACTGTATTTTACCATAGCTGTGGTCATAAGTCCACCCTCAGCTGCACCAACTCTTTCTACTTCTTTATACCCAGAAGGGATAGGTGCCTGTGGTTCATCGTCTTTAAACGAAATCATTGTAGTTTTGCCCGCATCATTTTGGAACTTACGCAGTTCATACTTTGTTGGGGAAACGGAAGTTAATGCTACTTGATTGTCTGTATCCATACTCCCAGTAATCTCATCTTCTCCAGAGTAGGTACCATATGGTGCAGTTCTACGTTGTACTAAAGGAACAGTCGGAGGTGGGGGAGGAGTGTACATACTATCCAATATCTCTCCCGTAATTGCTTTAGATACTACTTTTTGACCTGCCTTTTCTAAAGAGGATTGAGTAACTGGGGGAGGTTTGTATAATTCATTAGCACCATAGGATCCTACTAAGTTCTGCGATACTGCCTGTTCTCCTATGCCACTAGCAGTCATACGAGCAATATCTGCAGCAGCTTGTGGTTGCATTCCTTCTTGCTTTAGTATCATTTCAATCTGCTCTGCATTTGCTCCCCCGGATCGAGCATGCTCTGCCTGTGCTGCTGCAAAGTCTGCATCTGCTTGTAAGTCAGGGGTATATGTATTGCCAATACCAAATTCATTCTTAACTAAATTATACCCTTCAGATACGGCACCTCCAACACCACCAGCAACACCGCCAACAACGGCACCTTTAGTTGCACCTTCTATAATATCTTTGCCCCTTACACCTGCTGTAATAGCACCCGTTGTACCGCCTACTGTAGCACCAGTTACAGCCGATGTAATAATTTTATTTCCAACTACTGGTCCAACAGTTTCAGAAACCATTGGAGCAAATTCTGCACCAACATATGCTGTTCCAAAAGACAAAGCAATATCTTCAAGGCTACCCCCTTTTACTGCAGTATTAGCGGCAGCAATATAAGGTATAAGATAATATTGTTGAGTTACAACAGCAGCAGCAGTAGCAATCGTTCCCGAATCTACTTGCTGTAATACCTCTTCATCAAATTTAGCAAGTGTATCTCCAATCGCTGGACCCGGATCAATGTCGGCTAACATATCTCCAGCACCTTCTGTCCAGTTATCTGCTTTGTCAATAGCGTTATCAACAAATCCAATGCCTGTTGGTCCTCCTCCACTACACATAGTATTCCTTATAAAGATTTAACGCTATTAAAGCCACCGACACGATAGCCATTGTGGATAAAGAACTTTTTAGTCTGTTCTATTTTTCCACCTACTGTGTGCCCCATATACAATTCTTTTACATTCATACTGCGTGCCCAATCTTCTAATGCACGTAACAATAAAAAAGCAGTGCGACCACCTCTATGGTTTGGGGTTATATAAAACCCTAAGTCTGACGCTCTCTCATAGTCAGAGAAGAAGAAAGGTCCTATATACCCACCGATAAAACCAATACACTCTTCATCTTGATATGCCAAGAACCCAGCACTCTTTGGATAGTGGAATAAATCCTCTATCTTTTTTCTAGATGGTTTAGCGTGTGAAAACACACTCTCTTCTACCATCCGTTCAATTAAACTAAATAAAATATCTAAATGCTGTTCTTCAACTCTTATTATTTTTATCATTTATTACTCTATATCTAATGACCAGCCCTTCTCCGTTTCCTGTACTGGGTAGCCTAGTTTAACTAAAGAATCAATATTGCCCATTTGATCCGACTCAAATCGTTTAACGCCTGCCTTCTTTGCAATCTCAATTCCTGCCTGTATTGCTTTGTCTAATTTCTCAGGAGGATCGTTAGAGAAGAAGTAAGGATCAACAACACCGGGTCTCTTTACAAATCCAAGTATGACTGTATCATTATAGCGAGTAGAGATCAATCGTTTTGTACGATTTAATTTTTCTACCTTTGCAATAAATGCATCTGCTTTATCTTGTTCTTCCGCAGGGAAATTACTTTTAATAATATCGCTAGGTTTTAATCCTTCAGTAGGAGTACTCTGCTCAATGTCAGCTAACTCAGATTCTTTAGCCTTCATGTTCTCTGCTGTTTTATTGATGTAGTCTAATTGTTCTGGGGTAAGCTGTGGTGTTTTGGAGGCAGCAGCTTCTTGTGTCATTCCCTCTGGCATAACAGGTTGTTGTTCTGTAGCCATACCGCCCACAGCCATTTCTTTTTCTTCGCCTTCCTCAGACTCAATCTCTTCCATGATGTCATCTAACTCAGACTCAAACTCACCGTCATCTTCTTCGGTAGCCTCTTCTGCATTAGACATCTGCCCCATGGCTTCCATTTTCTTGAGACCTTCTTTGGCAGCTTGACGCATCATCATCAGTCTCTCAAGACCAATGTAACGAACTACATCGGCAGGGAATACAAACTCACCCTCGCTTAGTTTAGCTGGGATGTCATCACGCACTTCCTCTTTCATGGCACCAACAGGAACATCATTACCGCTTTCCTCGTCTACTGTGCCACCTTCTTGAAGCATACCGCCTTCTTCTAGAAGTTTTTTAGTTTGTGCTTTCACTTGACCACCCTTAGCCATACCTGCTTGCTCTTTAGTTATACCTGCCTCGTCTGGGTTCTTACCAGTTCTTTTCATATACTCTTCTTTCCATGCAGTTGGATGCTCTTTAGATTTAAGCATCTCCCCAGTTTCTGGATTAGATGAACTCCAATGGTACCTATTTTTATCATAAGGATCTCTCTGTGGTCTTACTCCAGCCTTCCATGCAGAGCGATAATCATAGTCTTTGGTATTTAAATCTGGTTCTTCTCCATATTCTTTTACATACTCCTTGAACCATTCAGTTTTTTTAATACCAGTTTGAAAATCCTGTTCCTCTTTATCCGCTTGTTTTTTCGGCATTGACTTCGTCTCTCAAATGTTTAAGCTGTCGCAGTGCTGTAATCGCACCTTGGGCTTGATATAAGTTAACAGGTTCTACAGACTGCTCTAACTTCTTTTGGTGCAACTCAATGTAGTAGTCAAGCATATCTGTAAACGCTTGCCACTGCGTATTAGTATTAACCCAGCCCTTGAGCTTGGGGAGGTACTGCTTGTTGTTGTTGGGGTTGCTCATTGCCTGTGAATCCTTGTTCTTGTGGTGTAGGTGCCATGCCAATACCAATGTTACCACCACCAGTACCTGCTGTATCTGCTACACCGGGAACTCCGGGAGCACCTGCAGCTGGGGCAGGGGGTTGACCTTGTTGCATTAGCACAGCCTGTCTGATTGCCTCATCAATATTATTGGTAACCTTCTCAGGATCCAGATCCATTGCCTTAGCAATCTCCCTGATAATATACGGGAATTTCGCATAAGGTGCAAGTGCTGGTGTACTAGCAATCTGTAAGAACTGCATGAGTCTTTGGCTACGTACTTCATTAGCCATGAGACTTTCTGTACCACGGGCTTTAACTTCTAAGTCACCCTTGATCTCAGCATCAAAATCAAACTGCATGTTAAAGCTAAAGAATGCTTCACCGATAGGACGTAATAGATAATCATCTACGTTCTTAATAACGGTCTTAATACTTCCAGATGCAGCATTCATTAACATGCTAATACCACTAGCTGTACGACCTACACCAGATACCCCTGTCTGCCCATGTGAGAAGGACGGTAACCCAGTAGCTTCGTCAGCTAATATACGAGCCTTGTCAAACAACTGTAGGTTCTCATTGGATACGTTAGGAAACTTCGTACCAAAGATTGCCTGACCGGGAGCACCACCTTGTCTACGGAATACTTTTCCGGGATATACAGACAGGTCTTGACCGGGAACGAGATTGGTTTCATCCACCTCGAACACTAAATTGCCAGATAGGACGGCATTGTCTACCGCCATACGCATAAACCCATTCATTAAAGTTTGTGTGTCGTCCATGTTTTCTGCGACACCGATGCCAAAGAAAGAGTAGGGGTTTAGCTCGTAGGGGACAGCATAATACGGAATCCTAGCTGGCTTAAAGGGATTTAATACCATTCGCAAGATACGACCATTGCAATACCAAATGTTTGCCTGTAATTCATCGGCAGCATTTAATTCGTCAGGGATTTTAACTCCGTTCTCTTCGAGCATATCTCTCTCAACGGAACCCCAAAATTCTAATACTTCAAAGCGATCAATTCCTGTATCTACTTGGTAGTCATTGAGATCGTCTTCCCAATACTTCTTAGTGTAAGATTCACCACGAACAATAACATCATCAATTACTTTAGAACGGAAGAAAGGTCGTCTCTTGAGTGCACGCATTTGACTACGACTCATCTTGTGTCGCTCAATGATGTACTGTGCTTCGTCCATGTTAGATGCGTCTGGATCTGGATATAGATTCCAAACACTTACATGCGATGTTGATGGTACGGTTTTAATAACAGGAGAGTAATCTCCCTCTGGTGTCCAGTTTGCATACTCTTTATCTACAGCAAATGGACCCTTCATAATTCCTGTACCAAAGAGTGCCATCTCAAATGCAGTAGATCTTAGTTGTTTACTTGCATTACTTTCATCTAGCTGATCCTTGATTTTCTTTTCCATCTTTTTAGCAGCAATCATAGCTGGACTAAATGTGGCAGAAGTAGGAGTCTGACCGGGACCTTCATTGAGATTGTTAATACCAGACAGTTCGTCTGCTAGAGGACCTAGTTGATCTTGTAAAGTTTTAAATGTAGCACCGGGAGGTAAATCTCTACCATCGCCCTTGTATCCGTATGGAGAGAAGTCAGGAACAGCAGCACGGACTTTCTCTTCACTTGGATCAAAGCTAACTGTATCTACTACACCTTCTGGTAATACAGTAGGATCTACACTAATTGGGAAATTGTTGTTTGAAAATAGTACATCTACAATTTGACCATAGGCTGCAAGTGTTTTAGTCTTAGTGACCTTGATAAACACACGGCTCTTCTCTGCCTCAGTAAACTGTACATCAGGACCATACAAGCCACGATAGTTACGATAAGCTCTTAGCCATCTCTCTTCGTCATTGCGTCTTGTAGTCTCTGCTTTGTTGTACTTATCCATCAATAACTGCACGATGGGAGCAGCTACAGGATCTTCCTCATTGATGTTGCTCACATCTTTTAGATTAATGGATTCGTCTTCGATCAGGTTTTTATCTGCCATTCTTTACCTTTAATATCCAAATGTGGGGTCAGCTAATGACATCCCAGACTTCTGGTGTAAGGGATTGTAATCCCATAAGTTACTTCTTGGTCTACTCATAATACCATACCGAAGAGCATCATACAAATGGTCTTCAGACTTTGTATCAATGTCCTCTGGATTATGTTTATCCAAAGGAATGATTGGCAATTGTGCAATTAAATTTGTACAGTTGCTAGTTATAACCAGTCTTGACTCTTCTGTAAAGGGGTCAACCTGTAATCGCCTATGTATTTCATTCTTACCTGAAATACGACTACCTGCACTTCTATCTGCGGGTCTCCACCGACACCCTTGCTGAATCATTTGTTCCGCTAAGGATGGACCAGTGTCTCCCCTCTTATGCCAACATGACGAATCGAGTACACCATACCGAATCGTCCCATCATTCTGTTCTAATTCTAAAATCATGTTAGCTAAATCTCTAGCCAACACCTTACTTACGTACAATTCCCTGTAAACAACCAGCTGTTCTGCTGGAGTTACAGCAAACCAGACAACTGCTGAGTAAGAACCGTAGCCATAGTCACCCGATCTGAACTTAACCCAGCTTTTAGGTATGTCCATCGGATCAATAACGTGGATTTTCCGATTAAACTCAGGGAAAGCTGCTCCTTCTGATACATCCCAGTTACCCTCCAACAATTGCTTACGTTGATGCTCTGGTAATGACAGCAGCATCGTCTCATAATCGCCCTGATCAGCAAGATATGGGTTATCTGTCAGCATTGCAGGTATAAACCTACGCTTAAACAGGGGTTGCCCCGCCTTACTGTGCCCTTTGGGGTACGTCATCGTCTCCCCAGTCTCTATATCGGTAGACCAAAATGCTTTTCCCGGTCTAGATGGGTCAATAAACATCTTCTTTACCCATGCATGACCCGGTCCACCGGGGTTTGTTGTGGCTCTCATGAAGATTGGTAGGTCTGGTGCTGTACTACGCAGACGAGAACGCATGTAATTCCATGCAAATGGGGTACCCCACTGTGTCAACTCGTCAAAACCTACCCAACTAAATGCTAAACCTTGGTACCTCAGTACATCTTCGTCTCTATCGAGGTACGAAAACCACAATCTTGCCCCACTTGGTGCTACCCACTGCATCTTTCTCTCTGACCACTTGATACCCGGATAGATCTTAGGGTACATTTCCTGTGATTTCCAGATCAACTCACGCAATTCTTCAGTGGTATGACGCAATAACAACCCACTAAACTGCGGATGACCCATATATCGCAGGGGATCAGCCAACATCGCATAACTTTTACCGCCTCCAGCTGCCCCACCGTACAATACTTCACGCTCTGGTGCTGCTAAGAACGCTGTTTGTGGACCCGGATTGGGTTTAAATATTACATTCTGTTCACTAATGTCTGGTACATGTACTTCATCACCAGTATTCTTCGCACTCGTCTCCTCCGTCAATGCCGTTGAGGATGGCTCTTGCTTGTCTTGTTGCTTTGCCACCGAGCCTTTTTTCGTGCTTTTCCGCTTCTTCGATGGCTTTTCTGTATTTGGCAGCCCAGCTTCTGAGAGTAGAAGCTTTTGTCTGGTGATACTGCTCATGTTTTATCCTGCTTAATAATCCTACGTGTGATATATACCTACCTGCAGCCTTAGTCAACCAAGCGGCAACTTCCCTAGAAGGGTACTGCTTTAGATATTTCTTAGCTTTCTCTAAAGCATCTAACTCTAACGGTATTGGATCAAGCATTAACGGATCTGTCTCCGATGTCTTGTAACCAAAGGGTGCTTCAAATCTACCGTTTAGTTTGGGAATCGATATGTATTCCCCCTTCTCTTGTGCATCTTTAGGCTGTGGCAGTATCCATTTACCGATGGTAGAACGGGATGCCATGTACTACTCCTCGTCTGTCTTTTCCTTTGGTGGGAGAATCATTAGACCATTAGTAGCTTCAACCTGTACCTTCTCAGTTTTAACCAAGCCTACTCGATCCAATAGATCCTTAGCAGCACTTAGTTTATCACGTAATCCTAATTCTGTCGGGTCAACCATACCACCTACAAGTGACATAGCTGCACGGGGTGCATTACGTGCCATGTACAATTGAGTACGTTCCATGATCTCATCTTTAAGACCTTTGATGATTTCCGATGTCGGGCTATTCTCTGAATAACCAGCTAACTCCTTAGCACGTACAACATCGCCACCTGCTTGTTCAAACAGGACTTCTAAAAATTTAGCTTGTTTCTCTGTGAGTTCTCTACTCATTTTGCTTTCCTAAAGGGTTTTACTTTTTTAGCAATTGCCTTGGGTTGTGCAACAAATTGTTTACCTTTTGCTTTGCCCACTCTTTTAGCTTTCGTTGTTGCCTCATATTCCGCAGGAGTAAGAGCTTTAATAGCAGCTTCTGGTAGGTACCTCTCCCCGGTCTTAGAGCTTGGCTTACCTGATTTGGTTCGCCACTTTTGTTCACCCCACGACTTAAGAGATAGCTGACTTTTTTTAAGTGCTGCACTCACTTATAACCCCCACCAGCTGCCTTATATTTCTTGGCTACTAGCTGTGCTTTTCTTGCTGACCACTGACCTGCAGCAGTTCCATGGGTAGCCGAAGCCTTTACCTGCGATACGATCTTCTTGCGTAACTCTGGCTTGGTATAGTTACCTGCCGCATTAACAGTGGATTTCTTTTTAGTTGCCATAGTTTATAGTGCCGTAGCAAAATCCTCAAGTACTTTAAAGGTTACAGTAACACTGCTATTAACATTTGATAAGCCTCTGATCTTATCGGTTGCAACTAAGTATATAGATTCTTCTATCTGAATTATTCCATTTGGTACTAGCGGCATATCCTTCATCAAATAACTCCATGTACTATTCACAGAATCATACCACTCCATCGATATTGTTCTAGGTGATGTAGTAGTATTTGTAATAAAGATACTAAATACTTCTGCATTCCAACGATCTGGTACTGTGTAAATATCTTGATTGCTAGTAGTCAAGACAGTACTAATTGTTCTGTTCTTAGTTGGCATATTATCGTGATACCTCTTCCCAGTCAAAAGAAGCATGGATTGTTGCACTATTCGATGAAGCTGCTGCAACTAAAGTTAATTCAAATGGACTACTAGTCAATCCGTTTCTCTCTAACTGGTTTGCAAATAAAGCCTGTTTTAAAATATCAACAGTACTTGCCCCTTGATTGGATCCCTGTGTATAACCAGAAGCTAGTATCCTGCCACCAGCAAAAGAGGTACCAGTAATATTGTATTGAACACTAGAGTTTGTTCCAGCACTGACCCAAGTTCCACCTGTTGTAGTTCCAGAAGCAACTACTCGCCATTCGTAATTGACGTTATTAGAAAGACCTAAAATAGAAGCAGCAGTTAAAACAATAATTGCATCAAGAGCAGTGGTTTTAAGTCGTAATGAAACGACAGGATAAAAAGTACCTGCAGTAGCTAAAGAAGTAGGAGATGTTATGGGTGTACCTATTGCTTGCTGAAGTCCACTTAAACTATATCCACCTTCTGAAATAACAGTAGAGCACACTTGCTTGAGTTTACTTGCACTTGCTGTTATTGCCGTATTTTTAATCTCGTACCGTAGCGGTAAAGATGCGGTAGTAATATACGTAGTCGTTACTAAATTTGCATGATCAAAATTATGGGCTGGAACAAAGGTACCATTGATAACAAATCCCATACGTACCGTACCAAGACCTAACCACTCAATATCCATATACATGATCTGAGCCTTGGACATATCCAGCGTTAAACCAGAGGGTCCAGTGCCATCTAACTTATCCTGATTCCAACTAGACTGAGCTACGGAAGTATTTGTTACAGATCCCGTTACAAGACTACGCTCTACTAAGTAAACACTAGTTCCATCACGTTCTATGTAGTACCCGTTACTTGCTCCGTAGTACCCAACTCTTTGTCGTAGTCCTGCCTTAGCAGTGCCCATGACAAACGTATTCATGACTAATAAACTTTTACCGGGCTGATAAGAAAATACTTTAGTAGTTTCTCTTACAACCTCATCGTTGTTTGCTGTCCCTACATCTAGGTCAACTAAACCTTCATTGGCTACAAATGTAGCACTTGCTGTTCCTGTGGTAGCAGTAGACCAAAGGTTATTATCCGAATACCGATGGGAAGAATCAAATAATGTAAAAGGCTCACAGATTCTTAGTCTACCAAATGCATCTACAGTAGGTCCACCAAATGCGGTATAGACAGGTAGGTTAGAAGACTGCCCTCTGGCAGGGTAATACGTAATCGTCATGGATTACTTCTTCTTTCTAGCAACAGACAAGGCAATAGCAATAGCCTGACCTTTATCTTTAACTACCTTACCATTCTTGCCTGAGTGCAGTTTGCCCTCTTTAAATTCACCCATAACCTTGCCTACTTTAGCAGTTTGCTTTTTAGACATACCACCCTCTGCCATCTTTTTTACTGGTTTATTCTTTTTCACAACGCCACCTTTTCTAAGAGCAGTAGTTGGTGAATCTACAGATGCAGATTTCTTTTTCATTAGCTGCTGTTGTAAATCCATAATCTGTTTATTTAAACGTGCATCAGGTACAGATCTACTCGATGCTTGTACTTTAAGAGCAGTTAGTTGCCTAGTTAAAGAATCAACTTCTAATGCGTCTTTAGTTGCCATACCTTACTTCTTCTTTGCTTTAGGGATGCCAATCATAACGGCTAGGAAAGGAGCCTTACCTGCTTTAGCAGCTTTAGAACCAGACTTAGTGACCTTACCACCAGCTGCCATTTTCTTAGCCAAGCACTTGCCAGCAGCTTTACACTTAGCTGGTGAAGAACACGAAGAACAGGGTTTGAATCCTTTCTTAACATCTCCACCTTTAGCCATCTTCTTCTCTTCTGCTGCTGCTTTCTCTTTAGCCTTAGAAGCTTTGTACTTCTCGATATCTTCCTTGGCTTTCTTGTTCTGCTCAGGTGTGCCCATTACATTTTCATAGGCACGCTTAAAGAGGTTGGGATTATTGCTTGGCATATTATTTAGCCTTTGCTTTCTGTGCAGGTTTCATGGAAGCACCACAGTTAGCCATACCACCTTTGTTGTACGCCATTGGCTTCTTGGTCATTCCACCTTTGCTATACGCCATAGTCTTTTTCTTGACCATACCACCCTTACGCATATTCAATTCGTCTTGCAACTGCTTCTTCTCTTTCTCGGTTAGCTTACCCTTTGGAGCAGATTTCTCTTTACCCATGGCAGATGCATATGCCTCTTTATCGGCAGCAGCCTCTTCCTCTTTGCTAAGCTTCTTAGACTTTTCAATCTTCTTCTCTTTAGCGTACTCTTTCTGAGCAGCTAATGTGTCCTCATCATAGCCGGGGGAACCAGCCATCTTCTTTGCTGACTTGTCCATCTTTTCCAATTGCTTGGTTAGGAAACGTGCGATTGCCATATACTTAATCCTTCTAGTTAAAAATTAATAAATTTACCACTTCACCTTATCAGCCCAATACGCAGCAGAAAGTTTACCCTTTGAAATATTCTTAGCGTGTCTTGCTTTAAAAGACTTTTGTCTTGCTTTATCTGCTGGTGTCTTGGGAGATGAACCAGCACCAGATACACCTTGCTGTCCAAAGCGTATTAACTTTTCTGTACTACCTTCCTTAGCTAGTACAGCATGTGACTTGGTTGGGTGGCTAGGAGTTCTCTTTGGCTTGTTGTAGCCAGCAAACTCTTCCTTACCTTTTTTAATCATTTACCGTAGTTTTTATTGTAGGTATTTTTAACTGCTGGTTTTTTCTTGGCTGTTGTGGTTTTCTTAGCTGCTGGTTTTTTCTTAGCCATGCCACCTTTGTTATACACACCCTCTCTAAATTTCTTATAGTCGGATGTACTTGGAGTACCAGCTTGATCTGGATCAACATCTGGATTACCCTTTTTAAGTTCTTTCTTAGCTTCTCTACGAGCAATC
>Ga0181343_1000920_pt1 | contig 12098 bp, 17 predicted proteins | sample Su13VDMLBSD_FD_130110 | JGI IMG/M metagenome (GOLD analysis project Ga0181343, IMG submission 130110) | Freshwater viral communities from Lake Michigan, USA - Su13.VD.MLB.S.D | ecosystem: Environmental > Aquatic > Freshwater > Lake | place: USA: Michigan | collected 2013-07-15 | reverse complement strand
ACATGAGCTTGGGCTGCAAAACCACGCTCTGCCATTTGGAGTTCCCGTTCTGTCTGCAAACGAGCCATTTCCATCTCATGCTTTTTGTCGGATTTGTCTTGGAAAAACCCTAATAGGCTAGGTAGTCCGCCAGACAAAAACGATATAAGGGTAGTAAATAGGGTAATCATTTTTTTCCTCTTTCTTCTAAGAGTTTGACCCGCACATGGAGGTCATGAATATCTTTGTAAATTTCTTCACGCTGTTTTGCTCTGCGTTCGGCTGAAATAGGGCTGTCCGTTGGTACGCCTTCTGCGGTAATTAGGGCTGGCATCTTGCCTTCAATCTGGGTTAGGCGGGTTTGGAATGAGGATACTTGACCGAGTAGCCACGCTATACAGGCTACAAGAATCGGAATAACCGCCTTTAGTATGTCTTGCATATTCATTTTTTAGACCCCCATACTATGTAATAAGCAATCCAGCCTGCTGCCATAAAGCACCAAAACTGCACCCATTTAACCTTTGACAACTCAGCATCAAAGTACTTCTTGTCTTCTTTCTCAAGCCGTTCAATCTCGGTCTTGATGTCTAGCACCTTTTGCCACTCTTTGGTGCCGTGCTGCTTTATAAAATCCACCCTTAATTTGTACTCTTCATCGCTTATCTTCTTGCGGTGCTTGTACTCCTCAAGGGCTTTAAATATCGCCCGCTCTTTCCTTAACTCTGCTTCTCTACGCTCACGAATCCTTGCGTTTGCTTGCTGCTTTGCAACATCTACTGCTTCTTTTTGAACATCCTCGATGTTCTTGCCAATCTCTTTGCCAGCCTCTCGACCAGTCTTAATCCCTTCGCTGATCCCCTTGGCACCAGCCGCTAACCCAAGTTCGTCTGCCATGATCCACTGTTTGCACCTTTAGGTTTTGATAATGAAGTTAATTGCAAGGTATGGTGGTAAGTTGGCGTTAGTTGCGCTTGAACCTTCCGTGCTGTTTGTTGTAGCTACGCTGATTCCTGTAGATGCATTATTAACGTTTTGTCCGGGAATATCACCGAATGTAGTTCCCCAACTATACGCATCTCCAGCTCCTAAACCATTTGGTGCACGACTAGATGGGGTTCCATGAGTATGGGTTGGATCAGTAACAACAGAAGTTGCTGTATGCGTATGACTAACCAACGTTGCATTTGCACTACCGCCTGTTGCCGCTAAAGCATAAGAACCGCTTACTCCAATAGGCATCCTGCCACGGTAATCTGGCAAAGTAAATGAAGCGCCGCTACCACCAAAGGTGTATCCAATAATTGCAAACAACGCCGCATAAGTAGTTGTTGAAACAGAAGATCCATCGCAAAGCAAATACCCAGTCGGTGCAGAGGCAGTACCCCACATCTTTATTTCACCTACTAAACCAGACGCTTGTACAAAAGCCGTTGTAGCTACTTGAGTAGTATTAGTTCCAACCGCAGCGGTTGGTGCAACTGGCGTTCCAGTTAAGTTTGCAGACGATATTGTCGGGGCAGTACCAAATACCAAAGCCCCTGTGCCTGTTTCATCGGTTACGGCAGCCAATAAGTTTGCTGAAGATGGCGTGCCTAAAAATGTAGCTACGCCTGACCCTAAAGAAGAAAGCCCCGTACCACCAGACCCTGCTGCCAGCGGATTAGCTAAAGTAACAACTTGAGCGTTGCTAATAGAAATAGCATTTGTACCACTAGTCTGAATGTTTAAAGCACCAGTAGTGTCAGTTGTTACGTTTAGGGCTGTTGAGGTAGTAGTACCTGCATTAATTACGGTTGCCATATCAAGTTCCCGATGTAGAAGCTAATAAATAGTAAGTCGTACCACCAATATTGACAGCAATTTTGTTAGTCACAGTGTTTGTAGTTGATGCAGACACCGCCGTAGAAGCCAAAGCATTCCCAGAAGCCGCCGGAAAAGTAATGGTTGTAGTGCCAGCTATAGCAGGGGCAGCTAAAGTCAAAGTTCCGCTAGTATCGCCAGTGATAAATATTGAGCTCATGTTATCTCCTTAAGCCTTGATAATGAAGTAAACACCTAAATACGGAGAAATCGTCGTTGCCGCAGTACCAGAACCCGTTGCGTTTGTTGCTGTAATACCTGTAAACGCAGATTGCGTTGTCATAGTGCTCGCCCCAATCCAGTCAGGAATAGAACCAGCAGCGTTGTTTGGCTGGAAGTTAGAGCCTTGATATTGGTGTGTATGCCCCGGATCCGTAATAGAGTGGGTATGCGATGGTAAGTTAGCCGTAATTAATGTTGTAGTTGCTGATCCACCCGTTGCTGCTAAGGCATATGTACCACCTGCACCAATTGGCATACGGTTTGTGTAATTAGGTAGGTTGAAAGTAGTTGTTGTATCACCCGCCCCAAATGTAGTACCAATAATTGCAAACAGCGCAGCATAGGTTGTACGAGAAACCGCCGTACCATCACACACTAAATATCCGCTAGGAGCCGATGCCGTGGGCCACATTAACAAAGCGCCTGTCAAAACAGCATTTTGGGTTACAAAAGCCGTGGTCGCTATCTGAGTTGTATTAGTTCCAGCCGCAGCAGTTGGTGCTGTTGGGGTTCCTGTAAAGGCAGGAGAAACCGCTGAAATAGCACCTGAAAATACGCCCGTTGTACCAGTTAAAGCACCTGATAAAGCCGTTGTGCCACTTACCGTTAAATTACCGCTTATAGCAAAGTTACCTGCCGAACCAGTCTGGGAGGAGAAAAAGTTAATGCCATCGCAGTAGACTTGGGCTGTTACGCCGTTAGGAATAGACACCGTGGAGCCAGTAGACCCCCCAATTGTGATGGCAAAACCGCCTGTAGTGTTGTTAGTGACAATATAGGTCTTGTTAACCAGGGGGCAGATAATCTGCCGTATGGCGCCGTTTGAGCCAGTAACTACCAAAACCGCATTCCGAGCCTCGTCCGATACCCCGTTAAAGTTGGATAGCGTGTAGTTGGCGTTGACCATAACAATGCTTTGAACGCCCGTAATCCCTTGTTCTATAAGGGTTCCTAGATTGTTATTGGTCGTGGTGCCCCAAGTTCCGGACTGATCTCCGTTACCGATTAACTCGATGCGTAGTGACGGTGAAAATGTACTTGCCATAATTTATCCTTACTCTTGCGAGTTGTCGATTTCTACCCAATTGGGATTTTGACTGTTCCCAATGTCTTGCCAAGTGATGCTTTGCGTGTTATTTACAGCCTGCCAAGTTACTGTCTGATCATCATCAATTCTAAACCAACCCCTTGCAATTTGCGAGTCTATAAAGGTTATTAGTTCGGCTATGGATGGGGCAAAATTAGCCTGTGCTGCGTATAAATCGGTCAAACCAAACGACTCTAAAACCGTTGGGAAGAAGCCCTGAGTGCCTACATAAACGTCTGAGAACGATGGATTTTCTGCAATAGCCCCCACAAAATCAGCATTGGCAGCCCAAACATCGGTAAATGTAGCGGTTTCGGCGTTGTCTTGTGGGAAGTTACCTGTACCGGCATATTCGTCTGTAAACGTAGCGGTGTCGTTAATTAAGCCAGCAAAAGCCGCTGGACCGTCGTAAACGTCTGATAAAGTAAAGGAGTCGGCTTGGGCAACTAGTAAGTCAGCAACGCCAAACGATTGGTCGTCTAGCGAGTAGTTCTCTGAATTGGTAACAAAGAAGTCAAAGGTTGTAGCACCGCCATCACTATCGGCTAGGGCAAACGACTCATCATATAAGCCTTGAAAAGCAACCGGTCCTGCGTAAACGTCAGATAGGGTAAAGCTCTCAGCTAAATCAACTGGAAACGCATTGCCACCTAATGCAGCAAAAGGCGATTGAGCAAAGGTGCTAATTCCGAACATTAGGCTTTGATTTCCATGACGGTGATTGTTGACGCCATTCTTATTTGATTTGAAGAATCAGCGTCTTGCGCTGTTTGATTTATATAAGCACTACCAGAACCAGCAGTCATTGCAAGTTGTATTTTGTATGTAACGCTTGATGTTGTTGCTGGGCTGTCTAAAAAAGTACCAGAAACTGGTGCAGAAGGGATTGATACATCAGCAGACGAAAATCCACCAAGTGCAGGAGTTCGACTTCCTGACGCATCACCAGCATCAATAACTGTTGAACCTCTTAATAGTTTTACAGAGGCACGACCGGCACCCACATTTTGAGAGCCGTTTATTTGAAACAAAACAAGTATTTTGCTTGATGCGCTTGATGGAGTTATGCTTACACTTAGACCAGTAACATCAACATAACTTGAGCTTGTGGTTGTAAACGTATCTGTTTTTACCGTTTGCACAGTCTGAATCACAGACCCCGTAGGCATGCCACTAGCTGGAACCCCAGTATCGCCACTTAGAATTAAAGCCATTATGCGCCCCTCACTAAAAAGCCTTGAAAAGAAGTTCCCAAAGTAATTCCAGAAGAACCAGAACCATTTACTTGCTGTGTACCTGTATTAGAAACTACATAAATTTCAAAGTAATCAGTAGAGCCATTTGCATAAACTAAAGTAGAACCTGTTGAACATGAATCAAATCCTTGAGCATACCCTTGAATACTATTTCCAGATCCATATAAAGCCCCATTTTTCCATAACTGAATAGTCCCGTATTGAGCACCAACACTAATTCTGTAGTTCAGTTGATAATACCCTGCAACAGTCGGCGTAAAACGGCTAGACGCAAAATTGCTATTGGTATCGTATTCTTCAGTTCCAAAATTTACTTTTGTTGCAACGTTGGCAGAATAAGATTGGTTTGTAGCGGCATAAGCACTAAAAGCCGGTGCACTTTGCCCGTTGTACTGAAGCAGTATATTGCCGCTGTTATCCGGGGTAACTACCAGACCGTTTGAGGTTGTGGCGTTGAGTGTTGTTGTCATGCTAGTTGCTCATCGGTTGGTTTTGGTAGGGTTTGGTGTTCCCACTTTGCTATGTAATCGCCTTTACCGTCTGAATCGTTTTGTAAAAGTATTGTTCCATCAAAAGGATTAAAATCCGAAATTACCAAAGACGGATACAAAGCTGTAATCTTTTCATAAAGTGTCATGCTGACCTCACTAAACAACCATTAAACCAAGTTGAACCGCTTGAACCTTCTCCAGTAGAACTATTTGTTAAATAAACATACACTTCAAAATAATCTGTTGAGCCGTTTGCATAAACTAAAGTAGAAACAACAGTACCATTTTGTGTACAAGAAGAAACATTTATATTTGAACCCGCTTTAAAATTACTTCCATTTTTATAAATTCCTATTTGTGCTTCGCCATTTGACGCATTTGGTCTGACACAGGCATTTAGTTGATAATAGCCAGCTACAGTAGGTGTAAATCTACTAGAAGCAAAATTGCTATTTGTGTCAAAATCTTCAGAACCGAAATTAACTTTTGTAAAAGTTCCGCCACTAAGAGACTGCGTTGTATTTGCACCAGCACTAAATGCAGGCCCACCCACATTTAACGTACCAGATTGCGCAGCAAAAGTAATAGTCGTAGACCCCGAAACCGCAGGGGCTTGCAGAACAACCGAGCCAGATGTATCCCCAAGGATAGTCAAATTACTCATAGAATCACCCACCTTGATCCGTTAGGAATAGTTACGCTGACCCCACTTGCGATTGTGATTGGTCCTGTAGACATGGCGCTTGAGCCCGCCGTAATTGTGTAGTTAGTGCTAATTGTTTGGGTGTTCTCGTATACAGGCACGCCGGGAGAAAAAGCGATTGAAGAACCGCCACCAATCATTGCACTTTGGACTTTAGTTAATGGCATTTTTTATCCTTAAGCTGTGTAAGTACCAGAGCTGGTAAATGTGTGATAGGAATAGCCGCCGGATGATGAATAAGTTCCGCCAGTACCACGTTGAGACCCAGCGTAACGAATAATTACTACGCCTGAACCGCCATTAGCGCCCGGTGTGCCATTACCGCCTACACGTGTGCCCCCGCCTCCGCCACCACCTGTATTAATCGATCCAACAGTTGGGTATGTACTTGTGTTCCATGAGCCTCCATTACCGCCACCACCATTACCACCAGTTCCAAAAGTACCACCATATGAAGGGTTTGCGCCTTGATCTCCGCTACCTCCACCGCCACCAGCGTAGAAAGTTCCATTTAACCATTGCAATCCTACTCCGCCATTACCACCAGTAACGTTTGCAGATGATGTTCCTGAATTTCCTCCAATGGCACCAGCCCCACCACCACCGCCAGTACATGTAAATTGAACTGTACCGTCATATCCAGAACCACCTCGATTACCTTGCCCTGCGGTGCCAGACCCATAGAAATTTGAAGGAATACCATTAGCTCCAGATCCGCCGCCTGACCCGCCACTTCCAGCAGTAGTAGCTCCTTGCCCACCTCCACCGCCACCAATAGACGTTGTAGTTAGAAAAGACGAATTACTGCCATTGCTTCCAACTCCATTTGCTGGAGCTGTTCCGCCAGAGCCAATAACAACGCCGTAGTCTGTGGAAGGAGTAAGGCTTGCAGAAGATGTAACATATCCACCAGCGCCACCACCACCACCTAAATAATTACCCCCACCAGAACCGCCCCCAGCAACAACAAGATACTCGACCGTATACGGGGCAGTTGATGTATTTGTTACTAAATGCCATGCAGAATCTATTGAAGAGTAATATTCAACATAACCTGTAGTTGAGTTATACCCAGTCAACCCAGCGACACCAGTAGGGCGAGTACCAGTAGTCCACGAAGGCAGTTGAAGTGAGCCGTTGGAAGCAAGAGCTGCTAAGTTAGCTGCTTGTGTCATTGTTATAGCTCCGAACTAAAACCAAGATAAGAGGACGTGCTATTTTTAGCAGTCAATGTTGTAAATCCAGTAGTAAATGCGGCTGAACTTGATATATCAAGACCAGTAGCGTCTGTTCCGTTGTAAGAACCATTAATAGCCGCACCTGATACTGTTGATTCGGTAACACCTAAAACAGTCGAACTTAATGTTGCAAAATCAACAGAAGTTGGTTGTACCCTCATTCGTACTGGATGTCTTATAACAACAATTCCAGCACTTGTACTAGAATTCCATCCATGACCATAAGCAGTATAACTAGATGTGGCATTAACACGATAATAATACCTCTGACACAAAGCCAATTCAGTTCCATAAGGTCTGTAATCAAAGCTAGTAGCTGTACTGCCTACCTCTAGCTGAACTCCTGTGATGTAGAAAGTAGCTCCGTTTGTGCTAATTAATTTTGTATCGCCTGTTGCACCAAAGAAAGAAGAACCACTCCATGAGCCAGCAGTTCCAATATTAGAAGAACCGCAACCTAAGTCCCAATAAATATTAATTCCTACTCCATTTGTGGTTAGCCAAGTTCCACTAGTATCGCCAGCAATAGTTACAGACTTTTGTTCCCAAGTATTAGCGGCTGAAATGGTATAGCTAAATGGATAAGAACGAGCATTACCATTATTGGTTAAAGAACCGCCAAACTGACCAGTAAGGCTAGAACGCACCCAAAAAGACAAAGTAACTGTTTTAGCGTTAGCTGTTCCCCAATTTAAATCGGCAATGGAATTAAACCCTTCAACGCTATGCCCAAGCAAATAATATTGACTTGCTCCAACAGAAGCATCAGCAGTTGTTGTTGTAATTATTGCGGAATTTGTAAAACCAGCAGGTGCTGTTGATGATTGTTGTATTGTAAAAACACCATCTGATGATTCACCATAGCCAAAAAATCTATCAAGTGAATAAATTCTTGTTCCTGAATTTACAGTAACGCTAGCACCAGCATTACGCTGGTCAATCACCATCGCACCATTGATGATGCGGTTCTTAAACGATGAAGCATTGCCTGCGCCTAGGCTTGTTGTACCAATAGTTAATGCACCGCTTGATATGGTTGGCGATGTCATGGTCGGCGTTGTTAACGCCACGCTGGTTTGGATGTTTGAACTTGTTACTGCACCTGCTGTATTTGGTATGGCATTTAATACTGAACTAACCAAGAAGCTCTCAACAGTAAGTAAGTTGCCAGCGGAAGCACCAGTAGCCAAGACCACGGTGGTGCCGTTAGAAGCAGTGTAATCAGCAGAGCCTAAAAGCACACCATTCAAATAGACGTTAATAAATCCTACGGTGTAGCTAGGTGGTGTGAATGTTGTTTGGCTAGCGGTTGCAGTAAACTCCGTTACGGTTCTGTATGCTGTGGTTGTTACGCCAGAAGCAGGTACGCCAAGATAACGGCATGAGATATTGCCTGTACCAGAGGGTGGGGCTGCTGTAAAAGTAAGCGTGTTACCAACGACACCATAAGTAGATGGGTCTTGCAGTACACCAGAAACCGCAACTAAAACGTTAGTAACCCCAGCAGGAGCCACCGACATTGTAAAAGCCGTAGTAGTGCCGTCACCGTTAAATTGGTCGACTACAAAAGCCGATTGGTATATGGGGTTTCCGATGTATGGCATTAGAAAGTAATCGTTCCCGACCCTGTAAATGTGTAAACGTTGTTGCCACCAGCAACAGCATATGTAAACGTGCCTGTTACGCTAGCTGCTTGTTTAAAAGAAGATCCGTAAGCAATAATAACTATTCCAGAACCGCCGTTACCACCAAAGTTAACTGAAATACCCATACCACCGCCACCACCACCTGTATTTGCGCCGCCGTTACCACCAAGTCCTTCGGCACCGTTGCCGCCAGAATTTAAACCAGCGCCACCAACACCATAATTTGGAGATGTTCCAGTCCAGCCGCCGCCACCGCCACCGCCACCGTTACCGCCGTTACCAGCAACAGATCCACTACCTTGTGCGCCACCGCCCCCACCACCGCCCCAATAAAGTGAGGACCCATTGATTGAAGACAAAACGCCAATACCTCCATTGCCGCCAGCACTTGATGACCCAGTTCCACCAACCGCACCGCCACCGCCACCGCCAGCAGATGCCCAAGGATTTATGCTTGTATCTACAGATGTGCCGCCAGCAAAACCTTGACCTGATGTACCCGCCCCGCCAGGAGCAGCAGGCCAACCGCCACCACCGCCTGACCCCCCAGACAAGCCATTACAAGATGGATCATAACTACCGTTATATGCACCGCCACCGCCGCCGCCAATACTGGTTAATCCAAAAGCGCTAGTGTTAACCCCATTTGTACCTCGTGTGCCAGCACCAGCAGTAGCGCCTGCGCCACCTGTACCAACAGTTATTGTGTAAGTTGTTCCAAGGGTTACGGCTGTTGATCCTGTTAAAACACCACCTGCTCCGCCACCACCAGCCCCGCCACCACCTCCGCCACCAGCAACAATTAGATAGCTAACAGACGAAGTTGAAATATTTCCATATGTAGCCCATTCAATACCAGTCCAGTACTCCATAAAACCAAGAGTAGAGTTAAAGCCTTGTTGACCAGCAATAGGTGAAGCTGGGCGAGTAGCAGTAGTCCAAGACTCATTAATCTGCCCGTTCTTTAAACCTTTATAGTCAACAGTACTTATTGGCATTTTTAACCTTGTGGTTCTTCAACTACAGGAACTTCCCATAGCCATGTTTCAGTATTTAGTGTAGCGTCATCAGCTGGTTTTGGGGCAATAAACACATCGTTTTCTCTGTCGTATGTGTAGCCAATACCAGCGTAGTTACCACGCAATGGTGTACCGCCTTGAGTATGCTGATTGCCAATGGTGTTATAGGATGTTTGAATCCATTCACCGGGGCTTGAATCTACGAATGTTGTAAAAAACTCAGGTTCAGCCACAATTACTTGTGTAACTTTACCGTCAACTACTTTTGCAAAATGTCCCATATTTTCTCCTTAAGCTATAAATGTGCCAGATGATGTAAATGTGTGAATAGTGTTGCCGCCTGATGAAGTAACAGTTCCGCCAGTACCTCGTTGAGCACCAGCGTAAGAAATAATAACAATTCCTGAACCGCCAGAACCAGCAGTGCCACTTGCTTGACAGAAAGAACCGCCACCGCCACCTGTATTTGGGGTGCCAGAACCTGCCGTACCACCAACAGTACCATTACCACCACCGCCATTACCACCAGCTCCCGGTGTGGTTCCAGAACCACCACCGCCACCGCCAGCATAAAACACAGAAGAGCCAGAAATAGAACTAGACAATCCAACTCCACCAGTGCCTCCAACACCAGAGCTCGCATTGCCACCAACAGCGCCAGCACCGCCACCGCCACCTCCAGAGTTTCCACCTACTGTACCTGCATCAACGGAAGCACCACCATTATTTCCTTGGCCCGCTGTTCCAGCACCAGCAGACCCTGCACCGCCAAACATTCCAGCGCCACCACCTGAGCCACCACCTTTTCCGTTTATGTCGCCCGTTTGATTTCCACCGCCACCACCTCCACCAGTGGAAGTAATTGAGGAAAACACTGAATTTGACCCGTTGCTACCACTTGTTGCTGAACCAGCAACGCCAGTTCCAGCAGCGCCTCCAGCACCGACTGTTACAGTATTTGCTACTCCAGCAGTAACTGAAAGAGTTGAAGTTCTATAACCTCCAGCACCACCTGCACCGCCATATCCACTACCAGCACCGCCGCCACCAGCGACAACTAAATAGTTAACAGAATACGGAAGACCGTCTCCAAAATTAACCCATGAAGACGCAGTTGATGAATACCATTCTGGGTTTCCAGTAGTAGTATTCATCCTAATCATACCAGTAGCACCAGTAGGTCTTTCCGCAGTAGTGCCAACAGGTATAGTTAAAGCAGTAGTGCCGTAAATCTTAGCGCCGCCAGCGTGGTACAAGTCCATCATCTCAGAGCGACCAGATGTACCGCCGTGATAGAAAGTGATGTCGTCTAACTCGCCTACAGTAAACCGGCCTCTACCTGTAACGTAGTCGATAAGATTACCGTCAATAAATGAGTTACCAAAGTCACCCTCGGCTAAGTAACCACCAGTAGCCCGGATGTCACCAATAACGGTTGGGTCTTGGGATATGCCTTGGTAAGTCGTAATCAGACTCGTATACTCAACCCAGATATTGTTTGTGCCAGACAGCGGTGCGCTTGTGAAGGTAATCGAGTTGCCAACTACGTTAAAAGCAGAGCTTGGGTTTTGAATGACGTTATCTACCGCAACAATCACCTGCGCTACAGAAGCAATAGGGCGAGATAAAGTAAACGTTACAGTAACGCCATTACCATTGAAGTAATCAATAGCGGGTGTAAACCCTTGGTTCTGAACTGTATTTCCTATAAAAGCCATATTAAGTCGCAGTCAAAGCAGAAACCCAGCAGTCACAAGAAGTGGCTGTACCAGACACAACACTTAATGAATCACTAGTCTTTAGAACAACACGGTTGCCTTGAATTGCCTCAAGAGAACCACCAACAGGAACAGTAGCTTGGTAAACGAGGTAGTAGTTCACTGAACTACGAGTGATATAAGCACTAACAGTAATTGGGCTTGTACCTGTGTTTGACAAAATGAGGCTTGATACCGCAACAGTACCAGAAGCGATGCTTGATATAACAGTAGAACTAGACGTACTGACGTTCTTTACTGCGTATGAATTGTTTGAATAAGTTGGCATATTAACCCATCATAAATGATAAAAAGTACGCATCGTCCGCCGTTGCTGCCGTGTTTGCTGCCCAACTTGGCGCTGTACCGGTTGAAGTAAGGATGTAGCCATTAGCACCAATTGGTAGTTTATCAAGCGATGTTGTGGTATTTGCAAACAACATTTCGCCCACTGCATAACTAGAAATACCAGTACCGCCGTAAACAGCACCAATCGTAGTAGCGTTCCAAGTACCTGAAGCGATAGTCCCAAGCGGGGACACGTTGTTAGACGCATCAAGGTTTACCGACTTCTCGGCAGGATATGTAATAAATACGTTCTGTGTGCCAGAACTAAAGTTAACGATAGAACCACCACCGCTAGACTCTAAAATAGTATTACGAGCTAATTGGTTTGGCGAAGTAAACGTACCAATACCAACTTCCCAGTTAGCGCCGCCTAGATCAGCAATGGCGTAATAAGTCGTATTCCCGCTAGTTAAAGCAGTATTAAACGACTGATACCCAAGCGAAGCACCAAGAAGAGTGACTGTCCCCGTGCCAGGTGCACTGGCAGTT
>Ga0181343_1000918_pt1 | contig 12115 bp, 17 predicted proteins | sample Su13VDMLBSD_FD_130110 | JGI IMG/M metagenome (GOLD analysis project Ga0181343, IMG submission 130110) | Freshwater viral communities from Lake Michigan, USA - Su13.VD.MLB.S.D | ecosystem: Environmental > Aquatic > Freshwater > Lake | place: USA: Michigan | collected 2013-07-15 | reverse complement strand
GCGCATGGACAACCTGCCCCTGAACCACACCAAGTGGAACGACCGGCTGGCCTTCGACGTGGCCCTTACCCTCGAAGGAAGTGGTGAGACGCTGCAGGAGATCATCGCCCGGCACAACATCACCGCCAACGACATCCTCGCCTACAACGCCGATCCGATCTTCCTCAAGAAGGTGGAACACTACCGTGGCGAGGTGCGCGACAAGGGACTGACGTTCAAGTTGAAAGCCCGCGCGCAGGCCGAGGAACTCCTGACAACTTCTTGGTTGTTGATCCACGACCCGGCAGTGTCGCCTGCGGTGAAGGCCGACCTGATCAAGTCCACAGTCAAGTGGGCCGGGCTGGAGCCCAAGGGGGATGTGGTCACCGACGCGGGTGGGGGTGGTGTGAAGATCACCATCAACCTCGGCAGCGCTACGCAGGATGCGCGTACCATCGAGGCTCCCACCTACGAGATCGAAGATGCAACTGCCGTCGAGCATTGACGACCTGTTCACCCAGACCTTCGAGGGATTCCGTGCCGTGTGGCTGGACAATGCCTGCGATGCGCTGCTGGTCGAGGACACCCTGACCCAGCAGAAGCGGTCATATCAGACACACATTGTCCGATCAAGAAAGCACGGACGCGCATTCATCATCATGTTGCTGGATGATCCCAAGGCGACCCATGGCACTTGAGATCAACTATACGCCGCCGCCCACCGGGGCGAAGTTCATGGCCTCGGACGCGAAGATGCGCGTACTGATGGGGCCGGTGGGCTCGGGCAAGTCGGTGACATCCAGCTTCGAGATCGTGCGCCGGGCCAGCATGCAGGCACCCAACGCCAACGGCATTCGCAAGACGCGGGCGGCTATCGTGCGGGAGACCGCGCGGCAGCTTCAGGACACGACGATCAAGACGTTCCTCGACTGGTTCCCGCCGGGGCAGTGTGGCGAGTTCATGCGCACCACCAAGACGTACTTCTTCAAGGTGGGGGACGTGGAGTGCGAGATCATGTTCCGCGCGCTGGACGACGCGGACGACGTGGCCAACCTGAACTCGCTGGAGTTGACCTTCGCGTGGTTCAACGAGTGCCGGGACATCCACCCCGACATCGTGGACGCCATGTCCAAACGTATCGGCCGGTACCCGTCGGCCAAGGACGGCGGCCCGACGTGGCATGGGATGTGGGGCGACACCAACCCGCCCACGATGGACACGTGGTGGTACTACCAGATGGAGGGGCTCGACTCCAAGGACGGCGTCAGTCCGAACGACAACGGCTGGGCCGTGTTCAAGCAGCCCTCGGGGCGCAGCGTCTATGCCGAGAACGTCGAGAACCTGCCAGACGGGTACTACGACACGCAGGGTCGGTCCGAGGAGTACATCCGGGTCTACATCGACGGCGAGTACGGGCTGTCGTCGGCAGGGATGCCCATCTACAAGTACTTCCGGCCGGACTACCACATGGCCCGGCAGGGGCTGCGGGCTACCCTCAACGGCGTACGACCGCTGGTCATCGGGATGGACTTGGGGCTGACACCGGCTGCCGTGCTGGGGCAGCAGGATCCACGTGGACGGGCACTGATACTTGACGAGGCGGTCAGCTTCGACATGGGCATACAGCGGTTCATCCGCACCCGGCTCAAGCCCCTGCTGTTCGAGCGGTTTCCCGGTGCGCCGGTGCTGGTGGTAGTTGACCCGGCGGGGGTGCAGCGGGCGCAGACCGACGAGCGCAGCGTGGTGGACATCATCAAGGCCGAGGGGATGCGGGTCATCCCGGCCAAGACCAACAACGTGTCGGCGCGGATCAACGCGGTGGACGAGTACCTCATGCGGCAGGTGGACGGCGACCCGGCGTTCCTCGTCGATCCCCGGTGCACCCAGTTGAAAGCGGCCATGATGGGGGGCTACCGGTACAAGCCCAAGGGTGACGGGGACATCGACAAGAACAAGCACTCGCACGTGGCCGAGGCGCTCCAGTACCTGATGTTACACGTAGGTAACGCTGGGGAAGGGCATGCGCTGGCGCGGCGGCGGGAGATCGTGCGTGCCCCTGCCGTAGGCTGGACGTGATACTCTTGGCTGGTCATCTCTCCTCCTGCCCTCTGCCCCGAGGGTTTCACCCCTCCCGAGCGCAAGTTCCGGAGGGGTTTCTTTTTGCTTGACATACCGTATACTTGTTGTCAGAACCCTGCCTCAAGGAGGCTGCCATGGCCACGAAACCCGGAACGATCTACTCGACGAACCCCAAGATGGATACCTCGGGCGTGCGCGCGAAGATGCCGCAGATGGGTTACGACATGCGTCCTCTGCCCCCCAAGGAAGTGACGGGTGGCAAGCTGTATATGAAAGCGCTGCGTGAGGAAGAAGACCTCAACAAGACGCAGACCATCACCAATATCCCCAAGCTCAAGCAGGCCGCCAAGCTGGTCAACGGCGGTATGTCGCCCTACATGGCGATGGAGGTCGTGAAGGGCGAGGAGATGGATATGGGTGAGTACGGCGATAGCTGCTCTCATTGGAAGTGATATGGCCGGTCTGACGTTTCTGCGAGTGGTGAGTAACGCCGATCTTGCGAAGCAGGAGCAGGAAGCGTCTGATCGCGCGTTGCAGGACCGTCAGAACCAGCCGGTGATCCTCGGGCTGGCGGGGTATCTGCGCGAGTGCTGGGACGCAGCCCGCCTTGCCAAGCGGCCCATCGAGTACGTCATGCTGCAGGCCATGCGCCAGCGCAACGGCGAGTACGAGGCGGACAAGCTCACCCAGATCCGAGCGCAAGGTGGCTCGGAGATCTACATGATGATCACCGAGGTGAAGTGCCGGGCGGCTGAGTCGTGGCTGCGCGACATCCTGCTCGACAACGGCTCGCCGCCGTGGGATCTGTCGGCCACGCCCATCCCGGACCTGTCGCCCACGCAGGACAGGGAAGTGCAGGCGATGTTCGCCGAGCGGGTGCTGGGCATCGTGGAGCAGTACGGCAAGGCACCCAACGCCGAGGAGATGCGGGAACTGCGTGAGATGGTGTCGCAGGACTACCGCTTCTCGGTGCTGCACGAAGCCCAGCTTCGCGCCGACAAGATGAAGATCAAGATTCAGGACCAGTTCGCCCAAGGCGGCTGGGAGTCCTCGTTCAACGACTTCATCACCGACCTCGTCACCTACCCGGCGGCCTTCATCAAGGGGCCGGTCGTGCGCCGTCAGCGTGCGCTTGGGTGGAAGACGGACGCCACTGGCCGCACCGTGGTCGAGCCCATCGAGCGTCTGGCCCCTGAGTACGAGCGGGTCGACCCGTTCCGGATCTACCCCGAGCCGGGCATCAGCACGATCAACGACGGCTACCTGTTCGAGTTGCACCGCATGACGCGGATGGAACTGTCGGACCTGATCGGCGTGCCGGGCTACGACGAGGACGCCATCCGCAAGGTGCTGGAAGAAGGCAACGGCGCGTCGTGGATCAACGAGGACGTGGACCTGCAGAAGGACGAGCAGGAGCGCAAGTACTACGCCTACATGCGCCCGACCACCGAGTTCGATGCGCTGGAGTTCTGGGGCAAGGTCAGCGGCAAGATGCTGCGCGAGTGGGGTCTGCCCGAGGAAGACGTGCCTGATGAGGCCCGTGAGTACGACGCCAACGTCTGGCTGGTGAACAACTACGTCATCAAGGCGGTGCTGAACTACGACCCGCTGGGTGAGAAGCCGTACGCGAAGACCTCGTTCATCAAGTGCCCCGGCGCGTTCTGGGGCAAGGGCATCCCCGAGATCATCGAAGATCTGCAGGGCGTGTGCAACGCTGCGGCCCGTGCGCTGGTCAACAACATGGGGATCTCGTCCGGCCCACAGGTCGAGGTCAACGTCGAGCGGCTGCCTCCCAACGAGGACATCACCACGCTATCGCCGTGGAAGATCTGGCAGACGATCAACGACCCGGTGGGGTCCAGTGCCCCGGCGATCCGGTTCACGCAGCCGGACTCGCGCGCGACCGAACTGATGGGTGTCTACGAGAAGTTCAGCCGCTTGGCTGACGACCACTCGGGCATCCCGGCCTACGTGTACGGGGATCTGAACGTGCAGGGCGCGGGGCGCACCTCGTCGGGCCTGTCGATGCTCATGGGTGCCGCTGGCAAGGGTATCCGGCAGGTGGTGATGCACATCGACACCGACGTGGTGAAGCCCATCGTGATGCGCCAGTTCGTCTACAACATGCGCTACGACGAGGACGAGTCGATCAAGGGCGACGTGGAGGTCATCGCCAACGGGGCGATCAACCTCGCGGTCAAGGAGACCGTCAACGTACGCCGGATCGAGTTCCTCAACGCCACCGCCAACCCGGTCGATCTGGAGATCCTCGGCAAGGACGGGCGCTCCGCGATCCTGCGCGAGGTGGCCAAGGGGTTGCAGATGCCCGTCGACGACGTGGTCCCATCGCGGGACAAGGCTGGGTATCAGGACCGCATCCAGTCGCGCGCGATGGCCGCACAGCAGCAACAACAGCAGCCTGCAGAGGCTACCCCTACACAGCCTGACGGCACACCCAAAGGTGGGCAGGAAGCCAATACCGTTGGACGGGCCGCATGATCAGACCCGAGCCGCACATCGTCAAAGGCCTAGCCATGGCTGTCCGCCAGCATCCAGAGGTTCTGGACTGGCTCGACGGCGTGTACAGGTTGGAGATAAAGCGGCTTCCTTACGCAGTTGACAACTCGGCAGTTTCTCAGGGGCGCTGCCAGATGTTGATGGAACTCGTCGAGTTCCTCAAGACAGCCCCTGCCATAGCGGCAAAGTCATGACTTGACTCGCCGTCTAATCACGCATACCGATACGGAGCGTTCAACAATGGCACTTCCAGAGCAGATTCGTAAACAGACCGAGGCCGTACAGGAGTTGTATAAGCAACTCAGCACCGACGACAACACAGGCACGGGTGACACCCCTGCCGATGGAACCGTTGTGCCTGAGACCGCTTCGACCAACCCGCCTGCCGACGACGTTGCTGTTCCCGATGACGCCACTCAGTCGCCCGTCAACGAGCAAAAGCCGGGTGACGACAATGTGCCGGAAGAGACGGTCCTGCAGAAGTACCGGACCTTGCAGGGTATGTACAACGCTGAAGTCCCGCGTCTGCACCATCAGAACCGCGAGTTGACCCAGCGCATGCAGCAGATGGAGCAGTTGCTCGCGTCCATGTCTGCGCAGTCCTCCACCCCGGCTGCATCGGCGCAACCCACGGCCGAGAAGCTCGTCACCGACAAGGATGTCGAGGAGTACGGGGAGTCGCTGGACGTGATGCGCAAGGTGTCGAGGGAGGAAGTTTCCCCGATGCTCCAGCGCCTCGCATCCATCGAGCAGACGCTGCGTCAGATGCAGGCGAACGTGGTGCCGCAGGTTCAGGCGGTAGCGCATCGCCAGCAGGTGTCCGCCGAGCAGCAGTTCTGGGCCGACCTCGCCTCGATTGTGCCGAACTTCCGTGACATCAACGGAAACGCGGCGTTCCAGTCGTGGCTTCTGGAGGCTGATCCGCTGACCGGGATCACCCGGCAAACGTACCTTGACGATGCGCAGCGTTCGCTTGACGCCCGTCGCGTGTCGAACTTCTTCCACACTTGGCTTGAGACCACTGGACAAGCCACCGTTGCTCAGACTACTCAACGTTCCGCCAGTTCCGAACTGGAGAAGCAGGTTACCCCCGGTCGCTCACGCGGCACCGGATCCCCTGCGGCTGCCAGCAAGGCCAAGACGTACACCCCGAACGACATCCAGAAGTTCTTCAACGATGTTCGGGCGGGCAAGTACAAGGGCCGGGAACAGGAACGCGACCGCGTCGAACGCGATATCTTCGCTGCCCAGCGTGAGAATCGCATCCAAGCCAATGCCTGATTAGAGGAGTCACACCATGTCCTACCCCGTTTCCCCCGGCCGTCCCAACTACAGCGGCAACTTCATTCCCGAGATCTGGTCGGGCAAGCTGATCGAGAACTTCTACGACGCGACCGTCCTCGCGGCGATCTCGAACACCGACTACGAAGGTGAAATCCGCCAGTACGGCGACACCGTCAACATCCGCACCACGCCGGAAATCACGATCCGCGACTACGTCAAGGGCCAGACGCTGACCGTCGAGAACCCGGACAAGCCGAAGATCCAGCTTCTGATCGACAAGGGTGAGTACTTCGCCTGCGTCGAGGACGACGTGGACAAGGTCCAGTCGGACATCAACCTGATGGACACGTGGTCGAAGGACGCGTCCGAGCGGATGAAGATCAAGATCGACCAGCGCGTGCTGACCGACATCCTCCCGGACATCGCTGCCACCAACAAGGGCGCGACCGCCGGTGCGATCTCGGCGTCGTTCAACCTCGGCACCAGCGCTTCGCCGCTGACCGTGACCAAGGACGGTGCGTCTGCCACCACCTCGGTGGTCGATCTGCTGGTCGACATGGGCACCGTGCTGGACGAGGCGAACGCGCCCGAGCAAGGCCGTTTCGTGGTCATCCCGGCGAAGATGGCGGGCCTGATCAAGAAGTCGGAACTGAAGGACGCTTCGCTCACCGGCGACGGCACCTCCATCGTGCGCAACGGGCGTCTCGGCATGATCGACCGCTTCACCGTGTACGTGAGCCACAACCTGAACCGGTCCTCGGGCAAGTACAGCCTCATCGCGGGCAACAAGATGGGCTTTACGTTCGCGTCCCAGATGACGAACATGGAGACGATCCGCAGCGAGTCGACCTTCGGCAACATCATCCGTGGCCTTCAGGTCTACGGCTACAAGGTCGTCAAGGGCGAGGCGCTGTCGCAGGCCGTCATCCAGTTCTGATCGACCGATACCACATCCTGAAAGGACACTGACATGGCTGCATATACCGACTCGCTCGGCTTCAACAAGGGCACTGCCTCCTACCCCGCCAACGTCTCCGACATCTCCAAGGTCGAGGTGCAAGTCAACTTCGCCACGGTCAAGGCGGCGCGTCTTGCTGCCGGTGCTACCGCGCTGGCGGCGACCGACACGCTGCAGATCATCACGATGCCCGCCAACAGCATCGTGCTGTCGGCCGGGATGACCGTCGTGACGGCTGAGACGATCAACGCGACCGCGACCATCGACATCGGCTTCACCGGCGGCTCGCCCGCTGCGGCCAACGTCTATGGCAACGATCTGGCGACCAACTCGACCGGGCTGAAGGCGGCCAACGCTGCTGCGGCGACTGTCTGCGCGGCTGCGGACACCATCGACATCCTGCTCAACACGGCGGTACCGGAGAACGCGGTCATCAACTTCTTCGCGTTCGTCGCCAACGCAAGCTGATCTTGGCGGGGGCTTCGGCCCCCGTTCATGAAAGGAGAACACCATGGGTGTGTATACCGGTATTGCGCAGGACAACGTGACGATCACCAGTGGCACTGCGACGCTGCAGACGCTGACTGTGACCGGCGCGCTGACTGCGTCGGGTGGCGTACGCCTCCCCGTGTCGACGGTTGCTGCTACTGGCACCAACCAAGCCACGGCGGCTGCGCTCGGTCAGGGTCTGAACGTCGTTACGGGGGCCAACGGCACGACCTGTGTACGGCTGCCTACGGCGGTGGCAGGTATGGTGGTGATCGTCAAGAACACTGCAGCGGCTGCGCTTCCGATCTTCCCGGCGACTGGAGCGGCAATCAACGCTGTGACCGCCAACAGCAGCTACAGCATTACCAACCTTACCAGCACCATGCTGATCGCGTCGTCGGCGACTCAGTGGTATTCGGTGCCGCTGGTCGCGTCGTAATCTGGTTCGGCAGGGGGCCGTACGCCCCCTGACCGTATAGGAGTTCTGAGTGCCAACGAACCTCACCGGCAGCACCATCGCTAGTACCTTCGACCAGCTTCTGCATGTCGACGATGGCCCGACCGCGACCGAAAAGACGGTCTACAGCGGTACCGGGGTGGCGACGGCATTGAAGGTAGGTACTCTTTCCGCGTCAGTTGGGAACGTCCAGCTTGTCGGCAACACGGTACAGGCTCTCACCGGTTCGCTTACCCTCGGCACGGACATCACTTTCAGCAGCGCGAGCAACGCTCGTACTGCACTGGGCCTCGGCACGATGGCCACCCAGAACTCCGGGGCTGTCTCCATCACGGGTGGCAGCATCAGCGGAGTGACGTTCACCGGAACCTTCTCCGGCATCACGTCCATCGACTCGGGTACGTTCACTACCAGCAACACGACGACCGGCCTGACGCTCACCAACAACACGTTGTCGGCAGACGGTACCAACACCAACATCGACATCGACATCACGCCCAAGGGTACGGGTGAGGTCAACATCACCAACATCGACGTGCTGAGTGGGAAGGTACCGTTCGGCACGGTTACCGGCCGTGCGTTCGCCGCATTCTCCGACATCACGGACCAGACGGGCAGCACGACTGTTGCGACTCCTGTGAAGTTCGGTACGACCGATGTCGTCGGTCAGGGCATCACAGTGGTGACGGACGGTACCAACCTTACGCGCGTGACATTCGCTGCGGCGGGTACATACGCGCTGACGCCGAACCTGCAGCTAACCAATACGGACACGGCTGACCACGATGCAACGATTTGGTTCGCGCTGGATGGTGTCAACATCCCTCGTTCTGCGACCAAGATGACCGTGCCGAAAGCTGCAGACGGCGGCAATGCGTTCTTCCAGATATCAATCTACGTCACTGTGACCGCAGGGCAGTACGTCCAAGTCCTCTGGCTTCCCGAGAACACGGCTGTGCGGCTTGACCACACGGCAGCGGTCACCGGTCCCCCGGCGATTCCTGCCGTTCCCTCAGCGATTATGTCGGCCGAAAGGATCGCGTAATGGAGGACGTTCTGGTCGACGACAGCCTTCCTGAGCCGATCCCGTACGGTGACCTGTATCTCAAGTTCGCCGATGAAGCCGAAGCCACCACGGCGTTGGAGGACTATGTCGGCAGCGTCGACGTGATCGGGGTCATCTACAAGCCGACTGGACAGGTGATCCAGACCGACGAAGGCGAGATGCCTGAGATGGCTGCAGTCGAGGGTTGGCACGTCAACACGCGCGGGCCGATGCCTGCGGAACTGTTGCCGTTTGCTGTTCAACCTGCACATCCTGTGAGGATCTGGGCATAGCATGGCTACCAAGAAATCACCTGCATGGCAGCGCAAGGAAGGGAAAGATCCCGAGGGCGGGTTGAACGCCAAGGGGCGCGCTTCGTACAATCGGGCCAACCCCGGCAAGCCGGGACTGAAACCTCCGCAGCCTGAAGGTGGTCCGCGCAAGGAGTCCTTCTGTGCGAGGATGGAAGGGATGAAGAAGAAGCTCACCTCGGCCAAGACCGCGAACGATCCGAACTCCCGGATCAACAAGAGCCTTCGGGCGTGGAAGTGCTGACATGGCTGCCTCGCCCAAGCCCAGCAATCCAGCGCTCTGGAGCCGTGTGAAGGCTGCAGCCAAGAGCAAGTTCGATGTGTACCCGTCGGCCTACGCCAATGCGTGGGCAGCCAAGGAGTACAAGAAGCGCGGTGGTAGCTGGTCTGGCCCTGACAACCGGGTGAAGAAAAGTGGCTAAGGGCGGCCTTGGCAAGTGGTTTGGTGAGCAGTGGGTCGACGTGAAGACCGGCAAGGAATGCGGTCGCTCGGGCCCGGAGAAGTCCGCTCGAAGCTATCCTGCGTGCCGTCCTGTTAGTGCTGCGAAGAAGCTGACGGCGGCCGAAAAAACGGCGATGTCCCGTAAGAAGACCGGGCCCGCGAGACAAGCATGGCCCGTAACCCCATCAGGTAAACGAAGGAGCAAGTGATGACCACGATGTACATCCGAGTCAAGAAGGATGGCTTTATCTACGACTACAACGAGATTCTGGCGAAGAATCCGGCCTGTGAAGTCGTGCCCGAGGAAGTCGCCTACCCTGAGCGGTTCGTCCCGGTCGAGGCTCCGCAGCGTGTGGCTGCCGTGCGCAAGAAGCGTGGTGCGGCGCTCGACCTGACCACCGAGGAGATCCCGGAAGTGCCGGTGCAGACCTCCCCCGAACTGGCCGCTGACGCCGCGCGAGGCCTGCCGCAATGACTCCGAGCGAAGTAGTCACCGAAGTGCGCCGTCTGATTCAGGACACCAAGGCTCCGTACCGCTACAGCGATGCGGTGCTGGTTGGGTTCGTGAACCAGACGATCAAGCGCATGGTGCTACTTCGCCCGGATCTGTTCTCGACCATCGGGGAGATCCCGCTCACTGCCGCGACGGTGCTGCAGGACTGCCCCGCTGGGGCGGTGCGGCTGATGGAGATCTTCCAAGTCAAGGGTGGGGATGCCGTCACCGAGGTATCGCGCCGCACGCTGGACCAGACCTATCCGGGCTGGGTAAGCGAGCCGCCCGATAAGCCGGTGAACTTCATGCGGCACGTGCGCAACCCTACCCAGTTCTTCGTCTACCCACGCCCGGCTACCGGCACGATCCTGATCGGGGAGTACGTGCTTCCGCCTATCGACTACACCATCGACCAGACCATCGACTTGCCCGAGGCGTACTTCACCACGCTGGTCGACGGTACGGTGTTCCTGTCGGAGTCGATCGACAACGAGCATGTTACCAGTGGCAGGGCCAAGCTGTATCAGGACTCGTTCGTGCAGTCGCTTGGTGTCGGGCTGCAGTCCCGCACGATCACCGACTTCGAGAGTGGCGGTCTTGATCCGAAGGAGGTGATCTGATGCTGACCCGCGACTTCTCCTCGCTGTCTGTACGACTGCAGCCCAGCGTGCCGGGGTGCCCGCGCCAGACGATCACCCAATACGTGCGTGACGCGGCGATCATGACATGTGAGCGCACACTCGCATGGCGCTACCAGCAGCCCGAGTTCAACCTGACGCCCGGCACGTACGTCTACAACTACAGCAAGCCCGCTGATACGCGGGTCCACGCGCTGTTCGGCACGATGATGAACGGGTCGCCGCTCGACGTGCTGACGCTCGATCAGGCGCTGACGCTGTACCCGTCGTGGGCGGACAAGTACACGACGAGCGGCGACATCGAGGAGTTCGGCTCACAGCCCCGGTCGATCACCCAGATCTCGCCGCACCAGTTCGCCGTGCTGCCCCTGCCGGACGCTGAACGCACCTACACGATGCGGATGTTCTACGCCCTCAAGCCCACGCGGGATGCAAGCGGCATGGACGAGGTGGTGTTCGACGAACTCGAAGACGTGATCATGCACGGTGCACTGCAACAACTGCTGGTGCTGCCTGATGCGCACTGGGCGGACCGGGAGTTGGCTGCGTACCACGCCAAGCAGTACCTGTTCCAGTTGAGCGAACGGCGTGCCCGTGCGAACCTCGGCAATGCGCGCGGGGTGATGCGCGTGCGTGCAACGCCTTTCGGAGCCTGATATGTCGACGATCCGCCTCGTTCGCAATGACACCGGTCCGCAGCTTCAGTTCACGCTCACGGACTCGACGACAGGCAACGCCATCGACCTGACCGGGGCGACCGTCACGCTGCACTTCCGAGCGATCAACTCCGACGTACTGCTGTTCAGCCGCCCGGCCTCGGTGATCCCGCCCGCGACCGCTGGGGTAGCAGTGCTGCAGTGGGCCGTCGGCGACCTCGATCAGGACGCCGGTGAGTACGAGGGTGAAGTCGAGGTGGTGCTGGGCTCAGCCGTGCGGGAGACGATCTTCAACGTGTTGCAGTTTGAACTGCGTGATGACTTCGCATGAAACTTCGGGTAGCCGTCAGTACGATTCGGCTCGGGCTGTCTGTCGCAGCCCAGCGGCTTGGCGTCATCGCCACCGCAATCCGGCTCGGACTGGCAGTGCCTGCCATGCGGCTGCGAACCGTCGTCGGGGAGTTCATCAAGTTCCTGCAGTTCTCCGACACGGTGTCGGCCACTTCGTCTACGCAGACGGACATCGGGAAGCCCCTCTCCGACGTTGGCAGGGTCGTAGAGACCAGAGTCGAAGTCGAGGTACGCAAACCTTTTTCCGACGGTGCAGGGTCCGACGATGATGCGCAGTACTTCGCCGAGGACTACGTAGTCGGTGCTCCCGGTGGGCAGACGTATACGATCCCGAAACAGATAGTACTTATTCTATCCAAGCCGCGTAGTGATTCATTCAGTGCAGCCGAACTGGCCCGGCTTCTGGTGGCAAGTTC